>Ga0209208_10007745_pt1 | contig 14479 bp, 11 predicted proteins | sample S1TSphfallax_3_FD_187694 | JGI IMG/M metagenome (GOLD analysis project Ga0209208, IMG submission 187694) | Host-associated microbial communities from peat moss isolated from Minnesota, USA - S1T2_Fd - Sphagnum fallax MG (SPAdes) (version 2) | ecosystem: Host-associated > Plants > Peat moss >...
TAACTAAAGTAGCTTAAAATAATATAGGGTATATCATAAAGTAACATAGATAGAATATTTTTAAAAACATAAAAATAAACATATTTGTTATAGTAAATTGTACTAGTGAATTATGTTAACCAGAAATGAAACATGATGTCTACATAGTGATATTATAATGAAATAACTTTCACTAAGTGAAATCAGTAAAATGCAATGAAGTTATTTCACTTTTAAGGTCCCATAGTGATTTAAGCTAGTAAATTACACCCCATTTTGGTAGTAGTGCTAGTTGTTACAACTATTTTTACTTTTCTCAACTATTAATTAATACCTTAAAACTAATTATTTGGTTAACTTAATATTTTTTCAAATGAATAGTTATTTAATTAGCTGAAAATTTTAAATTTTATTTACTTATTTATATTTATATTAAATGATATTTGAATGATTTATTAGTTATTAGTTAGGTTATAAAAAGATTTAATGATCATATATTTATTTATTATAATATATATACATCTATTTATGAAGGAAGGTAGTTAATTTGTTTTGTTTTGTTTGTATTGATGAGATCCACATAACCGAGATGCTTCAAATCATGTTCTTGGTGTATTTGGAAAGCTCTCAACAAGGAAGGGTGCATTGGCTTGGTTTCATGGCATTTGGACTTGTGGTGCAATTGTTCTTGAATATTGAATGAGTTTTTCACTGAAAATCAAATTAAATTGTAGCTGAAATTTTGGAGGAATTGGAATGTGCCTTTGGTGTTGTTGGAAAGATCTTGATGAGCAGGATTTAATGGCATTTATTTGGTAAGATTTGGATTTAGAATGTGGGAGATATTGATTTTAAAGTGATTTCTACTGCTGAAAATTCAAATAAAATCTCAAAAACCAGGTTTTGGAAGGAAAAATCAGTTGAGGACGTGGTAACACTTGAGCTAATGGCACATGCCACACTAGTTAATGTTATAATAATAATGATTATTATTATAAACTATTAAAAATAGTGGAATAATAAGTAGTAGGTAGGTTGATAAGTCGGGAGGTGGGTAGTTAATTGATTAGTTAGTTAGTTAATCGTTTACTTGCAATCTCAAATTTTAACCCATATTTTTTGTTTTACATTTCCATCTTGAACACTATAGGCTGCTTTGCATTGTAATTCCATGTTGAAATAGTCAAGCATTTGGGATGACTCAACCAAAAAGGCTTAACCCAAAGGGAAAATAAATAATAAAATGAAAATATCTATGTAATCCCTAACTTATTTAACTACTTACCTATTTAACAAAACTTACTTATGTAAGTAAGTAAGTAGGTCTGTAGGTATTTGGTTTAGGTAGGTAGATGTTACCTACCTAGTTAGGTAGCTATACCAAGTAAATAGGTTGAACTTATATACAAACCTATCTAGGCCTACCAACCTATTTCCTTAGTTTGATTTATGGTAGCATGCCATGTGGTATGACTTAAAACCAACCGAGCATATGAATCAAATGTCCTAGATCAATCCAAAATTATAATGGGTTAGTTAACCAAATGTTGTCACATGTCGAGATTAGGTTCCAAGAAGTGGTGTGATTTGGGATGGTACCAAAATATTTAACCTTAATTGCAAATGCCAATACACATGTGGAATTTCATATGATGGATGAAATTGTATACATATTTTATACCTCTATCCAAACATTGATGATGTCATCACAATGACATCAAATTTGCGACTAATTTGTGCATGCAACTACTTTTAGATGACTAAAGGACTTTTAGTTACAAAATATCACCTACTACTAAAAAGTAATTGCAAACATTAGTCGTAAATTCGAGTTTTTCTTCTAATGAATTCAATTTTATTCCCCAATTTAATTTAATTTTCTTGCATAAATCTTGGTCATGAGCCCAAGGTTAAGGGTTGTCATAACTAATTTCAAAAAGGTTTATTATTCCATTTTTCCTTTGCATTTTGGACACGAGCTTTTCCATGATAGAATTGTGATAATTATGCCAGCCAATGATTGAAAACCATCTGAATACTTAAAATCTAGATGTTTAGATCTTGGGGCAAGGTTGGGAGTTCATGCTACATTGGTTTTGTTACAATATGTTAAGTGCATGGGATGCCTATTCAAATTATCCCTAGTCATTGCTTGTCATGTTTGAGCTTAGGAGATCTATCATGGTTCACAACATGATTTGTCTTTTTAGTGTTTCATTTATGCTTTATTTTTTTTTTTCAAATTATGTTAAAACATTTTCATCCTTTAGTAACATGTCTCTTTCAATTTATTTATATTTGAGTCATTTGATCAAATAGGTAAGCCATTTTCTAAGATGCACCCATGTGGCCAAATGCACTCAACAATGATGTTGTGCAAAATGCCTTTGTGTCCATAGCTTACAAATCACCTTCCATGTGGTATAGTTGATGCATTGCATTGATTCACATTCAAGTCTTTGTGTCGACAAATTGAACATGTTTTCACAAAAGACTAGGTATGGACCTTTATGGATGTTGCTATATTCACACAAGGAGACTTTCTTCTTTTATCAATTTCTATATGGACAAAACTTTAGAGGCAATTTAGGCAAAGGAAAGAAAACAATTGCAATTGACACCTTATTTTTTTTTGTCTTTTCAAGTTTGCAAATCAAAATCTTTGGATGTGTATACACAAGCAAACAATGATCTCTTGCACATTTACCCAAACAAATTAGCTTGGGATACCAAGGGTCCCCCACATTATTAAATAACATGGCTTTTATGGGTGGTTTATTTGATTGAAATTTCAGTCATAACAAACAATGAAAATATGTTCTATATTAAAATTACTAGTCATTTGAAAGAAAAATCTAATTGAATTTGTTTGAAGGAGACAATGAAAGATGATTATCTAAATGATTGACATGATTTTAAAAATTAGTTGACATGGTAGTACTAACTTAATTTCTTGAAATCTATTTATTATATATGGATTGTACCATGGAAAAATCTAAAATGCATCAACCCATGACTCCAACTCCCAAAAAAAGTTTTTGAAATTATATGATAAAACTTTTCACATATTTTTTTTATAATTTACTTATAATTTACTAATTTTAATTTCCAATTAGAAAACATCATCTTAGTTTAAGTTTCACATGTACATTAATTATGTTTTATTTTTTGTAATAATTCAAATATAAAATTTCAGTTTGATCGCGTATTTTGTCACATGTCATTTTGTTATATTTTAGTTTATAAATTGTCTTTTATTATTATTTTTATACGAAATATTACAAACATAAACTTTGTATATTAATATTTCCACACCATCAATAACAACATTAATATCACAATTAACCATATCTAGATGATTGGTTTTAATTATGTTAATCACATTACTTATGTCAAATATTTCCATATAGGTGCCACATACATCATGTTTATATTATAATGTCTATTTTGACTATTTATAATTGTTTTTGGAGTCAAAAAACGCATATTTAGTTTTGATTTGAAGCAAATTGAAGATATATATATTTTTAATGCATTTTTCACAATTGCCACGGAGCTAATAAATTCAAAGGGTAATGGTTTTGTGGATGAGAAAATTGAATTTCATCCATGAAGGCACACACTAAAGTCAGTAATATGACCACCGCAATGTGCAAGGAGTTCACACACACATACAGACACAAGCACCAAGAAGAGGAGGCCTTGGACTAGAAATTTGAAAACCCAATTGAAAAGGTTATTAGAAAAACATGTCAATTTGGAAGGGCATGGATTTCATGGATGAGAAAAGTGGATCTCATCCATGAAGACATGTACTAAATTGAGTAATATGACCACTATTAGTGTGCAAGCAATTTTGTGCACAAACAAGCATGAAGAAGAGGAGGCCTTGGATGAGAAATTGGGAGTCCCCCATTGAAAAGGCTATTAGAGAAGCCTGTTAATTTTGAAGGTTATTAATTGTATTACCTTATTTGGTTCAACATTCAAGCGCCAAATAATTATTTTATTTTTAATAATTGAATTTAGTTGATTTTTTTTTTTTGGTTGGAAATATGGGATTGATATCATGTCAAAATAAAAATTAAATTCAATAATAAATGATTTATTGGATATTGAGTAACTAAAACAAAGAGAAATAATAAATATCAAATATATAACCTACATATCTATTTCAAGGTCTCAAAATTTCCACATGAATGGGCAAGTAATTTTCTTAACTTTTGACTAGCGATTTTTATAACTTTTTTTGGAGGTGAATTTTTGTCATTTTGTGAAAAATATTTTGAAAATAAAAACTTCTGTCACAAATTCCTTGTTCTTTTGAAATTTTAGGCAAAAAAAAAGAGATTTTAACAAAAATTTGCCAAAAATCAACATAATTGTCTACAATATGAAAAGGGTGTTTACAATTTTTCTACTTTCATATTTTGAATATTGCCAAAATTCGTTAATATATTATGGGTGATCGCCACTTCAACAATGTCACAATATTGAAGTTAATAAAAAAAAAGAAAAAAAAGAAGGAAAAAAAAAGAAAACCTGCTTTAGATGTTCTGGGCAAGTAATCTTCAAAAATTCAACATTAAAAAAAATAGACATAAAAATAAATAATAATAAAAATAAAATAAAAAATACCGCTAAATGTGAAAACATACTATACACACAACAGTTTAGAGAAGCATGTTAATTTGGACGAGAATGGATGAGAAAAATGGGTCTCATCCATGAAGGCACCTACTGAAGTTAGTAATGTGACCGGTTTGCGCAAGCGGTTCACAGAGACAGAGAGAGAAAGCAGCACTGCACAAGAAGAAGGCAGAAAGACAAGGAAAAAACGCGAGACGGAGAAACGCGAGACGCGGTGAGGACGGGGAGAGAGAGAAATCGAGAGAGAGAGAGAAGAGAAAGTTTTTGGTGTGGCGATGGCAGGTAGAGCGCATGCGGATGCAGGAAGTGAGGGTTTGCCGCAGGCCAATGTGAAGAGAGTGGTGAAGGAAAAGCTAGCGGAGCTGGCGCATGAGCATTTCGATGACGATCGCAAGGAGAAAGACGTTCTTGTCAACAAAGATGCACTCCTTGCGTTCTCTGAAAGCGCCAAAATCTTCATCCACTTCTTGTCTGCAACGTATGTGCGCGATTATTCACTCTCCCTCAACCTCCCCCCCCTCTCTCTTTCTCTCTCTCTCTGTGTTTCTCTCTCCCTCTGCTTCTCTTTTGCCTTCTTCCCTCATTTGTTTCCCCCCTTGAGTTTTGCTTTTGGAGTTTGCCTACCGACTCACGTGTTTCTCTGTTTTTGAGTTTTTGCAAATCGCTGCTGAGCACCAGTTTTTAGAGGTGGAGTAGATAGTATTCTGATCAGAAACCAAGAGTACCTCAAGCGAAGCACCAGCAGAGTGTTGCAGGTCTTCCAGCCTTGTATGCGCACCAGTTTGGTAAACCCTGAGTCTGTAGCAAGATTATTGTGCCCTAAATTTCAGACATTTTGTGTCTCTTCGAACTACATTGTTACGATGATGCGTTTCTTTGGTGTATAAGGAAAATAATTTCGCTGTCAGCAGCAACCTGTCTGCAGCACCATGATGCTCATAAATTGCTGCTCTTGAAGTCTCTCCTAAGGAAGTATTTTATGGTCTGGATTGAGGGCAGAGACTCAAGCATGCAGTCAATTTGGTAGGGTTTGATGGGGGGTTTGTGTTGCAGTGCCAATGAGATATGTCGAGAATCAAAACGGCAAACTATCAATGCTGATGATGTGCTCAAAGCTGTTGAAGAACTCGACTTTCCTGAGTTTTGTGAACCATTGAAGGCTGCACTTGCAGGTGTCTGTTTGTCACTCTTTGCTGTTTTTGCATATTTATGATCTTGATGAACCTTTACTCTTACAAGCTTCCTTGCTTGTTGTTGCAGCTTGAATGAGAAATATTACTGACATTTTCTGAATAAACTTTATCCTAATTGAGTTCTAGCCAACATGATGGCTGACATTGCTTCTGAAAGTGCAACAGACACTCAGGATGCAGATTTTCTATAGTAATTTTCCCTATGTTTTGAGCTGATTGTTGTGTACCAGTCATATCTTTTTTTGATTTGGCTGAAAGCCAACAGAATGGTTACCCTTCAAAGTGGTGGTTTTCCTGTTGAGTTTTTCTTTGCAGTCTCAAGGGTACAACTTTCTTGTGTTGTTGTTACCTGACATGTACTCCTGATATATATGGTTTGTTTGTGCAGGTTGAGAGTTTACATTTTGTCCTCTCACTGCAGCCATGACAATAACATGGTGTTGCCTTAAATTATGAATTCCAATGTCAATGTAAAATATGTTACTCCAATGTTTTTTGAACATTGAAGCACTCACAACAGTTGGTTGTTTTGAAGGCTTCCGGAAGGAGAACGATGCTAAGAAACAAGACAGCAAACGAAAAGAAGTGGCTAGGAAACGGAAGGCTGGTGACAGCAATGGCGCAGACGGGGACATTCATGTCAATGGGAGACTTGATGAGGCAGTTACAATGGCAGAAGATGAAGGCTTCACAGATTAGAATTAACCAGAGAAGTAGAGCCTTCTTACCATGGTTCCAAAGAAGTAGGTAGAGAGATCTGTGGGATTGCTAACTGCAGCAATATCCATGTGTCCTAACAGTGTTTGTAGATCCTTTGCAATGAGCACAAAGTCTTTAACCATATGATGCTGTTGCTTGGTAATTGAGAGTGACTGAAATTGATACTTCCACCAGTCATGGAGTTTAGAAACAGAAAGTAGTTTGGATTCCAATTCAGTTTCAGGATATCCTTCAGTTTTTGTGAAGAAATTTAATTGATCATCACAGACAAAATTGTAATCATCTTTTTTTTCAGAACAGGTGAATTACTGCTAATCTCTCTTTCTACTGACTCCCTCATTTGTGCTGCTTCATCTTAATTCTGGGTTCATAAATGCTCATCTAACCCACATCAGACAAACTTTGCCTCTGCAGGATGTTTGGCCTAAATTACATTTTGCAGTGAATTTCTGAGTTGTGTTCTCTGCTGTCATGGTGTAGGTTCCAAGATTGAAAAACTACCTGTCAACAAATGGTTGAGGTTGGTACTTCACTGAAACTCAGTTGTACACTACCATCTTGATTCATATTTCGAGCTTCAAAACATTGTGGAAATTGCATTGGGATTTAGTTCCATTCTCACAATCTATATTATACATTCTCATGTGGAATTAGATGGTTGAATTAGAAAATGCAGTTCTTTGATTTGGGCACTGTTGTAGTCATATTGCCAAAGGAAGTGTATGTTATGGTCATTGGAAAACAAGCAGTTTGCCTGAATTCTATCCAGCCTTGTACTCTCCTCTGGTAGCAATATTATGCCAAAAGCAAGCCTCAGTCAAAAGATGGTGTTTACTCCTCAGTCAATCTGTATTATTCTGACATATAATCATCATATAGGCTTGCATTTGGCATTACAACTCTGAAGTTTTCTAGGGTTTGAATCAGAAAGTGCAAGCACATAAACTCAAAAAACGAGTTACCAGAGGTGCACTCTTTTATATCTAGTGTGTCTGTGCACTGCATTGTCTTTAGATTCAATCAGATTGTATGATAGAGAAAAATGCAGCTGTTATGGTAGCCTAAGTTTTAGGCTTTGCATCACAGAAGTGCAGTGGCGTACTTAGGAGGTTCTCCTTGCAATGCAGCTACAAAGCTGTTAAGAGGTAAACCCTAATTCCTTGAAACCCTAAATCTTCTGTAAGGTGCATGTGATGGTCCTTTGATTCTGCTTACACCAATCCATTCTGGAGATCTCAGAATTTTGTGCTAGCTATTCGTAAATGGTTTCTACCCATGCTTCAAATCCAGAACCAACAATGACAATTTCTATCTCAGTTTGTCGTGCTAGCTACAAGGGAATGGGTTCTCCCCATGCTTCAAATCCAGACCATTGGTTATGTGCAAAATTCTCTGCTAGGAAAAGATAGCAAGACATGGGACACTTTTGGAGGGATAATGTTATAAAATTCCAGCTTCTAATAATTTCTCCTTTTTTCTTTCTTTTTCATTTAGACTATATTTGTTTGCAATAAATATATACCTATGTGCAACAATTGTACATATACATGTACACACACACACATATGTGTGGCCTGAACAAATGAGTGATTGAATGGATGTACGGATGCATTTCTGTATGTATGCAGCTCAAACTTGGCGCTCTCTCTCACTCACTTGCAGTATTGACCCAAGGACTGATCCACGCTGATGGATGTATTAAGACTGTCATTGAGGAAATCTGGACTATGTAACTGGTGATAGTGTGCAGGTTATTGTAAATAGTTGAGGCACACATTGCTTATGTATTAAGATTGTCTTCTCGAAATATCAACTATGTACCCGGTGAGAGTGTGCAGGTTATTGTGAATAGTTGAGGTGTGTTGAGTGTTGAGACTATGCATTACCCAACCTGTGTGTTTGAGCCAATTACCAAACATCACCAATTGTACAGGGGATGTCAAGCTTATGAGTTATGGGACATAGAACAAGGTGAGTTGTGAGGTTCAGCCAACCAGCGACCAAGAGCATGCAAAAAGATATTAGGGAGGTACAGAAATATCATAGGGCAGCAAAATATGTAATATAACTAGGGAGCCCTTATCCATTGGTGTGTTTGTCACATTAGTGAGACACTCCCTACAATTGGTTACGTATCCATCTTTGCTCTTCAAAAGCATGTATACAAAAGTAATTATGTGAAAAGTATGCAGTGATTTGCCAAAGCTTGGTGATTGAGAGTAGCTCCACTAGTGAGAGTATAATTGGCCTGCAAACAAGATTTTTGATGAAGTTCAAGCTTTAAAAATAGCATGAAACTGAGTTTGGACTTGTAAATATGCACAATCAGATACAAAGCTCTCCAAGAGTGATTCATGACTATCTTGCCTATGTGTATATACAAGACTATGCATATATAAAGTTTCACATAACTGTAAAACAAACTTCGGTGAAATAGATAGGAGCCACAAATAAAAAACTGTACAGAGCACACATGAATGTGCTTGCTTGCGCGTGCATGCAAAAGATCTTTTTATACAAAAGCTTTGAAACAGTTTGGAAAATGCAAAAAAAGCATATTACAATTTGCATCTCCGTTGTGTCATGAGCTGACCCACAATTTTTAAGTAGAACTATATATATATATATATTTTTACAAGCTAATCATTCTTTTTTACATGCTAATTATCTGTAATTTAACCTGTTAATGAACAAAATGTTTGCAAATCAATACAACTAATTGTTGTTAGCATGACAGTTTTCTTACTTCGCTGAAAATAAGTAATTTTACCATCATCATCATCATCATCATCATCATATTCTAGAAGAATTATAAACAACAAAAAAGAAAGAGTTAAAAAATAAAAGGAGTAGGAGGAGGAGGAGGAAGAGGAGGAACAACTCTCTGAATTTTCACAGAGGTGCCAAAATATGTTACAATTGATTTTAGCATCTAGTCCAAGTAGAAATCCAGAGGATTGGATTATTGGTCCACTTAGACCTGATAATCCCAAAGTTGCATCATATGTGGGCTGGAAACATCTGAACCATAATCTTGCAATTTCACTCCAGTCGGAGTTGTCAAAGGTCCACTGAAATTTGTGCTAAGTGGTCCACTGAAATTTGCAAAAGATCCACTCAGTGAAGAGAAAGGACCACCCAGATAGCCCTGAGACAGAAATTGTGATGCACAATTGCTGTTGTTGTTGTTGTTGTTGTGGTGGTGGTGGTGGTGGTTGTTGGGTGTCAATAGTCCTGAGAAGTTCAATGGTATTGAGGAGCTCAAATTTACTGCAGATTCAATGCGCTGAAGAGCCACACGGTCATTGGGATTTGGCATTGGGTGGTGCTGCTGGTGGTCCTGCGGCCCGGTGCTGCTGGTTTGCTCAGTTCTTATCACAATATCAGGAGATTCAGCTAAACTACCAGACTCAGGATTGTGGCCTGGGGCTTGTTCACCCATCATCATCCCATGAGGAGGAGGAGGAGCTTGAACAACCATCTGAATTTCTGGATCCCGAAGATCCAGCAGCTGTGAAGAAGAAGGTGTACTGAAACTGGGTGTGAACTGTGACAGATTCTCATGAACTTGATGTGAAATTGAGGAGGAGTGGTTCCTTTGCTGAGGTAACCACCTTGTGACATAGTTGTCTGCATTTGTTGACAACTGCTGCATCATGGCATTTGCATTCTGATTAGGTGCCAGAGTTGTTGTTGTTGTTGATTCAGCAGCAGCTCCTCCGAATTCGGGTGGTGTTCTTGTTTGTGCAGCAGCAGCTCCAAATTCAGGTGCCCTAGTGCTGTCCCCACCTGCACGATGATGCTGATGCTGGGAGCTGGAGTGTTGTTGTTGCTGCAGCTCCCTCAGCATGAGCATATTCTCAATTTCAGTATTGCTGCTGTTGTTGGAGCCCAAGGAGGATCCAAATTGCATGTCAATTGCAGCTGGGAATGGCACCATTAAATCCCGATTCATTGTGCAGGAGGTGGTGCCATGGAAGAGATTATTAGCACCAGGAGCTGTTGAAGGATCTCCATGATGATCTGTTGTTGTTAGGCCTCCCCTGTCACATGTTTGTGCTCCAGCAGACATATTTCTAGCAGCAGAAGACATGTACCTTGTTGCACCAGTGATCTGATGACCTGAAGAAGAACAATTTTGTAAAACTTTTTCTAGGCTTGTCTTTTGCACTACTCCATGCTGCTGTTGGTGGTGATGCTGGCGTTGGTGGTCAGAATTAGAGCCTCCTCCTCGTCCTCCATGCTGCATAGAGAAAGCCTCCTCACTGCAGCTGCTCTCAGCCATGCTATAAGACCCACCTGAGTTGTTGGAGTGCTCCTCAGATAGTACATGATGATGCTGATGATGCTGATGATCTCCTGATCCGCCACCTCTAGTTGCTGCCACACAGCTTCCTGCCTGCTGCATGTTAAACACATCCCCAGCTGCTGCCTCATATTCTTCCTCTGCAAGCTGCTGATGCTGCTGCTGAGGAATCACATTCACAGTAGTGACTTCAGACAAGGGAGAAAGACCTGCAGCACCATGATGATGAGGAGGTCCATGAAGACCAGTGCCATGATGATGACCTCCTCCTCCTCCTGCAGACGATCTTCTGTAGGAGTCGTGAACAGCTTTGTTTAGTAAGCTGTCACTGAAGCACCTCTTGGCTGCCTGCTCAGCCACCTGCAGCAGCAAGCATTTGAAGGTGTCAAATCTTCTGAGATTCCCTGCAAACTCCAGCTTGCTGATCAAGTAGTTGAGTCTGAAGCTGGCAAAGGAAAACTAGAGTGCTTGCAAGAAGAATTTAAGGCCTAACCTCATTGCATCGACCGGCGACTGATTGCAGCTGCATGGTGCCAGCAAGTGCGCGGAGGAGCTCGGCAATGGGTTTATGGGAAACAGGATCGATGCCCATGTCGCACAGCTTCTTTTTGAGCCGAGTGTTCCAGTGATTCTTGATATCATTGTCGGTTCTTCCTGGCATCTTGGCTGCGATCAAAGACCATCTGCTACCATGAGTAGCATGCAGCTTCACGATCAGATCTTCTTCGTCAGACGTGAAGCTTCCATGGCGTATATCCGGACGCAAGTAGTTTGTCCATCGCAATCGACAACTCTTTCCACATCTCAGCAACCCTGACCACGTTCATTCATGCAGCAATATATATGTTCCCCGCCCACCCCGCGATGATGATCAGTTCAAAGCCCGCTACACTTTCACTTGACAAACATTGCCGCGAGGAAACAAAACAAAACAAGCTTGAGAGAGACACAGACACACACACAGACCTCGAGATTGTAACTCTACCTGCTTTCTTTCCAACGCTGCGCCAGTGACCAGTGCCATTGGTCTCAACGTAAACTCGAAGCTTTTCGTCCTCTTCCGCTGTCCAGGCACCTTTCCGAATATCTTCTTCCGGTTTCGATAGTCTCGTCATAATCCCACCTCCTTCTTTCCTTTCCTTTCCTTTCTTGCAGCAAAGCTGTAGAGCTTCTTACAACCACCTCTTCTTCTTCTTCTTCTTCTTCCCGCTTCAGCTTCTTTCTTCAGCTAACTCTCTCTCGCTAATTTTTGTGTCGGGTTTTGGTCTCCACTCGAGCAAGCAAGCAAGCCAGGGAGATCAGAGATGAATTCGCAGCCTCCTAAGCTGTTAAAGCGCAATTCATAACCGCCGCTACAAAATGGTAAATTCCAACACCAAACTTGATCTGGCTGCATTCAGCTTATTGCAAAGTTCGGCGCCGAGCTAACATTTCCAAAGCTGGGATGCACACACAAACACTCCAAAAAAAGAAGAAGAATATAATCCTCGAAAGAGAAAATGAAGAAGAAGAAGAAGCAAACAAAACAAAACAGATAAACAACAGCTCGAGTTAGTCTCTTGGACCTAGCTGCTTACAACAACACTACTTTAAATTAGTCTCTTCTTCCAGCAGCAGCTCCTCCTTGCCCACCACCAATTCCACTTATAAACAAAAGCTGCTCGATACACAAGATGATTCTCACAAAACAAATGACAACAATTGCCATTTATAATGTTATTCAAGGATCAACCTCACAAAAGAGTTAGCTCACAATTTAAAAGAGAATTTACAATCACAAACAAAAAATCTACAACCCAAAAAATGGTTCCAAATCAACACTGAAAATACATTACGAGAAAACAAAGGACCACATTCTATAGAGAGAGAGGGAGCGAGAGAGAGAGAGAGATGAAGCCTTGAACTAATGAATGAGCAGTTGTGAGAAATTAGTCGGATTGTAGACGAACACAATGTCAGCAGATGGATATAAATAGAAGAATGTGTACGTGTGTGTGTGTGTGTGTGTCTCTCTCTCTCTCTCTCTCTTTCTCCGACCTTTTTCTTCGTCTCCACGGGATCATCCGGCCTGAAGAAGTCGGAAAAAGAGTGCGGATCCACCACCAAGGAAGCAAAAAGCCCACGAGCACCGCGAACAACAACAACACCCAACAGCAACAACAACAGGAGCGACACCACCAACAACGTGCCCAGCCCGCACTACGACCGGCACCCGTGCTCTGGCACGCGGGCGGACCGGGATCGTGGGCCCCCACGGGCCGGTGGGACCGCCCGCCGGCGGCGCCCGGGTGGCCTACAAGTTATATAACCATGCGGCTGTGTACCAAGGGGATTATTGCTAATTCATTAATAATAATAATATTATTATTATTATTGTTATTTTCTTTTTGGGGAAGATGAGAGGGCGAGCGGGGAATCAGGAATCAGGAATCGGGAATCCAGAATCAGAATCGGAATCAGAATCTCAGTTTTTTGGTTTTTTGTTTTTCCAATTCAATTTTGTGATGTTGCCCAAGTGAGAATAGTATATAAAATGTATTTAGCCACATTTCGGCGATATTCAAATATGAAAAGTATACACACTGAATCAGCCTTTCATAGATATTGTATGCAATTGTGGCGACTTTTGGCGATTTTTTTAATTTAAAAAAAAAAGGAATTTGTGACAGAATATTCTTTTTAAAATTTTGACGTTTTTTTTTGCACACAGGTTACAATTTTGCCACAAAAAAGAAAAATAAAAATAAAAATCACTTGGGCTGAGGCAGCTATTGTTTTCATGTTTTTTATTGGGTTTTGCTTTTTTTTTTTGTTGGTTACAAAGAAAGTTGGGTTGCTTTGGGGTTTGGGGCCATGGTTTTTTTGTTTTCAATTTGGCCATATAGAAATTTGGTGAATTTTTCCAAAATATTAGTTTAGAATTTACACTAGGAAAGCAAATCATTCACAATTTTTCTTTGTTGAAATAAAGAAAAAAAATTGTTACTCCCCTTCCCAAAAAAAAAAAAAAAAACACTCGAAATTGGAGTGGGTTTTCTTTTTTCAATTTCTAAAATCATGATATAACGAATTGTCATATTTCTCCAAAAACAAATTGGCTATTTATTAAAATGAAAAAAATACATTAAAAAAAGGCCTTCATGGTAATGGTCCATTGGAGAGAGGGAAAAAACCTCGCAACTGCTTGAGTTCCCTGTTTACACAAGTAGACCAGGAGATGGGGCGATGGCCACCTCAGTCATCCAGCTGGCTTTTACCTACCCCCTGGCCACATGGGCATTTTCTTTGCCAATTCTTTCCCAAATAAAAAATTTTCCCACAAAATAAGAATTCCAAATTATGAAAAGACTAATGAGCAGAATATTATAAATAAAAAAACAGATTTTTGAAGGCCATTTATTAAACTAAATAGAGAAAAATACACCTTATAATTGTAATAATAGTTAATTCACAATATTTTCCATCTATTTGATGAAGATGCATGGAAGGCTCAATTAATGGATTTTCATAACAAAGCAAATTTAAAACTAATTGAGAGATTGTGACAATTTATATAATGTTGCACCAATCAAAAAAAATTAAATGAAAATTTTAAATGATATAAGACCATATCAAAAATTAAAGTCTAAAA
>Ga0209208_10007746_pt1 | contig 14478 bp, 12 predicted proteins | sample S1TSphfallax_3_FD_187694 | JGI IMG/M metagenome (GOLD analysis project Ga0209208, IMG submission 187694) | Host-associated microbial communities from peat moss isolated from Minnesota, USA - S1T2_Fd - Sphagnum fallax MG (SPAdes) (version 2) | ecosystem: Host-associated > Plants > Peat moss >...
TTGCACACACAAGGGCACCATCACCAAGACTCAAGGAGCTTTAGCATCACTATGAACTTATCAATGTGTTTTTTGTTTGTTACTATTATAAAACTAATACAACTATTTTCAGCCATGGGGAGCTTTAGCCAAAGCCATTTTGCTATTATGTGTTTCTTGTTGAGTTTGTTCACCTAACAACCAACTTTGTCAATGACAATTTATAACAACATAACTAGTGGACAACAATTAGAATCCTAGTGAACATTGTGTTAGATTGCATTTGCTTACTTTTGCAAGTAGGTTTTGAAGCACCTCAAGATGTTTTGTAAAAGTTGTAGGAAGCTTGGAATTTTGGCTCCCTTTGCATATACATTCTTCACATGGGATTAATTCATATGCTAAAGTTCATAAATTCATTGAAGGATAACAATGCATTCCTATTTGTGACAACTCAACACCACATACAATGGTTTTCTTGGTAATCGTAAGAGTTACATTGGGTGGGGTTAAAAGGTTGGGGTGATTTATTTCATTTTTGTAACTCTTAGATTATAACTTCCTAATGACATATGCATTTCACAATATTTCATGCTCTAAGAGAGCAACAAGACCAGAGTGCTTGATTTATTTTTCCTCTTGTTATTTTTGTCTTTGAGTGTTTTTTCTTTGTTTTAGGGTTTAGGTGACAATCATTCTTACATATGTGACTTTCCTATTCATTTTGAATTGGTTTTCTTTTTTCAATTTGTTGGTTTTTAAAGTGAAGTTTCAAGCCTACCTTAAGCTCTCTTTTGATTATCTTTTGTTTATTGGGGGAAGGAGGTTTTTTCCAAGAACTAATTTTTTTGTTGGAAAAGCCATGTAAGGGGAGATTTCTTACAATTTTGTCTCTTGTGCCTAGTACTAAGGTGTAAGTTAACTATTATATATAGTTTTCTTCTCATGGGTTTTAATTACATCTTTAGTGATTGCATTAAAATCCTCTTTTTGTAATGAGAATGTCCATCTAAAACAAAATTTTAACTATAATCACTATTGCAAATACAAGTTTTTTAATTGAATTTTTTAGTCAAAAAAATCCAAAATGATAGGTGTCAAAAAGATTGCCATGTCAATTTGAAAAAATCAATTTGGATGTACCATTATGACTTGGGTGATTTTTTGACCTACAACCAAAAGATTATTTGATTAACCATTTTAAATAATAAATAATGGACCATTTAACTAGTTATATTTTTACCTAAATTTGAATCATTTTTTGGATTATTATTTTCTAAGAAATTAAATACGTAAATAGTAAATAAATTTAAATAGGTTATAAAAAGGCAAGCAGGTAGGTAGGTGGTAAGCCTAACTAAACTTAACCTAGCTTAACCTACCCTACCTACCCTAATATTTTAAGCATGCACATAAGTTACAATTATAAGGAATTGAACTCCTCACCTTCAAGATGATAAACCGAATCCTATTAATAGACTACACTTCCAAAATGTGACAATTTTTATCAATTTTTTCTATTTCACATTACTATTTATGTAAGTCAATAAAAAACTTAGATAATTAATAACAAGGTTGGAAGTAAATTGGTAGTTAAAAAATAATATGATAAGTAGGTAAAGGAGGTAAATACATAAGTACATAGGAGGTAAGAGGTAAGTAGGTTGATGTAAACTATTTACTTAGCTTAAATAATAGCTAGGTAAGTACATAGGTAAATAGACTTAAATAGGAAAATAAGTTTAGGCTAACCTACTTAACTTAGGTAATAACTATGTAGGTAAATTGGTACACCTACATAATTTACCAACTAGCTTATTTAATACGTGGGTAGGCAGGTAGACTTAGGTAGGTAGACGGGCCTTGGCTACCTACCTACTTAAATATATTTACCTACCCTAGGTAATATTTAAGTAAGTAGGTAGGTAAACATAGGATACCTATTTAACTTAGGTAACATCTAGATAATTTGGTCTATTAAATAATATAGGAAGTCCAATTTAACTAGAAAACCATTAGTCATTTTGACTAAACATGTCATTTTGATTTGTTCAACTTGACTAAATTTCCCACTTGATTAAAACCCATTGGTCATTTTGACTAAAGTGGTCAATTTTTTGTTCAACTTGATTAAATGTTCAATTTGATAAATAGTCAAATCGTTTGTTATAATCAAATTCATTAATTAAAAAATACACATGTCATTTAGGCCATGGGCTTTTGGTCAAAATGTACATATTCATTAATTAAGGTGGATAATGCAATCAACTTGGACAATTTTTAAAACCATGAATTGTAAAAATGATCATACATGTTTTAAGAAATAATGTGAGTGTTTATCAAAGCTTTCCCAAACACATCCTTGCATTGGAGTTGAATATGGACCTTTTTTATTAACTCTTCAAAACCACGATGGACCAAGCCTAAGCTTATTGTCACAACATCTACTAAACAAAGACTTGTACCCAATTTTCCAATCCCAAAAAAGGCAAGGAAAATCCTTGATTATGAATAAGTTGTGCTTGTGTTTTTTTGCATTCTCAATTTTTCCTTACCTATCTTTTCCATTGAACATATATTTAATTATGTCCATTGGGTTTACAAAGGCCCATCACCATAAAGGGATTTTTTTTCTTTGCACATAAGGATTTCATGTGTAGTCCCTCATCCAACATGGTTTTGCCTTTGTATGCTAAGGCTACAACTTATTTTGGGCCATGTTACTAACATCATGGCAACATTGCAAAAAATAACTTTTAATTTAACATTTGAAGGAACTTCAAAATTGATTGCCAACTTGTCTTAAAAAGATGTGTGAAAATGAAATACCTTCAAATGCCTCTTCACATCACTATCTTGAATAGATATTGTTGCAACCCCACTTTGGGCTAAGTGTGAGGATGAAATTCACACTCCCAAAAGTGGGAACTTGGAGTCCTCCGTGACTCCCAAAAACTCAGAGCTTGATTGCAGGGGTCAAACACTTTGCATTGGGATGTTCTTTATACCGTTGGAAAGGTCTTGAAGTGTAGATGTCCAAAATGGCCTTGCATGAGCCATTTGGACATTTTCAGCCCAAGTTATGGGCAAAAGAAGGGCCGAGAGTCAAACTGGCAATTTGACTCCCGACCACTCAAAGTCAAGAATCGACCCGATCCTGACGTTGACAAAAGGAGTGCGGCATGATGTTGAAAAGCTTTTGAAGAGAGCTACAAGATTTCTTCAGACCTCATCCCAATCAGAGGTCTGAGCAAGAAGTTATGGATGCCCAAAGTCCCGGGAGTTCAACCCGAGACAATTTCGGGACTCCCCCTTGGGAGTCCCGGGAAAAAGTGCCATTCGGATGTAGCTCCCGCGGGGAGCTGCAGAGAATACTATATGGGGGAAGGTGGTGGTTTCCCCCAAGTCCGGGCCATGGTGAGTCAAATGAGTCTTTCTTTCTTTCTTTTAATTTAACGTCAATACCCAGACTAGAGAAATCTGGACTAGAGAGATCCATTTGACGACTATTACCTAGTTGATTTAAGCAAAACACTCCTATTGTTTAGGCAAGAAACTAAGTACAGAGCTACCGCTTTCTGAGTAGCCGAATGCATCAATTTAGGTAGTAAGCTACACGATGTTAATTGTTTCCCTAGTTATTGACCAAACTTGCAACGAATGTCATGGTGAGTTGGGCACACTAGCAACAGGTGGTCTTCATCCTTAACAGCTCCTAGGGAACACAGGTGACAAACCCTATCTCTCCTTGGTACACTCTCAGGCTTTGCATGCCTGCCACACTCTACCTCTAGATGATGGTTTGAACATTTGAACCTTGACAAAGATTGCCTGAGCTTAACATTTGTGATCACTTGCAAATAACTCTGACGTGCATATGAATACCTAGATTTTGTTGTACAGCTCGTGTTCATCAGCTGGCATGTACGTAATCTGCTACTTCTGGCTCTGGCCTGTTCACCATAAGTGGATTCTAGATAAGAAGCATGTGCACTTACTACAGCACACATGACATTAGTATAGAGAACCCCAACCCCTTGGTCGTGAAGACACAACTGCACATTCCGGAGCCAACACTATTGGTTATCATTGAGCACATTGAGCATTTGGAGCTGGGTCTGGTAGGCATAGTACAATAGACGATTTGGTGTGGACTCCCATAGTCTATCATAATACTTGAGAGTTTGTTGCCACCAAAAATACTCCAATGGGTACCTTCCAAACTCCCCCAACACAACAAAAGTGCTTGTTGTTTTATTGACCCCTAATATTCCTCTCAGGAACATTCTATGTACTTGTTCTGCTTGTTGCAACCCTTTCGCCCCTGTACAACCTGTCTACACCTTGCATGCATAGCTTAGTACTTGGCGTACCAGTGAGTCGAACAACTAACACATTACTTTCGGATCTGTTATGCTCATATCATTGCATCTGCGGCGTAATGTAAACAGTGCCTTCTTCCCAGTAGTAGTCAGTTTGTCTATGGCTACTACCATGCCTCTTGTATTATGTAACTCTAAGCCTAGGTATCTGAATGATTGAACCCACTCAATGGTTGTCCCTCCGTATGTGAACTCTAGCGCTGCACTACGGTGTTTCTCAAACACCACCACCTTGGTCTTGCTCACATTGATGACCAATTGTCGTTCAACACATAACTCAAACAGAACATCTATTTGTTTCTGCAACCCTTGTGGGGTCTCTGACATCAATGCCAAATCATCTGCATACAACAATAATTTGACTACTATGTCTGCCAGTTGTGGCGGGTTGTCGCCATCAAATGCATTTAGATGCTTCACAAGTCCATCAAGGTAGAGTCCAAAAAGCAGTGGGCTCAGTGGGCATCCTTGCTTGACCCCAATGCCACATGAGAACCGGGCTAATAGCCCTTCTGTTGGATGCATAACTCTAACGTTGTCCTGGCTGTACATGCTCTGTAGACACTGCATGAAGCGACCCACAATTCCCATCTCAGCCAGCACCTGCCATAGCAGATCACGAAGGACTGTATCAAAAGCTTTACAAAAGTCCACAAAACAACAATACACCTTTTTGCGTTTGTAAGTGCTTTGTTCAATGAGCATTTATGAGTGCTATGTTCAATGAGCGTTTGCAAAATGTATAGGTTATCCGTGGTGCGGAAGTCTTTCCTAAAACCAGCCTATCCTTTGGCACGTAGGCCCCTCTCTTCTGCCCAGCTGCTCAACCGTGCTTCTAGAATCATGGCAAACACCTTAGCTAGTACAGGACCCACTGTGATTCCCCTGTAGTTCTCAAATTGCAAGGCATCACCACCTTTGTGTAATGCATGAATGACTCCAGTAGACAAGCCTACTAAATAACCTTGTTGCAACAACTTGTTGGACACAATCTGCATTGGTACATGCAACATGTCGTCAGCATCTAGCAGAAACTCTGCTTTGATGCCATTTAAGCCAACAGACTTGTTACGTTTGAGTCTCCTCATCACTGCGCAATCTCATCTAAGGTTATGTCACAGTTTAGTGTGTTACAATAATCACTTGCTAAAGGGTGTGACAAGCTCGAGACCACCTGATCTGTAGAGTTGCCCTGTCCCCCAACTATATTACTGGGGCATTGTTCTTCCAGCAGCTTCTAGAAGCCAGCAACCAAGTCTGCTTTGTTGATAACAACAGATCGCTCCTTGCTCTTGGAGTACTGCCTCCAAAAGCTGGCTGGATCTATCTTTGCTAGTGCACACAACTGTTGGCCTTGTAGCTTCTTGTACGTGCATTTCTTATGACACAATAGCTGTTTAAGTAGCTTCTTCCGTTCGCGTACTAGATGGTTGTCAGGGTGAAGCTTTGCATATGTAAATACTTCCTTGTGCTTGCTATGACATTCAATATCAAACCATGGTTGATGACGATGTTGTGTTGTACTGGTGCGTGCCGTAGGGTAGCCATGCATAGCCACAGCGACGTTACAAATGCAATCATGCAACAACTGCACGGCCATGTCAGCATTGTCTATGTCACTCATCTGTGCTGTGCATTGGGCAATCTGTTGCTGCAGGTGTTGACAATACTGTGTGCACTTGCTAGCATCATGTTTGAAACGACGGATGTCTGCACATGATTCTGAAGTTGTTGATGACACATGTTGCCAAGGTAATTGCAAGTTGAGTGAAAGTGGCCTGTGGTCGAAATCACATCCTTTTCCACAAAATAGAGGGCATTTGTGTACAACAAGTGATGTGGCACAATCAAACAGAGCAGGTGATACGACCATATAGTCCACAAGGCTGGAGTTGCCATTGGTAAAGCAAATGCACTCCCCTGATTCATCGCCTGTGATCCTACCATTGAAAATGAACAATCCCGAGGAGCAACAAAGGTCTAAGAACTCATTGTGCCAACCTTTCAACCCCCCCTTGTCCGAGTTATGTTGCTTAGGCAAAACTTCCGGGAAGTCATTCCCCAATGGCAACGTGTCAGGCATGTGATTTGCAAAGTAACGATAATCAACATAGTCGTCAACTGCATTAGTCCTTGCATTGAAATCACCAATCAGTAAAATACTACCCCCAAGATCTTGAATCATCCCGACCTCTGCAGTAATGTTATCAAACAAGCCTTCATTAGCATATGGGGACCCTTTGGGTGGAGCATACACTACAGCCAAAAACAACGGTGCAGCCCCCGGGCGCTAGAACTGCAGCCACAACCTGGTGCCATCTGTGCTCTGTTTCCATAGGGATACACAGTCTGATCATGAGTCATTCATAAATACTCCAACACCACCACTATGCTTCATTGTTGCTCTGACTGAGCTCATGTCAAATACAGGGTGTGGATTGTCTAAACACTGAAAACCAAGTATATGCAATGGTGTTTCATCAGGGAACAAGTGTGTTTCAGTCAGTGCAACAACATCTGAGTCATCAAACAGTCTATGTATATGTGAATTGGTACTTAGCTTTGTGTTTATCCCCCCATGGATGTTCCACAGGGAGACTCGTAATGCTCTCTGGTCCCAGCACCCCTGGTGCTGAGCTGTGATTTTGGTGTCATTGATGTAAAGGTTTGCACCACGCCAGTAAGCTTTTTTCTTTTCTGCTTTGGCCTTCTCAAATAGATGCCATGATGCCTTCTTTTGCTCTTGTTGTTGTTTGGTCAAATCCTCTTCCAAGCCCTAGTGGGTACCTTTCAGAACTACACGGTTTTGAAAGACAACTTTTCTGTCCTCAGCTGTAGCAAAAGTAACAAGTACAGCTCGTGTGCGTACAATCCTAGGCTTGGTCTCAGCTCTCTTGCTGATGGGCTGGCGCACTGTTGCCACAGCCTTGATGGCTAGCTTCATCTGTCATTATAGAACCTAACTATTGACTTTATCTAGCAATTGTTGTGTTGTTTCGTCAAATCGTATGATACGTGCGCTATAGGAGCGTGTAGAGCGTTCCTTGGCCTCACCTTGGCTGATAAAGTTGTCCATCTGTTTGCCCATCTTCTTCACAACATCCACCCACTTTCCCCCTAACTCCTCCACCACCTCCTTAACAAGCTGTTTTGTAACCTCATTATCATGACTGGCAGTAGGGGCTGATTGTTGAGCTGCTATGATACTTTCCAGAAAGTTGTTGGTGACTTGCTCAAAGATCTATTGCGACTGTGCAATTTGTGCTTCAATCTTGTTTTGAGCACATTCAAGCAGTGTGTTCAACTTGTCGTCGTTGTCACTTTGTGCCTTCTGGCTTTTCTCAGACTTCAGGTTAGGTGTTCTGAAAAAATGGTCAACAATTGCCAGATGTTATTCTACCTTCGTTTTTCCTGACAAGCTATAGAGCGCGCAAACGGCCTGGGCTTGCTTATTGTCGAGGCTTAGAACACACCTCAGACTGGGAGGGTGAAACTGTGAGGCGTCGTACTCGGCCATCAACCAACTGTTTAGGGTTAGGGTTAGCAAACCCTAATCCAGTATTGAGACAAATTGTTTGGTTTGAGACCAAGTGTGAACAAGACCTCAATGATAAAACTCAACAATGTTCTAACAGTGAACATTCAACAATGTTCATCAGCTCTCGCGCATGTGTGATCAGACCACATAATTCGCAAAACCTACTGGGTCTATGCCATTGAGTTTGACTTGGGGGTATCAAGTATCAACGGTTTGTCAAGTACGGGTATGGTTTTGTGCTTCAAAAATAAAATCAATTAAGAAAAATAATATAAATAATAATATAAATAATAAATAATATAAATAAATAATTCAAACTTTCAAACCCTAAACCCCAAATTCTGGCGCTCTCCAACCTTAAAACCCGGAACCTTAAATTCCCAAGCCCTGAATTCTAAAGCTCTGCAACCCTAAGATCGTGGACCCTTAAACCCTAAACCTTGGATTCTGAAGCTTTGCAACCCTAAAATCTTGAACCGTAAAACCCTAGACCCTGGATTCTGAAGCACTGTGACCTTAAAACCCTCGATTCTGAAGCACTGTGACCCTAAAACCTTCGATTCTGAAGCTTGCAAACTTAAAATTTTAAACCTTGAATTCAGACGCTCTGCAACTTGTAAGGTCCTGAATCCCAAAACCTTAAACCCTCATTCTGGATCTATGCAACCTTCAAACCGTGGACCTCTGCGCAAGGAGGAGGGGCGAGGGAGATACGAGGGAGAGATGAAGGCAGTGGTGCATGCATATGCGGAGGTGATGAAGCTTATCAGGCACTTGCCTCCTCGTATGCGCTCTTATTACTCTCAATTCGCACGGGAGAATTTCGTCATTTACAACCAAGAGCAAGACCCGTTCGTCATTCGTTTGTTGTTGCTCTGTGCTCTAAGCTCCGTTTAAGGTCCAAGGTCACCCGTGGCTTGTCCCAACACCAAAAGGGTGCAGAATGAGTTTTAACCAACTTGTGGTTGGTTTTGGATGCAGGACCGTGTAATACGGTAATTGTCCCTCTTCCTAGTCTAATCCCGGGACTTCTAGCACGCCCCCTCTTACCCCCCCTTTAGTGTTGGAAGTCGGGAGTGGTTATAAGTTCCAACTTTCCACAATTCAACATACCTAGACCCTCGAGTGGGTCTAACAAGGAACTTAGGAGCGCGTCAGATATGTTATTCATCAATTGTTTGGTTTTTTTTCCTTCCTTCAATGCATGGGTGTTTAATCACCTTATTTTGGACCATATTACTAACACCATGACAATGTTGAATGATGTTGCCATGATGCAAAGAACATTGTTGAAAATTTGTTGCAAGCCATTAATAGGTCACACAAAAAAATACCTCATTTTCAAAAAACTATCATCCTCCAAAAAAATGAACTTTCTACTCACATTACAAATTTTAACTCTTCTTGTATAAGCCCATGAACACTACACTAAACATTACAAAATGAATTTTTGAATATGTTTCAAAAATATTTCATTCTCGAACATTCCCAACTTGTGTATATTAAATCTTCCCTTTAACACATGTTGGGGAGATGTGTGATAATGAAATGCCTTGAAATTATTGTTCACATCATTTATGTCTACATTTGCTTCATTCTAAATTCATTTTGGGATTGTGGAAAGTGCTCACATTAAGAAAAAAACACAAGATGTGATGGTTAAAAACAATGAACTTCAAATTTTTGTCATCCCTTTTCCTCCGATGGGTAAAACAATTAAAAATTAATGTGATAAAAATAACTATAAAAGTATGTCATCACAACAACTCCAAGATTTTTCAATACTCTAAAGTGTCTAAGGACATCTTTCATTAGGGGGGTGTTCTAATATAATATGTTCAAAATGACTCCTTCCCATTAAATTTAATCACGAATGTTCTCTAGTTTTAATAGATCCACATCTACTAATGTGAAAGTCATGAAATCAAGATGACATGTGTACATTTTTAAAAATATAACCTATGTGTAAGTTAAAATTAACTAAAAAGTAGCTAGCTTAACATTCATTGATAATAAATTTGTAGGCCATTACAATAATGCAAAGGAAACTAATTGTTGGAACAAAAGCCAAATCATTGGGTTGTTGTGATGACAACCATGTAAAAAGATTGATGAAGTGGAAAAATATAAAAATTTGTCAAAATATATTTTGTCCATGTTGGAAAAATCTATGAAAAAACCTATTTTTTAATGTGAACAAAATATACCTAGAATATTTTTTCATGTTCACATTCATGTTAACTTATTCACAAAATAGCATTCATGAATGACCTTCATGCAATCCTTAACGTAAAGAATTATGTTTAGGCAATGCAAAGCCATAATTAATGTTTTATTGATTTAAAAGCACAAATTAAAAGGAGATAAGGCTTCAAGTTGATGTTTAAATTTTGCCTGATAACTAAAGGTGGATTAAAGAGGTCAAATATGAATACAATTGTGAAGCAAATGAGAATGGAGTGAAAAAAAGAATGTACATTTTCCTTCATAACAAATGGAATAATCAAATCAAAGACTCAAGTTATTTCATGAAGAATAAAATCTTGTGGTTTCAACTTACCAACATTCCTAGTGAAAATATAAGATTTAAAAATGTTTATGCATCTAATGATCCTAAGGAAAAATATTTATTGAATGAAAACTTTCACAATCTTCCACAAGATTGCAAGCGCGGTTTTTCCAAAGATTTCAACATGGTGGATGTGCATGTTGGTAAGTCTTCTACATGTAATAGGCCTTCTCCAAATGGGTGCTATGGGAGGAAGTCAAAGATTTTTTTTTCTTGAAGATAATTTTTGGAAAAATAAAAGTGAGATTTTTCGTAGGATAACAAGAGAGTTGATTGATAGAGTCTATATTTTCAAAGGAAGGTTTGCATGGGTAGTTCAAACTTCCAATTACAAAATAAAAAGAGATAGCAAAATATTAATTAAAGTACCATCTAGTCACTTGTATTATTGAAATTGGGGTGGCACATAAAAGGGAGCAATTTGGAAGACAAATTGAAGTTATTTAGGAAAGGTGTTTAACGACATTTCTAGGATTCAGGTTGATGGTATTGAGTCAATCATTTTCTTTAAACCTATGAAGGTGGCTTAAATTTATAAAGGGTATTGCACAATAAAGATGCAATGATGAAAAAAAATGAAGAGAAATTCAAATGGAGTTTTGAGGAAGCCAATTTTTTTTTTCACTTTAACCTTAGTAATTCAACTTTCCAAAAGCAAGTGATTTTCATATTAGATAAATCAAATTCATGAACTTTGAGTTTTAAAAGATCAACATGTCCAATCACGAATTTGGTTTTGCAAAATAAATTATACAATGTTTTAAAAATTTGTTGCTTATGTCCATGAGATACAAAAGTCTTATGTTATTACCCAACTCAAGAATTAGGATGGTTCTTTATCCATAGACATTAAAAAATTAAATCAAATCCATTCTAATTTTTATCATTAACTATATGACTTAAGGGAATAATCTAAAGGGGACAAGGCACTTAGGAGGAAAATCTTGAATTTTTTACCTTCAAAGTTCTTTGCTCCTATGAATGACAAATTGATAGCCCCAATCATGAAGGATGAATTGATATGGATGGTGAAAAAAATGGCATGAAACAAAACACTAAGTCATATTGGGCTTGTTGTGGAGTTCTTCACAATGTTTTGGAAAGTAATAGGAAATGATTATTTTGACATGATGCAAACATCAAAATAGAAAAGTCAGTTCCCTAGGGCACCACAAAAGGTTTTTATCGCCTTCATAGATAAGGAATGGAAGGTGATTAATCTATTTAATTAGAGACCTCTAACCTTGTTTAATGTGGTTTATAAGATATACACAAAAACATTCTATTATTGATTTCAACCAATTTTGATGGAAATCATTCATCCATATCAAATTATTTTTCTACCTTTTCAATATATCTTGGAGAATGTTTTTCTTCTATAAGAATTATTGGATTGGGCCAAGTGAACAAAACAAAGTGTTAGGTTATTCAAATTTGATTTTGCAAAAGCATATGACAAGGTCATTGTTGTTAACACATGGAGGGCCAAGGTCAACCAACTCATTGATATTGCTTGCCCTTGTTATGATTTATGCATTGAAGAAAATTTTCCACTTGGATTTTTCAAATAGAATCAAACAAAACATGCATGGTCTTGGGCCTTAACCATCATGAATAGGCTTAGATGCAACCTTTCTTTTGGTGCTTGAATGAGATTCTTTATAGGTCATTGCCTTTTTGGTGAGGACCCACTTCAAATATTTAAGCAATTAAAAAATGTCTAGTGATGCTTGAAGGTTCTTGTGATTTGGACTATTTAAATATAACATAACAACAAAATGTTCAAGCTCCAAAGGCTTGGAGATCATCAAGCTAAATATTTCATCTACCAATGTAAGATTGATTATGTTAGGATTGAATGGTATTGTACACTCAATTTGATTAACGAGGTTACCAAAGAGATTAAAGAAAAGTTTTTTGTTGAGTTTGATTCCAATGTGGGGCCCATTATGTTTTTTGCATCCTATGACAATTTAAAAATTATATGGTACTACCAATTATTTAGGATGTGTGTCATTAGGTGGTAAATCCCCCACCCCCCACCCCCTTTTGGGTTTGGTTCCTTCATGTTTATTCCTTGGGGTTTTTTTCCCCCCCTTTTTGCAATGAAGCTTGTCTTCCTTTCTATTTATATATTTTTTCCCTTTCTCACCTATATAGGTGATCCAAAGGGGAGGCATTCCATCCTCACATAAAAATTGCGATTATAGGGAATCTCTTAATGCTAATCAAACTGGTCTATTGCCCTTTAAAAAAACTTGAACCCACCCAAGTGTGGGTATTTAGGGTTAGGTTATAAGGTTTATTGAAACAAAAGAACCAATGCTTTTAGTAATTTTTGTTCAATGTTTACTTTCCTAGAAAACCTCTAATCCTGGTTTCAATTATTTTTTAATTTGAAAAAAAACCCCAATTTTGGTTCAAGTATTAAATTATCTTTCTATAGAACTTATGGTTTGGATTTAGACCCAATTTTTAACATTTCAAAGATTCCATATTCCTGATTTTTCAAAAAACCATTTTTAGGTGAATTTGGTTCTACCTACCATAGCCCAACATTGAAAATTTTCTAATTACTAACATTGTATTGCCACTAAAAAACAAACACTTATATGGACCCAACACCCATGTTGTTGGTTTCCCTCTTTTTGAATGAAGCATTTTAGTGGCCATATTAAGCCCAAAAATTATTAGATTTGAACTTAAAGACTTCAATTTAATTTAAACATAAGATATTTGTAATATTTATAAATAATTTAAGTGAATTTTAGGATTTTTATGATAGTACTAACATGGGAGCTAGTTCACTCAAAATCATTTATATCAAATAATTCCTTAAAATGATAAAAATAAAAATAAAAATTGCATACTTCATACATCTTCCAAAAGTAACAATTAAGTACATGCCTAATGCCCCCCTTCAAAATTATATATCACCCTTGAATTTAAAAAAAAAACTATAACAAGATGTCTAATTTCAATTTACATAATATATATATGAGATGAAGAACCAAAACCTCTATAAAAAAATGCTCAATTTCAAGTCCAAGTTTAACTCTAACCAAAGGCTAGCTTTGGGTTCCAAAATTAATTTTTGATAAAAAATTCTTAGGTGTAAATGAAAAACACTTATTGGGACAAACTTTACAAAATATTTTCACAATAACTTTTGACCTATGGAAATTACCCACCAAGCTCTCTAGGAATTTTCAATTTTCAAAAGTTACTATCCTCAAATTCATCTTTTAATTTTTTTCCTTTATTTATTTATTATTGAAGTTTTCCCCTAATGAAATTTCTATACAAATTTCATTATTATTTATGATTTTTCCTCCCCTAATTGTACAATAGAAAATAAAAATACAAAATATGGGAAAAATCTAGCTTCAACTTCAAAGAGAAAATGTACATGTAACATTTTTAGAATCAAGTGTTCAATAACCTCAATGAGGGAATGCAACTCTAATGTGTATGTAAATCAAATGTTTAACAACCTTAAATGAGGGAGATCCTCCAAAAAAACACTTCAATGAAACAATGTAACTCTAATGTGTATCCAAATCAAATATCCAACAACTTCGTATGAGGGAGAACCTCTAAGAAAACAAGTAATATAAAAAGTTCAAATGGCAAAAACATAGTTACATAATTAATATCACATGGACTTTTCAACATTTAGTAGTGCCAAGGTAGAAATGCATCTTGGATCATGTGAAGCAAAACTAAAAGAACATTTCATACCAACAACATAATTGATTGTTATTAGGCAATTTTGTAAGTGATTTAATACATGGCTAGAAATGGTGTTGATATTAATTGCTCAAGTGGTGGGTGCAAAAACAAAAAAAAAAAGTCTATCCTTGTACTTTGGAAGTTAATTGTCAAACAATTGATTCCATAAACTATCATGAACATCAAGAAAAGATTTTGTTTATGGAACGTGGTACCATGCAATTTTCTCAAGCCTCAAAAGTAACAGCAAAAACCCTTTTAGAAGTAAAACCAATATA
>Ga0209208_10007747_pt1 | contig 14477 bp, 6 predicted proteins | sample S1TSphfallax_3_FD_187694 | JGI IMG/M metagenome (GOLD analysis project Ga0209208, IMG submission 187694) | Host-associated microbial communities from peat moss isolated from Minnesota, USA - S1T2_Fd - Sphagnum fallax MG (SPAdes) (version 2) | ecosystem: Host-associated > Plants > Peat moss >...
AGATTTGGCTAAATCTTCTGAGGATGATCACCATTTTTTTATAAATCTTCCTATGGATGATCTCCACTTAAAGCTACATGAAGAAACTCCTTCAAAAAAACCCTCATTTTCAGGGATTTGCCTGGCTTCTCAGCAGTATGTTGGTTGGAGTCCCAAACTACAAAGATAATGGCCAGAGAAGGGGCTGGGAAAAAGACTGAATTGTTCCGTAACCTTTAACCCAAACCCTAAATATTTAGGGTTTAGGTTTCCTTGTCTGATACTGAAACTCAGGACTTATCAAAATTTCACCTCTTTGGCCAAAGAGGAAGACACTTGAACCACCCCAAACCCTAAAATCATTCCCTGTTTCATTGCATGATTGTCCACTCATTCAAACAAACACTGACATATTTGACCTGAGTTGTGCCTTGGCATCTTTTGGGGTTTTAGAGCTGGAAACCTGAAAAGTCATGGTAAGTAAGTTATTAGGGCTATTCGGTGGTTTGGAGATCTTGTACAGGACCCCCACCCCCCGCCCATTGTCAGCAGCTATGTGGGCTACTCAATGGAGTCAGACTGAGTGATTTTGCAGTCTGCCAGGGTATAGCAACATAAGAAAGGCAGGCAAAGCAGGCAGGCTGCCAGGCAGGATAGGTAGGACCCTAAATCAAATCAGATCTTACATACATTACACAGGCTTGCTGTGCATCCATGCTTACTACAATCCTTTATTGACCATTGCACCACATGGCACCTTGCTGCAAAAAACAGCTTTTACTATTGGGTGACATCAGATAGCTTTCTTTTTAAAACTCTAATTTTGCCAGAACTTTCTCTCTCTCACCCATGATGTGAATAGTGAAGTGGGTTGTTCATCTTATCCAGCAGCCACATGGGTTTAAGGAATTGGTGCAAACTCAGTGTATCCATCCATTTGTTGCATTAAAAGAAAAAAAGTTTGCAAATTTCTGAGCTGCTGATGACTTGATTTTTGGACTTGACAGCTCAAGTTATCTTGCAGTAGAATAAAACCATTGTTGTTTTCGTATAGACTTTTGAACATACCAACCCGGTCTTGGTACTGGGTTTTCGTATAAGACTTTTATACCAGCCTGGTCTCTTGGTATTGGGTCCTTTTTAAAACTTTCATATCAGCCTGGTCTCGGTATTGGGTCCTTTTTAAAACTTTCATACCAGCTTGGTCCTGTCTTTCAATCTCACTACGGAGCAGCCAATCACGTAAAGAATCTGTACTGGGAAGCCATCTTATGTAGCACATACTATTGATCTCACATGTGGTAGGTTCATAGTGTGTATATTATAACCCACAGCAATTGAATCCTGACCTATTGTTGCTCTTCTGATCTACAATACTGCCTGCAGCTTCCTGTTCTGTGATAGGAAGGGGTGGGGGGTTGGGTGTGCAGAGCTTCCATACTCCCGAAACTCACAATTTGTCACACAAAAATGTTTCCCTTGTGAACTTTTCTGTTGTGCTGGTACTAGTTTGCATTAGTTTGATACTTTGTCTTCCCATATAATACTCCCATTGTGTTTTGTTCTTGCGTGGGGATCCATGTGCAGCCATACTCTAGAAAGTCCGACATGCAGCACAAACATACTGACTTGTATTTAGTACTTAGTACTTAATTCCCTTTTTTTCCTACACCAGTGTTTAATGGGTTAGTGTAGACAAGAACAGATGAGGGGAGTGGAGGCCGACTATGCTGGGGTGGGGGCTTTTTGACTGAGCTTCACAGAAACCTTGAAAAGATGGCCCCACAATGTTCTCATCTTTCCAATGGGATCCATCAGCAACTTCTGACTAGTCATGGGGTGGGAGCTTTTTGACCGAGCTTCACAGAAACTTTGAAAAGACGACCCCACAATGTTCTCATCCTTCCAATCGGATCCAGTAGCAACTTCTGACATTGTTTTCTACAAGCTGCAACAAATATGCAAGCTTTTTCTCATCACTTTCCTTTTGTCTGGGGCCTTCCATGACAACATATAATAGTGATAACAGACACATGCTCCAACATAGTATATCCTGAACCTAAAGACAACACTTACAAAAAAACAGAACCTTCTCACTCAATTTGCCATTGCTGCAGCCCAGTCAAAGCTGGAGGCTCCTTTTGGAGGGAGGCATCATCCACAAGAGTCTTGGTCTTAGGATTAATTGTTCATCAGCTTAGAGTAACTCCACCTGGGCTCAGTATGTGACCTTACAAATGAAAATTTCATGAAAAAAAGTCAAAATGTATACCCATTTGGCTCAGCAAAATGGTTTTGGCCCAACATTTTTGCATAGTTTGCTGAGGCTGGTAGAAGCCACAGAAGAATGTAATAAATATGATCTGACTACTACACTCTGTTATGACTCAGTTGTAACTGGTGACTCACTCTAACCCACAATCTACATACCCAGAACCCAGTTGTCAAAGAGTGTAAACCTTCATTAAACCCAGCTGCATTGTGAGTAATGTTGGGGTGAAAGAAGTCATCAAATTGTATTAAAACTAGGGGCTTTGGGTGTAATGTGCCATGTGTGCCATGTGGTGTCTTCAAACCATAAGATGTCTAGCTTTAAAATAGAGCAAAATGGTAGGAAACACACAAGCATAAATCAAAAACATAGAATCATTCTAAATGGTGCATCATGCCCAAATCAAAATATAACTCATTTATAAATAAGTAAGAATCCAAGCCCAAAACACAATAAAAAAACAACACACAAGTGCAAAAGAAAACTTAGATAACACAAAAAAAAAAATTGCAAAACAAAAACAATGTGTATTTTTCAATCTCAAATCACCAAAAGTGACTAAAAACACACATTGTGAGATTATATTTCAAACAAAAAAATTCTTGAACACAATTCACATTTGAACTAGTTTTGGAACAACACACATTTAGTTGTACTAACTCAACTTAGGACTAACCCAATTATGATGTAACTAGAAAGTTAAACTTAACAATTATCATGCACTACCATATTAAAATTTTCAACTATTGTTATTCACACACATAAACCAATAACATAATGCATCACATTCAACCTAACCCCTATCTAGGACAAAAGTCCCCCTAAGCTAGATAGCAATGTTGAAAATTTTTAATGTAAATCCACCAAAAATGAACACCTTGGTTCTAAAGTGAAAAAATAAAATTGTTTGTTGTTCACATGCATAAAACCACACCTTTGGACCATCCACAATAGGTTTATTTTTATGTTGTTGATTTAAATATCTTTTGCTACTTTATGATATACCCTATATTATTTTAAGCTACCTTAGTTATTCTAATTTATTTCTTAAATTATTATAAGCTATTAGAGGCTATTACAAATTATTATATCTTAAACTATTGCACATTATTTTACCTTAAGGTATCCTAACTAACTAATTATAGGCTTTTCATTTTAAGTTATTTTAAATTAAATTATTCAACTAACCTTTAGATATACCTTAGGTTATTTTATTTTAAGTTAATATATGTTATTTCAAGTTATACTTTAAATTATTCAAAGTCATTCTATTTTATGCTATTATAAATTATTTTATCCTAAGTATAACAATATAAAATAATCTAAAATATAACATAATGACCAAAATAAAATAATTTAAAATAATCAATAATAGCCTATGATAATATAACCTAGAATATCCAACAATGGCTTATAATATAATAGCCACCAATAGTCATTAAAAAAATAGTCACCAATGGCCACTAATATAATAACCATTAATAGCCTATAATAATTTAACTTAAAATAACCACCAATATCCACCAATAGCCATTAATAAAATAGTTCCACCAATAAACATTAATAGCCTATGGTAATTTAATTTAAAATAACCATCAATAACCACTAATAAAATAGTTATTAATAGTCATTAATAGAATAGCCACCAATAAAATAACCAACAATAACCATGAATAGAATAACCACAAATAGTCTATGGTAATATAACTTATAATAGCCAATAATAGCATAAGGTGAAATAATTTTCAATAGCCAAAAGTAACCAACAATGGCCTCACATAGCCGAAAATAACTTATAATAAATGTAAATAATTTAAAATGAAATAACCTACAATATCCAAAAATAATTTACAATAGTCAAAAATAGTCTAAGGTGAAATAGCCTAAAATAGCCTAAAGTAACATAAAATAGTCAAAAGTCATTTTGAATAATCAAAATTAACATAAGGTGAAATAACTAAAAATAGTTTAAAATAATGTAAAGTGAAATAACTTAGAACAATGAAAAGTAACCTTAGAATAGATGAAAATAACCTAACATAGGTAATATTATTATATTAACAAAAAATATTTATAAAACATTTTTTTTTCAAAAAAATGGTCATTGAATTATTATTGAATAGTGATATTCAAAAAAAATTATTCAAATGATTTTACATTTTCAAAAGGAAATAAATGTAATTATGTACATTATTAAAAAAATATTTAAATTAAACTTTAATCATTTCATTTGGACAAAATCAATATGATATGAATTTTCAAAGTTTATGGTTTTTTTATGTTTAAAATGAAATATTTGATAAATAGAATGTAATGTAACACATTATCACAACAAGTGTGGTGGCTTGATTGCTTTCCATCTTAGAAATCAAGGGATCAAACTTCACAAATGGTGTGTTTATGGTCAACAATAGTAAGTTAATAAAATATTCTCCTATGTAATTCCATAAAGTAGGTGCTTATTTAGGTTGATTACATAACCTATTTACCTTGGTTAGGTTTTCAACCTAGCATAAGTAGTGACACATCAATAATTCATAAGTTGAAACTCATGAAATTATCAATAATATTAAATATTACATTAAATATTAAATAGTTTAAATTTAATTGATTTTTATGTTACTTAGTTAATTAACTAGCAAGTGAAATGGCTTGATAAATTTGTCTATCACTTGAAAATAACCTCGTTTCATTAGGTACTAATGGACCAATTCACTGTCCATAGCAATTGGTCCCTATTCACTAGGGGGTTGATTAGTTTCATCATGGTAAAAATGTTCAAATTCACTCAAAATCTAGTGAAACCCATAATGAATTAGGATGCATTTTGGTAATGATAACACACATTGAAAAACAAGATGTTGAACTTGTAATTACATCTCCCACCACCACTACTATGACTAAAGCAAATTATACATTTCTTGGACCCCAAAATGGCCCAACTTTTTGTGAACATCTCATAAACAAGGCTTTCACATTGTTAAGTGAAACACCTAATGCATTGTTCATCACTATGTATTAATAGGAAGGAATTACCTTCCCATTTGAACCACGTGGCCTTATGCATGGAATTTCTCTCTTTTCAAATATGAAATAATAAATGTATCCTAATATATGTTTAAGGCACCATCATCTTCTAGATCAACATATGTATCCTTGGAATCCCCATTACCCATGTTAGTTTAAGTAACATCCTCATAATATCCCAACATGGGACATAAATATGCATCGACATGCCATTTTGATACCACCTTTAAATGCACATTACCATGCCAATGAACCCCATGGTATCCTCTTCATTAGAATGTGGGTTTTAATTTAATCCATGAACATCTCAGTTAATTCTACTAGCTTTATAAATAATCTCAAAATATTAATAAGATAAAGGCCCATTTAATAAACTTTATTATGAAATGATTTTATTCCCTCAAAAAATTTGATGGTTTGTGATCAATAACCAAAGTAAATGAACTGCCCTAAAATTAACATCAAAATGATGAAACAACCCAAACAACTAAGGCCTTCCTTCTCATATGAAATATATTTTGATTTTGTTTTATTGTTAAATCAAATAACATATGTCATGGACACGAAAAACCACAAAAATAAAGGATAAAGGAAAGGTTTAAGTCTAACTTTCAAACAAAGAACAAGACAAGATTATGTGATTCAAAAACAATAACACAAGAACTAAGAACAAGAACACAAAATGTGCAAAATAAATGTGAAAACGAATATTTATTATGATAACATATGCAAACATGAACATGAAAAGAACATGACAAGGCTATAATGTAAAATCGTGCCTAAGAATGGTGTTGAAAAACTGAAAGAAATGAGGGTCCTACTTCTATTTACACCCCTTTGGGGACTTAGCTCAAGGAAACTTCCAAAGCAGCTTTTATGTGTGCATCAAATAATGAAGTTTCTTTATAACCTTCTTAACTTATTATCAACTATGGATTAACTAAAATTTAATTAAAAATTAACTAGGAATTAAATGAAGTTAACCAGAATTAACTAGGATTTAAGTAAATTTAATTAGAGCTTAACTAAAAGTTAATTGGGACTTAAATAGGACTTAATTTGAAAATAACTAAGAGTTAATTCGAACTTAATTGAAAGTTAATTCAGATTTAACTAAAAGTTAATTTAAAATTATGGATGAACATTATGGATGAATTCCATCCATTAAAAAATGGTCAAATGTTCGCATTCATCACAACATATGCCAACATGAATTCTTGACCATCATCAAGTGGGGCAAGCATGGTTCCCAACCCTAAAATATTTGAATCAATGTATAATTAAAACAGTCATCTTTGCATAGATTGTTGCAAAATGTTAGTTAATGGGGTCAAAACACACTCAAAAGAGCCACAAAGGGTGTTGCATGTTAGAGTTTGTTTTACAAAATTAGATTTTTATTTTTTTGCAATTTGAAATCATGGTAATCATGGCACAATAATTTTTTTTAACACATAGGAATGTGAAGAAACTCAAATTAAAAATCCATTTGATAGAATTTTAGGTTTTGGTTTAGTTAAAGACTTTGAAAAATGATAATTTCTATCATTAAAAAAGGACATTTTTACCAAGGATTTTCAGAGGACTCATATATGAAAAATAAATTGATGGTAAAAGAGATGAAGTGATAATAACCTATTAAATACAATAAAAAAACATTCACAATTTCAATAATGTGGAATTTTAAAACTTTAAAAATTCAAAGTATGTACACTTGAAAATTTAAAACTTCAAAAATATCTTACCACATATAAATGGGGTATATGTACATGATGTATTGAATAAAGTTGGAATTTATATTACATTAAATTCAACTTTTAAAAATTAACATTTTTGGTATGATTTCAAATTATCATCATTTTATCATGTATTTAGTTAATTTCAAACTTTTGAAAAGTCCAAAATTAATAATTGACCATTTGGAAATTGGAAAATTAAAAAGAAATTTTCACTTGGGGGCCACCAAATGATGCTACAACAATAAATATTTATAAAGTTGCTTCACTAGATGATCCAACGAATAGATACTAACAATATTTTGTCTCAAACTCAATCCCAACCATTAGGTTAGAAAAAAAAAATTTAAATCAATAGTTTAGTTCAAAATGAATTAAATTCAAAATGAATCATAAAACCTACAAGGAATCTGTACATTTTTACAAATTCATATTTATTAAAAAAATTTAAAAATTGTTTTGACTTATTACAACAATTTTAATCATTTTTTATAAACTACACAAAAAACTCATTCAAAAAATGATTTGTATGAAATAGTTCTTTTGGGGAAAAATGACATGTAAAACTAATGTAAAACACCACTTGTGGTTTTTTTTAGTGTGTTTTGACCCATTGGGAGCTTGGCCTTTAATTCTTGAAAAGTATGATCCTATGCCTCACCCTAAATGCAAACTTAGCCAATCTTCATTAATTAGGTCAAAGGTTTGGTAATATAATTACATCCTTTGATGAATTTTCAATAATAATCACACAACCTTTAAAAAGTTTATAACCTATTAACATCCATCATCGCAACCTTAGCCTTAGGCTTGCGACCAAAACAAGGGCTTGCAAGGTTGTGGGCCAAGAGAGAAGCTTGGGAGTCACACCACATGCTCCCAAGAGTGTAAGAAAGTGTGAGGGAATGAACCCTCACACTTCCAAGGGAGTTTCCACTTTGGGAGTTGGAGTCCCAATGGACTTCCAAATTTTCAAAGAATGATCGCAGAGGTTAAAACCCAATGGATTGAGGAGTTCCTTATATCATTGGAAAGCTCTTACAACGTAGATGTCTAAAATGGGTTTGCATGACCCATTTGGACATCTGAAACACAAGTTATGGCCAAAAGAAGGGTCGGGAGTCAAATTGGCAATTTGACTCCCGGCCACTAAAAGTTGAGAATCACCCTAATTTCCTAACATGCAAGTGACATGAAACATATTTTTGGAAAGCTCTCAACAAGGGCTATAACTTTACTTCAAACTTTATCTCAATCGAAGGTTTGCACACAAAATTATGGGCTCGCAAAGTTGCGGAAATCCCATTTGTGAGAATTTTGGGACTCCCACTTGGGAATCCTGGAACAAAATGCCATTTGGATGTGGGCCTCATGGAGAGGCACAGAATATACTATAAGGGGGAAAGTGGTGGCTTCCCCCAAATCCGAGCCGTGATGAATTTTGTGAGTCTGAGTTTGCCCGTGGCTCGTCTTAGCACCAAAAATGTTCCAATTATGCATTAACCAACTTGTTTTTGGTTTTGTGCAAATTCATGTGAGTGATTAAATGCTTGTCATTCTTATTAGTCCCATCCCATAACTTCAGCACACCCCTTTACCCCCTCAAAATGTTGCGAGCCAGAGAACGTGTCCCCAACTCCTTGCAGTTCCATCATTTTCACCTCAAACTCATGTTTGAATCTATCAAGGAGCTTGGTAGCGCATCATCCATTGGTTAAGGAAGTTGTGAATGGTTTCAACCTTGGCCTTTTAAACCCTCAATCCACCTAAATAAAACATTTAACATAGGTATTCCATTGAATGTGAAAAAATTAACATTTACCTAAATGCAATTTAAGTGTATGTACCTTAAATCTTTAAAAAAACTCCTATAAGTGTTCCATGTGGTCTCCTTGAATTAAATTTTAAATAATAATATCATAAATGTAGCATTTGGCAAAGGCAAAAGTGACCAAAACACAATCCATAACCTTTTGAAATTTTATTTAGGGCATTCTTCAAATAAAACGGTAAGAATTGCCATTAACATAAATAATCCTTCCCATTAAGATCAATCCCCCAAAAAGTCATTTTGACCTTGTAACCTTCCTCCAATGACAATTAATGTTAATTTAAATGGGAATCCAAAGTGTTACACACTTGAACTTCTTGAAAGGGAAAGGCATGGCATATTTGTTGTAAGTGCATCTACTTGTTCAGAAGATGATAATTCCCACACATATGACATTTAATCCAACTACCAAAGATATTTTTCTTGGTTGGCATTAATGTTGTTGAATCATACTCACTTGTGGATAAATTTATTAAGCCAACATTCAACAATTTTGTTTTATGAACTTGAAACAATGTTCTTTTCACCTCATTAAGCCTAAAAGGTTGCCTAAAAATTGGATTCTCATCTTCAAGTATGATCTTGTTTTTTCAATTAGTTTATTTCCTTCAACCCAAATGGAAAACATCTAATGTAATTTTATAATAGTCATTATGTTTTATGCATCTCACCTCATATACCCACTAGACCAATTTTCAACTCCCATTTTTCTATAATTTGGGCTAGGACAACAAATTATCCCCATTATTCAAAGTTGAGAGCATGGCTTATGATTGTCACACAATGTGGGGAAATGTTGAACATTCTTGGCACCCCCACATCACCAACTTCCTTCCCAACACTAAAAAATCCCTCTTGTTCTTGATCCCACAATTGTTAAAGGTGCATAATTCAATTTGACAAAACATCACCCCCCCCTTTGCACCAACATGATTATCCCAACTATGGGTTTAACAATAGAAATAGGGTGGGTGGGTGGATATAACTATGTAAAATATTGATGTCCTACCAAACCCTAATTTAATATCCATGTGAGGTAATTAAGGTCCATAATCTACCTTTAAATTTTCCTTCTACACGCCTTTTGAAAGAAAGTTTCATGAACTTTTATTGGGTTTATGTTAGAATTTTTACAAACTTAGAATTTTTTCATTTGATCCCCTTGGTAATTTTCCATAACTTTTGGGAAAACTCCTTAATAAGGTTAATTACAAGCAAAGGACTTCACCCACTAATGAAAATGTCCACTGTCAAATACCCATTGTTGAATTGCCATTCAAAGTTGTCTTAATTACAATTGAAATCATAATAAATTTTTAAACCATAATACCCTTGGTGATGGAAACATAATTGGGCGGCTTAATACGATCATCATTCCTCAATCTATGTTTGATGGACCCATCAACAACCCCTCAAAATGCTAAAACAACTCTTTCCATGTAATGAAGGTTTTGAATAACTATGAATTATGCATATATGAAATCATCCAATTCAATGGTGTTAACCAATTTCAAATACCAATGTGACCCTTTAGTGACTCCATAAAGCTCATCCATGTCCCACAACAATGGTGCAACAATTTGTAATTGTTTTGTCACAAAATTTGAATCTTAATTCGAATTCCCCTTTTGATGAAAATGATGACAATGATGTCAATTGTTAAAACCGTATATTTCACCTTGTAAACCCACTAATACCACTTGTGCCCAAAATGTTCCTTCATTCTCAATCCCATGCCACCTTCATGGTTTATTTTTATATCCTTAAACTTTGGGTTATAAACCCTAATTCTTAAAGGATGTTGAACATGTGGGCTTAACCTAATCTTGATTCAAGGTATTTGCACTCATCATAAACATTTCATAGGGCCAAACAAATGTGAGGTTCATTGTGAACAATACAATTGTGATCTATTAGTTGTGAACTCAATCTCACCACCACAATAATTAATGATACACTTTGATGATCAAATTAAAAATTGTTCACAACAATGCCAAAATATATTCTCACTAATTCCCAACCTTGGTTTTACACATTAAAGGTTTTGAGGTTTAATGGAAAAAATGCACAAGTTGGGTTTGCATGGTTAAGCCCAACTTTGTATCACCTATGTCTCATAAACTCATTATGAAACAACAAGCCCTACCAAGCCTTGCATATCTCACACTTATACTTTCACAAATATGTGAAAAAAACAAAGTGGGAAATAACACAAAGTGAAAATGAACTTTTTCATATAACATAAATTCTCACTATTGTAATTTCCGCTCATAAATTATGACAAACACAAATGCAAAAAGTCAAAAGTTGGTGGCACAACATTCTATGATGTTGATGGCATGACACTTCATCACTTGTTAGTTACAAATACTTCTACTAACCCAACAAAAGCGACAAAATGCAAAAAAAATAATGAGATTTGAGCTTGCACACACCACATTCTACACCCCTTAGAATCCCCCCAAATGGGCTAAAACCTTCCACATGCATAGGTCTCTTCTCTAACAAACCAATGGTGCAAAGATCAATGGAATACAACTTTGTAAGTTGAAAATATGAATTTCTGGAGAAATTTCCCAATTACTTCCAAACTGAAATCTGAAATTAATTTGAATAATTTTTTTATTGTCTTGCCACATGGTTTGAAAATGTCCCAGATTTTTTTAATTTAAAAAAAAATAAGAATCCCCCTATCATGTCATTAGTCCTCATTCAACAACTAGAGGGATGAAATGAAAAATGAAAAAAATCCAGATTATGGATGAAAAGTTTTCCAAATGGATGAAAATTTTGAATTAAAAAAAATCCCAATATTTTTTTGAAAAAAAAATGAAAAAGAACTTAGAGTTTGAGATCCAATTTTTAAGAATTGGAACTAGAACCAGAATACAATTTTTTTAAGAGTGAAAAGCTAGACTTGGAACCAGATTCCAAGTTTCATTTTATGTGTGGAACCACAACTAGAACCAAAACCATTCTAATTTAATTTTTGGTACTAGAATTGGAGGTTCTTCATAAAAGTAAAGAACCACCCAACACTGGCACATACTTACCCAATGTATTAGTTTTTTTTTTTTCTTCTTCTTGGTTACAATGGTTCAATAGAAAAATGGTGGGTACATGCATTAGAACTTCATTACAAGTTTAACTATAATGACATATTTATGATTATTCATTTGAAGAGGATGAACTAAATGCAATGCCCATATTGTACGATAGTTTGTTGCATGATGATGAATGATCAAGTGACAAATCATAAACGCAAATCAAATTGCATCAACCATAGCCTCTTTTGTTGTGCCTCAAAGCTTAGCACAAAAAAAAGTTAAAACAAATTAAATTTCAATTAAAACATGTAAATAAAGTTAATATAAAATGTAGTTTAAATATGCAATGAATAATTTCAAAATCATGATATTTTGATGTTGCTTCCATTTTTTTTGTTTGATTACACTTATTAGAGTCTGATGTTCAATTATGAACACCCCATGTAATTTTGAGAGGTTTTGCATAAGCAATTCCACTTGTTCAAATTGCCTCAACAAGGTTGTCATCTTTCTCAAGCCATGTCCATGCACTTTGTGGAATAAACCCCACCCCCCATGCCAAAATGCCAATGATGCCCAACATGTCGAAGGTTAAACATATCAACAAGGGCCATCATACCTCTTGCATTTGTTATACTTGTGGTTTGAATCTCATCTCACTTAAATTTTGTTTTTTTTAAAATTCGATCAAAAGCGTTCTCATTCCATTTTTGCTTTGCATGCAAGTTGTTGAAAATACAAACCTTTGTAGAAATGTGGTCTTGTTGCTTAAGACCCCCAAAATGTAGATGGATGCCTAGATCTACCTAGTTGCATATGAAGGCCATGTGTTTGGTCCAAGTGTTTACAAAGCAACCACTTGACTGCATAAGAACTAGTGCATGCATTCACCTTGCAACACCTTATTGAACCTTCATGAACCCATTCATTTTCTTCCATTCCATCTCCATATTCATCTTGCATTGGAGGAGGAACCTCTTGAGGTGTAGGATGTGGGTTTGCAATTGAGTTTACAAAAAAATACAAAAAAAAAAATTCAACATGTTTAACGTAAACATGATGAAGGTATTGCATATCAAAACCCTTTTAAGCAACACAAAGAAGACAAAGATGAGCAATGCAACTACTCATCATTGTCTTTTGTACCAGGGCAAAACGAAGAGGAAGATGACAACAAATAACTGTTCCTCGTCGTCTTCTGCAGCACAATTCGAAATAAAAGAAAATTAAAAAAACTAACAAAAGGGGGTAAGGTGCAAAGTGTACCTAGAGACATAGGCAATGGTGACGACGCAATGGAGCTCACATTAGAACAAGCAATGGCTATGGCACAATGAAGCTCACATTGGAACGAATAACGACATTGGAGATGGAGCTGTGTGCGTTGCTCTTGGACACACTTGATGCTAGAGTGTTGGGCCCACAAAAAATGCAAGAAGGGGGAAAATGAAAAGGGGTTGCAAGCCCTAGAATGGGATTGGTAAGTTTGTAAAAAAGGTTTGAAAAAAAAATGTCAAAAATAAGGGAACATTTTTTAAAAGCCCAACTATTGCAGGTCGTTGGCCAACCCAAAGTCGTTGGATGAATTGCCCTCCATCCAAAAAGGGACTGGTGCAGTCATGGGGGCTGGTTCACTCAAACCATTCTTCGCTATAAGAGCAGCTCCAGCTGCAGCCCCTTTTTGAGCTTCTATAAGTGCTAATCAGTCTTCCATCCTCACCCATAAACATGAAAATGTGGACTTATAAAAGAGAGAAACTATTTAAATTTCACCACCTGGGCCAATCATTATGGTTGTCCAATCCAAAATATTAATTTCCTTATGGAACCTCTCAAAAGGTATCACATCCTGGAGTTACTTACCAGCCCATACTGAGTTTCAATCACTGTTTGACAGGCATCAACTTTTGAACATACCAGCTGGTACTGGTATCAAATATTTAAGTTCTTTTTGCTAGCAGCCTCATAGACTATTGGATTTTTAAAAACTTTCATACCAGCATGGTCCTGGTATTAGGGGGTGAAAGGCTGAGTTTTGGCTGGTATGTAGCAGATATGTACCTGGTATTGAGATTGATATAGCCCTGATATTAAACTAGTACCTATCAGAGTTATCTGTAAAGTAAGAAAAACACAGCACCAGAACCCTGAGTTTGGTCATACACAGGGTGACATTTAAAAAAAAACCTGCAAAAAAGTACATTAGCATTCAACGTGGGGATGAAACTCAGAAAAGCATCAATTTTGGTGGTAAACTGAGTTTCATCATTGTCTTTCCTTTTCCTAAGCGTCTCCACTGCTGCTACATATATTTTCAAGGCTCCTAACTGTACAACTACTATAATTAGTCTCGAACCTTGTGCATTAAATGCTGAGTATCAGGATTTCATACTGAGATTTATTAAAATGTCTTTACTTTGCAGATACCACTGAAAGAGAGGATATGGGGTGAAAGGAGGCCCAAAGACATGGTGAAGTCAGGGTTACTTTACAGATAACTCTATTTTCTCAAGTCCCTTCCAAGTCACTTCCAGGCATGTATTAGTATGAGGTTGGCATTGTCTAATGTCATACCAATTTGGTCA
>Ga0209208_10007748_pt1 | contig 14475 bp, 12 predicted proteins | sample S1TSphfallax_3_FD_187694 | JGI IMG/M metagenome (GOLD analysis project Ga0209208, IMG submission 187694) | Host-associated microbial communities from peat moss isolated from Minnesota, USA - S1T2_Fd - Sphagnum fallax MG (SPAdes) (version 2) | ecosystem: Host-associated > Plants > Peat moss >...
GTTGAATTATGTTTAATGAAGATGGAAGTGGACTTGATGTTAAACCAAATCGATTCTAAGTTCTTTCTGAAAACAATCGGAGCCAAAAAGATTTAGAAATCCAAAGAATCGGTCTCAAGATTGTATCAAAGGTTTCATCAAAAACGAAAAAAAAAAATTAAAATCAAGATCGAACATTGCTTTTGAAATCAAGAACCCGACAACCCTACTTAACACATCATAAAGATTAGGCGGGCTTTTTCAAAACGAGGGGGTGGGGGGGGAGAGGGTGGAGGTGGAGACTTCAAAAAACTTTGATCTTCCTTTGCAAAGAAAAATGGGGGAACTTTTTGAACAAATGAGAAGAATCTCATTTTTTTCATGGTTTGTTTGTTTTTTTAAGAAAGAATAGTAGAAAAGAATCCAAACTCAGCTGCAGCGACAAAGAATCCATGCCCAAAACCAAACCACATGCACACACGTGAATAACAAAGACAAAAATAGTGTTAACCGCCATACCTTCTAAGCCTGAGCGCGCTGGACCACTTCCGGCCAGAGTGAACCCAGAGCACCCACCACTGCACCAGTTGGCCATTCTGTCCATCCAGTGGGCTGCATTTTTTCATCTGCCTCCTCACCCTGTGTTAACCAACATTACCACAGTTAACCTTTTTGGCTGCTGACATTGGATTTTTTTTATTTATTTTTTTTTTTTGGGGGGGGCGTTTTTAATCCCAACCTGACCATACTACCTTCCCACCTAGCTACCTTGACTACGTAGCTACCCTACTAATCTAGGTACCTTATCCACCTACATCTTCATCCTCCCTACCAACAACCAACCAACCCCTACCTACTACTTACCCTTGCTAAACCTCTAACTCTTGGCAAGACATCTATCTTTTTTGGCTAGACTTTTAATTTTTGGCAAAAATGTTTTTTTTTATAGTTAAATTTCTAACTTTTGGCAAAACCATCTATCTTTTTTGGCTAAATTTCTATCTCTTGACAAAACATCTATATTTTCTTGGCTAAATCTTTAACTCGCTTGGTAAAACCTCTATATTTTCTTGGCTAAACTTTAACTATTGACAAAACTTCCATCTTTTCTTGGTTAAACGTTTAACTCTCAACAAAACCTTTGTCTTTTCTAGTTAAATTTCTAATTCTTGAACAAACCTCTTACTTTTCTAAGCTAAACCTCTAACTCTTGGCATCTTTTCTTGGTTAACACTCTAATTACAAACAAAACCTTTATCTTTTCCTATTTAAACCTTTAATTATTAGCAAATATGTTTTTTTCCCTGGCCAAACCACTGTCTCTCAATAAAAAATTTATTTTTTCTTAGCTAAAGCATTATTTTTTAGCAAAATCTCTTTCTTTTCTTCGTTAAACTTTTACCTCTTGACAAAATCTTTTTCTCTTCTTGGTTCAACTTTTTCGTTTTGACATAACTTCATTTTTTCCTAACTAAACCTTTGCCTCTTAACAAAACTTTTTTTCTTTCTTAGTTAAACCTCTATCTTTTGGAAAAACATTTTCATCTTCTTAGCTAAACTACTACCTCATGGCAAAACCTTTTTCATTTCTTGGTTAAACATTTTGCCTCTTGGCAAAACTTCTACATATTTATGGTTAAACCTCTATCTTTTGACAAAACTTTTACCTCTAAGAAAAACCTTTATATGTTCTTGGTTAAACCTTTACATCTCAACAAATAACTATGACTTTTTCACCTTGTTTTACTAATTCAAATGAACCCAATATTGGGTTTTTGGGGGGGGGGATTTTTCATTTAGACATATGTGGAGCAAAACAATCATTTTATCTCTTTGAAAGGGAAATGGAGAAGTCTCAACTTGGAAAGTTTATATAAACATACATCCTCTTCCACTATTTTTTTAGTTGATTAGCTTTAAAATGTAGGGCATAATTAATTTAAATAAAAATTTGATATTTTGCATTGACATATGTTTTTATAAATGGTAGGGTTGATGGCATCTAACATTAGGATTATTTATGGGTTTGTGTATAAATTTTTAAGTCAATTAGCTTTAGACTATATAAGGTTAATTATTCTTCCACTCATTAGTTTTTTTCATTTGATGAACTTTAATTCATTACATATTTAACTATTATAAAATCTTTATTTTTTCCATTTATATATTTTTGTATAAATATTAAGGTTGAAAGCATCTACTAGTAGGATTATTCAAGGCTATGAATTTAGGGATTAATGAAATGTATGTTGATTTATTTAAGGTTTTGTTTTCAAGCTAGACTAGGACTCCCTTGAATATGGCATCGTCTTTTAGTATAAATTATATGTTTTTTTTTTCTCTTAATCATCTTTTAAAAGTTTTCTTGTGTTTTGTTTTGTTTAGGAAATTTCACTTTCCTTGAATGGCTTGAACAAGGTCATCAATTTGCACTAGGAATGTTCCATGTTGACATATGGATTTTGGACTTTGATTTACCCACAAAAAATTTAGATTTAGAAAATAATGTGGATATTACATTTTGTGCCACCCATAGACAATTTGGATTATAAATTTTCAAGTGAGTATTGCATTTTTATATTACATATGCAATGTGTTTTTTACACCACCATGTGGGTATTTTACTTTCACCTTCATAGGCAATGTGTATTTTCCATCATAGTGTAGGTCTTGCAATTATAGTTCTCACATACAATGTGGATTTTTAAACTATCATGTGGGTATTGTATTTATGGTACCCACAAATAGTGTGGATTTAAGATAGACATGATGGTAGGGTTTAGGGTTTAGATATGAACACCTCAATGGAGTGGAACATACATAAAAATTGTCATTGCAATAAGATGTCAAACATCCAACTATTAAAAACCACCTCATGCATACACGGTAAACATCAATGCCTTTGTTTTTTATTTTTCAAATTTACTTTGTACATGGATAGATTATATTTTCTCTTTAATTTTTGTTTACTTGGGTACTAATGCAAGTATGGATTAAATGACCGTCATGATGGCCCCACCCACTTAATATATCAAGCAAGGTTATTTAGCTTCATTCTCAATCAATAGACTTTACACATGAGATGTTGTAGTGGAAATACATTTCTACCATTAAATCACATATGTGAGTGAATGGGTCATGGGTCATGGATTACCTACACATGGCCAAGATGACCCCAAATCTATACCTTATATGTCTCTTTACACCCCATGAATGTCATGAGCAAATTCAATATGTTAGCATTTCCAATTTGTCATGTTTTATGATCTAACCCTTATCATGGAAAATGTTGAATTGAATTTTTTTTCAAACAGATTCTATCGTAGTTGTATTAGCCCAAACTTAAATGTTTTTTTATTGATTTAGTCCAAGGGATCACAATTGAACCTTGGTAGAAAAACTTACCAAGTGCTAGCTTTCAGATTCAGGGAAACTTAGGTATCTTGTCTTTTTGTTCTTAAATTACTTTTTGGGGTGGCCATATGTAATTCTTACAACGTGTATGGTTTTTTAGAATTATGGATGGTTGGCCTTCAAAAAATGCTTCATCCCAACCAAGACACATAAAAAATCATTGAGTTATATCATCATGGTGCCTTAAAGCATTGGTTTCTTCTTGACACAGAGGGTCTTAGAAGGTGTTGAATTGATTGGTTTGTTTGAAGGTTAACCATAACCATCACACACCACTAGATGCACACAATGGAGATGAAAGAAAAGGGTTCATAAAAAACAAAGCTATGGAGGCCGTTGTGAAAAAGAATGTGGAAAAAATAGTTTTGATATCAAGTGTACCCTTGTTGCCCAACCAATCCTCGAGAGTGATGGTACCTAGGTGGTGCAAAACCAACATCTTGCCAATGCCATCATGTACCAAGTGAAGTATCCATTTTCTCAATATGCATGTTGCACATGTAAATGGGCATTGCAAGGGAATAAACACCAAATTGTGGTTATTATCACATATAATGATGTTACCCAAGAAGATATCATTGAGTATTATGGAACATGGTATGGATCTACTCATGGAGGGTTGGCACCCATATTTTGTGTACCCATAACATATTCCAGATGATGGGGACTTTGTTGATGATGGTGATGATGAATTTATTGAAAGTGAGGAAGGGATAATTGATGTTGGTGACATCCTCATTACAAACGAAAATGAATTTACTATGGATGGTGTTGGAGGATCCAATGGGAATCCAAGATCATATGCACCAATGGAAAAACCTTAGCTCATTTGGGTTTTACAATGCAAGAAATTGTCAAAAAATACAAGGAGGGGTATCACTTTGTGACCATGCCACTTCCCACATGAAAGTTTTGGCATTAAATATTTAAAACATTCACCTCACAAAGTGAAATGAATCATCACATCTAGGATTGCTCTTTCAACATGTGGAAGATGGGTCGCGAAATTTGATTGAAAGGTTGAAGGATTGGCATGAAACAATGCTTAGGCATAAGAATGCATGTAATAAAAAATATCATGAATAGATGTCCCATCCATTTCATAATAAAGGTCATATTGGTTGATTATTACTTGTAAGCTACATTCAACATGGCATAAAGGTTTAATTCTACGACCATCATACCGAAATCTAATCTACACCATCTTTTCAATATTTTCATCAACTTTAATATGCCATACAAGATAATGCATCTAGGTGTTGCAATGTGCAACTAATAAGATGATGATACAACACATATTTGATGTGGGTATTACCATTGAGATCCAATGTTCATGGAAGTTAAAAAACACTTCTCCATGTATTGCAAATTGTTTAAATCCACAACTGACATTATAAAAAAATTATGGGTATTACTTGTGAAGCATTTATGGTCTACCATGGGATTCAAATATTTCATTCATAAAAAATACCAAGGTATATTACAATACCCACATAAGAATACATATGAAATCCACATGGATCTTATTCAAGATTCATTGGATGATGACCCAATCCAAGATGCAATACCCACATCATGTTCAAAAGTTTAAGGGGTTCCAAAAACTAACACATATTTTCATGATCCACATGAAGGTATTTCACCATATTAATAGATTTTCCTTGTGCAATACCCACAAAGGGTGCAAATGACTTGCTTCTTGTTCACAATTGGTGAAGTGATGACCAAATCAAAATATGTTAATGCAATATCCACATTTCCCCAATTTGTGCATCTATTATGTGAAAAACCAATAGCTTTTTTAAGCTTTGTATATGGGTATTATTTATTTTGTTTAGAATACAAACACCTATTTCATTGATCTATATGTGGGTATTATAGTTGTACCTTTGCATCATGATGATTTTATAAAACATTGTGTAGGTATTACCTAAAAACATTGAATTCTAGAAATGCAAATGTGAATTATGATGCAATGTTTGCTAGAAATTTTTGAACTCACGGCCATGACACAAAAGTTTATCATAACTTTTTTTAAATGACATGTTTTTTAATGTTCTAGGGGATGATGTCCTTAAACCCTAGCTTCTATGTGGATGGAAAGTCATGTAAAAAATGTCCACCATATATTCCTACACCTTAATCCCTATCTAAAAGAAAGTTTTTTCTAGAAATATCATTCATATCACCTATCCCATGTGCTTAATGATAGATTATTGTGACCTTTGCAACATTCTTTGCATGTTGGTGGGTATAAATGTGATGATGTTTTAGCTGGAAATGAATCATGGTTGCCTTAAATTCATCCTTATTGATTCCACAAATTTTACATTATCACAACAACCCACAATTACCATGGACACTCCAAAAAACCCTAAACCAAACAAGGAAAACAAAATGGATATGAGGGCATAATGTCCATGAATTATTTTGACTTCATGAAAATTAGTGATTGTGCCTAATTCCAATTTTTGAATATTGTTGTTGCATGCATTTTTGCTCCCAATATGTGCCATCCCCATACTATCTTCACCCTTTTTTCATACATGTTTTAGGTAGTGCAAATGAAGGGTTGAAGGTCTTCATCCTTCCCGATGCATATGTGGGCATTTCATAGGATGTTCCCAATGGCCCAAGATTGGACACCCAAGACTTGTAACAATCAATTAAAAGCTAAATGCACCAAAGGAAGTTTTTGCACCTCAAAATTTTCTTTTACAAGTGATTGGAAGTGATCCCATTTCACATGGGCCTTCATGTAAGCTTGAGCAACCACCTTTTGATCATTTTGTGATTGGATTGCATGTGCATCACTTAAGATGCGTGTATTCATTCGAACATGGTCTTGATGACATGACCCCCTTTCATGAATTAAAGGGCTATTGATTTTGGCTTTTTTATGCACTTTCTTGAAATGTTGTGTAAATAACCATTTCATGGCATATGCAATGGAACATATGCCAAATTTGGACATCCATTTCAACCCCACCTTAGTTCAATCTAGATATTTTTGAATTATTTCAAGTTTTTAAAAAGTTTCATTTGCTCCCTCAATTGGCCCCCTTGAAACAACAATTGAAATTGAAACCAAATTAGTTTTAGTCTCCACTTGAAATGATCAACTATGTGGGTATTACACAAACCCCAAACATTATACTTTATTTCCCCCCACCATTTTAAGGTATTACACAAAGAAAAAACCCCATCCTCCTTCTTTCATAGTGAAAGATGAAGCTTGGGATTTTTTGTTTTATAAATTTGATCATAACTTACGATTCAAAACAACAATTTAAATCTAAAGTTGAGAAATTTAACTCAAATGTTCACATTTTGTTTCAAAGTCCTAAAACAAACTATGTTTCTCAAAAAGATTCACCAAATGTAAAGATTAAATGAAAATTATATTTACCCATCTCCTAATTGTACATCCCAACAATGATTTGCTTCAACTAAGTTGAATTCATTGATTCGCTTTGAAGTCACACTCAAATTCACAACTAAAATAAAATATGGTAATTGAGTTATGTGATTGAAGCTAAGATATTCAACTCCATATGCTTGATCATACCCTCCAATAACATTTGTAGATGAGTTGGAAGTGGATCTAATGAAACAACATGTTGTTGAACTACAACCATAGTTCCTTTTGAACTTTTGTCCCAAGCATGATGTAAATGGCATCTTTTCCCACCAACCATGGTGTCACAAATCCTACATTCATATCCAAAAAAAATAATCAAACTTTTTGCAACAATGAGAAAAGGAAAAAAAATCCCTTTCTATTTTAATACTACCAAAAATAATTCAAAGGCCAATTTCTTTTTGCAATAAAATATAATTAAAAAATAATGAAACAATTAGTGTGCCTCTTATCCTACTACAACAAAAGAGACACACAAAAAAAAACCAAAAAAAAATTCTTGCACCTCCAACGTCTATTGCAACAAGAATACACACCAAAAAAAAAAAACCCCAAAGTAAGTCCTCTGTGGTGTTCTCAAGGTGTTACATGGGTACCTTGGAAGGGGCCCGGTCCACCTAAGATCCTGTTAAGGCCCAGATTGTGTTCCATCCCTTGGCCCACTTAAATCCATTTTAAGGGGGTTTAGGGTTCACAGTGTAATAACCGGTAACCCATGTTCGTCACCCTTGATTCACATCACTATAGTGTTCCTCACCGTTGATTCACATCATGATTTGTTGCCGTGCTCCTCACAGTTAATTCACATCATAAATGGAACCTGGCGAGCCACAAGTGGAACCAGCAGATGAGCGCCTGTCCAACCTAGGAAGAAACCAACCAGAGTTGGGGTGGGTACCCAGTTTGGAGGGTTGGAAGCACTGGTTCCGGTCCAGTTAGTAAAACCCAATTCGGAACCAAGTCTGATTTTTGGAACCGGTTCTAGACCCAGGACCAAATTTTAATATCTTCAAAGAACCAGACCTGGAACTGGATTCCGGGGTTCATTTATTTATTAGTGTAAATGGAACCAAGATTTTTGAAAGGAAAAGACTAGAACTAGGGGGGGCTAATCAGAGGTTAACTGCTAGTTAACCACCAGTTCCAGGCCTGGTTACCCAAAACTGGATCTAACTTTCAAAAACCAGAATCAGAACCGGAATTGTTCTTATTTATTTATTTAGAACCGGCGGTTCTCCATGAATGTAAATAACCACCCAACACTGGTAAAAAATTATTATTAAAAAAAACCCTAATTAGGGTTTTCCAAACACCCCCCCCAAAATTTCTGCCTGGTGCTTTTACACTAGAAGAAGCCATGGCCTTGCTATATATTGCTTGCCATATTTGGCCCATATGCCTCCAGGCACCAAATTTTGGAAAATATAGGATGATCGTGCATATTAAGTAATTTTAGGTGCAGAAGGGGCGCTCCGGAAAACAAAAACTACCCTCCAAAATTGGGGGATACCTAAATTAGGTAGTGCCCAAATTGTAAACCCTAAACCCTGGCTTCCATTCCATTCCATGCCATTCCTTCCTTTTCTTTTTCTTGCTTGCTTTCTTTCTTTCTTTCTTTCTTTGATTCTGAACCCCTTTTTTAAAAAGTGCATAGAACCGGCGGTTATTAAAGAAATTGAAGAACCCCACACTGGCTTTTACAGTCACGGATATGATGCTATCCGTGATATAATTTTGTTAGTGCAAATATTTTGTGAATCTACTAGAGCTTTCTAGTCCTCCGGGAGAGAATGAAAAACTTTTTAAGCAACTCGGGCCACCAATTCAACCTTCTAGGGTGTATGGTTTCCGTTTTTTCGGAGCATTGTTTATCCCGACCCTTGAAAATTCACAACCTTATTAGAATGGTGCATTCACACTTGCTTTTAAGTCAGTGTTAAATGAAAATCTAGGTGGCATCCTAAGTGGCACACAATGTTAAATGAGCCATAGCTCGATGTTAAGTGAATGTTAGCTTAACATATAGTTTTCATGGCAACTAGGTTTTTAAGTCCTAAATGGGGCTACCATGGTGTTAGTGGAACTCAACCCTAGAGTCACTACTACCACCAAGTGTGATATGCACACCTTTAGGATATTGAAATTTGAAATCAGCAACTTTCCTTTAATTTTGAGAAAAAAAAAATCGACTTTGTATTCTTTTCACTTTATGAATTATTTAATGTGCAAGAAAAGATGGTGTCAATCATCCCTTAAAATTTTTTAAAAAAAAAAACCACGCTTAGCCTTATATGCATTGTGGAGAGTTTAGGGTTTAGGGTTTAGTGTATTGAAGTTTGGAATCAGCACTTTCCTAGTTTTGAAACTTTCCACTTTGTTTTCTTCTCACTTTATGAATCATTTTATGTGCAAAAAGGTAGTGTCAATCATCCCCCCCAAAAAAAGCATGCCCTACCCTCTATGCATTGTGGAGAGTTGTGCAAAGTCTTTGGTTTGGTTTTATAAAAAGCAAAGGCAAACCCATTCATTACCTTTGCCCATTTATAATAGTACTTAGAAAATGTCCACCTTCTAAAAAGAGGTTGTAAGCTTCTTGTAACTTTGTGGTTTCAACTATTTCAATTTAAATGAGTGGAATTTTATAGTGTTGTATAGTGATTTCTTTGTGGCGAATTTTCACCATTTTTCAAAGTATATATATATATTTTTTAATTTTATTTAAGAAAATTAAAGAATTTTCTTTTGCAAATCCCCGGATTTTTTGCCCAAAAAATAGCCATAAAAGAAAAGAAAATCCCCAAAAAACCACCAAAAATCACCACCACAATTGCCTTAATGTTAATTGAGCAGACCAAAAGAGACTGAGTCAGAACTGGGATGGTAAACCTTTGGGACATTCTTTTTTGTGACCCAATTGTACAATTCTGCATAAAGAAAGCATAAAACATTCAATTGGACTGAGTTTTTTCACAAAGGTAAGAAGGTGTGGGGGGGGGCGGGTCTCTCTCTTTATAGTAATTCATTCTAAAGCTCATGAGTGAAGATGAATCTTCTTATGCTTTTTTTTTTTCTTCTTTTGTTCACCCTAGTAGAAGAGAATCTTGAAAAAGAAACACAACCCAAAATAAAAAAAACAGCAGCCAGCAAGAGGAATAGGAGAAGAAAAGAAGAAAGAGTGTGTGTGATGAGTGAGATGGGTAGTAGTTGTAGTAGTAGGTATTGCAAATCGGAAAACTGGGAAGAGACCCATTTACTTGCAAGTTGTGGAATTTTGTTTCTGTCCCTTTTGTTGCTCCATCAAGCTGTTTTTGTTTTGTTTTGTTCTGTTTCATGTTTTTGTTTGGAATATGTGTTGCTGCTTTGCTGCTGCTCCTCCCTGAGTTTCAGAGAAAAGATGGGTTTGTTTTGAATCCGATAAAGGTAGGAGTTTGGCTTTAGTGTTGAGATGAGTTTTGTGGAGGAGTAAGTGGTGGTGGTGGTGGTGGTGGTGGGACTAGAGTCTTTGCATCCAAGGAGGTGGGATTGATGAGAGGGATGTCTGAACTCAGTAGTCTGGTGTTGTTGTTGTCATCAATACTAGTGATCCTTATGTTGTGTGCAAAAGCAATGCAGGGTGAGGATAATAAAGAGTGGGATCCGGGGCCAAGAAGGAGGCTCATAAGTTCCTCCTCACAAGAATATCATCTATTTGCTGAATTTTCTTCTCCAGCAGTACCAACAACAAGCACATTATGTTCAGATTTTAGTTCATATCTTGCTTCTCTGTTGCTGACGAACCGGAGCCAACAATCCATTATTGCAACTGGCGCTGGATTCTGTGGCACAATCCCATCATCCTTGATCACCAATTTCACTTCGTTGAGAGTCCTTGAGCTGGGAGACAATCGACTGAGTGGAGGTTTCCCCGTGGAGCTTCTCAGCCTACCAGCTCTGGAGTTGCTGAATGTCTCAGGGAATCTTCTTACACTCGGTGGACTTGCATCATCATCATCATCATCATCAGATTCAGCTGCTGCAGCGAACTTTACATGCACTACTTTGAGATCCTTGGATTTGTCTTCAAATCTGTTGAGTGGTGGGTCAGTCCCAATCGCTCTTGTTGCTTGTAAGAATCTCACATATCTGTCTTTGGCAAACAACAGCTTGGTGGGTGGAATCCCGAACGAGTTAGGACAGTTGTTGCAGCTAGAAACACTGGATCTTTCTAGCAACAACCTCACGGGTGATATCCCTGTATCACTGTTAAACCTTCCTGCAATCAGTAGAATAGACTTGCACAGCAATGAACTGTCAGGTGCACTTCCTGAATTGTTACCACCTTCCTCTTCCCATTCCTATTTTCTTGAACTGGACAACAATTCATTCTCAGGAGAGATTCCTCCATCACTGTGTCAATTTCTTGGATCAAACCTCTCAGTCGGCTCCAATCCTGAGCTGTGCAAACCTCCGGGAAGAACAGCATGCCAGTTCTTATTATACCCATCTTCTGACTGCACCATCAGTCAGCTTGCACCAACACAATTGCTGCCTGTACCTCCTCCTCCTTTGCACCAAAATACAGACTCCAACTTCAATCTCAAAATCACATGGATCAGTGTTGCAGGAGTGATTGTATTGCTTGCTTCAATGAGTGCGGTGTTGTGGTGCAAAGCACATATTCAATGTCATCAAAACTGGGATGCTGCTGCCACCTCCTCAGAGGAGTCATCATCAGCAGATGCCAATTCCTGTTGGCCACTAGCTTGTATCAGGCTGGTTTACTTGCCACTCTACAAGCCAAATCCCGACAGAAAAAAAATGGCACTCATAAGAAGAACTCTCAATATCAGCAGCAGCAGCAGCACCCATATTCGGACTTTCAGCTACAAAGAGCTTGCCAAAGCAACTGCAAGGTTTACAAATGTGATTGGAACTGGTGGTTCAGGGGTTGTGTACAAGGGCATGCTTCCCGGTGGAGTGGCCATAGCTGTGAAGCAACAGCAATGTGGAGATGATTCATCAAAGGACAGTGATGAACAGATGTTACAAGAGATCAAGATCTTGTCAGAGTTGAGCCATCCTCACCTGCTTCCATTGTTAGGCTATTACATGCCAGGCTTGAGTAAGCGGCGGATGATGCTTGTGTATGAATACATGCCAAAGGGCACAGTGGAAGACCATTTGTTTGGTCAATTCTCTCACCACCGAGCTTTAGGGTGGAGAACTCGGGTGCGGATCGCTTATGAGTCAGCCAGTGCCATTGCATATCTGCATACACAGGTTGATAACCCCATGCTTTCACATTGGCTTTTCACAAAAACCCATGTTTTGTAATTGCAAGCTCCCATCAAAGATACTACAAAAGAACATATATTCTTGCTGACTCTCTCCATAGATCTCATGCTTCTAGCCCACACCACCCATTGATCAACTTCATGATCTATGAGGAAATGATTTTTTATCAAAGCTAACTTGGAAAAATTGTATGAATATGTGTATTTATGCAGAAGGCGGGACGAAGTATCATTCATCGAGACATCAAATCCTCTAACATCTTGTTGGATGAGAGATTTCATGCTAAAGTTGGAGATTTTGGTTTGTCAAAAGTTATAATGTCGAACAAAGATGATGATGATGATGGTGGTGGTGGTGGTGGTGGTGGTGGTGGTGGTGATGATGATGATGATGACAATGATGAGGATGATGACAATATACCGCATGTGACTTGTACAAGTGTGAAGGGTACCACAGGATATCTTGATCCTTTCTACAACATTAGCCAGAAGTTAACCCACAAGAGTGATGTGTACAGCTTTGGTGTCGTGTTGCTTGAGCTTGTGACTGGAAAGAGAGCTTTCGACGAAAACAGACCTGAGAATGAATGGCATTTGCCTTTCTGGGTTGATGCAACTCTCCCTTTATGTGGTCCTGAAGGACTTCTGGATTCGAGGATCCCGAGAGGTACTTACATGGAAGAAGTGGTGGACACCATGGTGGAATGTGGTCGAGCTTGCTGTAACTTCCAGAGACAAGATGAACGGCCATCCATGACCCAAATACAGGGAATCATTCAAAATTGTCTTGCTTTAGAATCCAAACCTCGAAACCCAATTGATATCTTGTCAAGATTAGGTGCTGCTGCAGCTTCTTCTCCAATGTCATCACCGAGGTTTGCTAGGCCACAACAACCAACAGCAAAGTTGGCATGAAATATGTAGTTATTAAAAGAGATGTCATTCCCTTTGAAAAAAAAGTCAGGGCAATGCTTCAATGTTTAAAAAAACCCGATTATTGTTCATAAAAACAAAAAAGGTATGGATGATGTAAGAAGTAGTGAGAAATGTGAAGCCCATCTTCTTCAATTGTTTGCTCTTTCCATTTCACCATCAGCCCTGTGCCTTGTACCAGTGTTGTGTGGTTTATTTGAATTTTCAAAGAACCGTCGGTTATGGTCTTTTGAAGTATGTTTGAATCTTTCTTTTAAAAGAGCTGTCGATTGCAATTCTTTGAAAAACCAAAAGAACCCTTATTATAGAGCTGGCCAATATCAGAAACCTTAAAGAACCGGAGGTTCTCATGAAAGCGCCTGTGCTTTTTTTCTGGCCAGTTATTTGATTCTCTTTCAAATTTATTGAGAACCTGAACCGGGGTCTTTGATGTTTTGAGATCCACGGTTATGAACCCTAAGAACCTCCCTGATAACCTACCTGCCTATTTGACCGTAATGAGGTCGAGCAAACAGTTTACAAAAAAGATCTGAATGATGGGGGCAGAACGTCTCGCAAGTGCTGATTACGCGAGATAATGGCCAGTCCATTGGCCCCGGACCTGACTCGACCAGGTCCTCCAAATGGCCCCATTATTTGAATAATTTTTTGAATGTCTGTTGAACGGGCGGTCTTGGATGAGTGCCGAACGAATAAATTGTTTTTTTTTTTGCAATTTTGGTACGTAGACAAAGTCACCAGTCCGAAACCAATGTTGTGCGGTTATTTGAATTTTTTATAAAGAACTGCCAGTTCCGGTTTTTTTTTTTTTTAAATATTTCGGCATCCAAGAACTATGAAGAAGGGTTTAGCTTTTCCGACACCAAAAACCCAATTTGAGGCTCCCGTCGCAAGGCTGGTATGGTAGGCCAAGTGGAGGGGGCTGAAAATCCGGAACGGTCGGGAGTCGAACACCCCCATTTTTTTTCCCAGAAAATATCCCGAATAGGAACTTCCAAAATTTGAAAGGCCCCAGTTGACAGCACGGAATGACCACCAGCCAACACGGTGTTGCAATTTAGCCAAAATTTGGCTATAAACCGGACATAAAAATAAATATAAGGTTGCTTCTATAAAATTGGCTACATATTGGGAATCTATTTATATAAAATATATGGAGATTTGGATTTTTCTTTTTTTGCATGAAAATATGTGTGGCGAATTTTGGCCCTTTTTTTTCTTGAAAAATTCTATCCCATTTTTCAGTTCCAAAAAAACAGCCAAATTTCGCACCCACCCAAGAAAAATAAAAATTACTAGGGAGACTCATCCAAGATATTGGCCTTGTCCCGGCCATGTTGTCTAGCTCTAATTGGCCAGCCTTGAATTTTGGCTATAGCCCAGGCTATTCGAATATCCTTGTTTTTCGGGTGTGTGTGTGTGTGTGTGTGTGTGTGTGTGTGTGTGTGTGTGTGA
>Ga0209208_10007749_pt1 | contig 14474 bp, 16 predicted proteins | sample S1TSphfallax_3_FD_187694 | JGI IMG/M metagenome (GOLD analysis project Ga0209208, IMG submission 187694) | Host-associated microbial communities from peat moss isolated from Minnesota, USA - S1T2_Fd - Sphagnum fallax MG (SPAdes) (version 2) | ecosystem: Host-associated > Plants > Peat moss >...
AGCCGCCACTCATCAATAGAGGTGGCTAGATTAACCCTGATCAGTGATGCTAGTGTTCACACAAATTACACAACCACAGAGCTCTTGTTCGGTCACCCTATGTTCGGCCACAACATCTCCTTGAGCATTTCAAAAGTGCCAATCACCTTTTCTTCCTAGGTCAAAGTACGATTGGAGTACCCCCTTAGTAACACTAAGGATTCACTCCTAAGGATTCAAATTCACCTTTTTCTTCACTTTTCTTATGATTTGTTTTAGATTTTTTTTTTCATGTGAAATGAAATATTTTTTTTCCAAATTTTATATATGCATTTATAATATCTATTTTTTTCACTTATGAAAGTAAGAATAATAAAATTTAACCAATGTGGGCCATGTTTTATTAATGGCCCAAAATTCCTAGAAATTCATTTTTTGAAAAAAATTACGTTGTAAGAGGGCACTTGGTTTTTCTCACACTCATACATTTTAAGTACATTAATACCTATGATGTTTGTGGTACAAACCTTCGGCCAAATTTAAAAAAAAACATTCCTTATGAATCTTTCAATTGTTTTTCTTTAAGAGACAAAATATTTGATGTTTTTCCAAGACTTGGTAGGAATCTTGAAACTTGTTCAAATTTGACATGCTATGCATAGAATAATACTTTAATAATGTATCTATCCATGAATAAAATCAAACTTTCAATATGAATGTGCCATTAAATTACAACAACCTATTTTAAATGAGGGGGTTCACTGGATACAAAAAGAGACGGTCTTTTTTGGTACCCCAAATATACTTTGGCCTTCCTCCATAATCTATGACCCATGCTTAAGAAATTTGGTGAAATGATATGCTTGGGTTGCATAACCCTTGATGATCATTTAGTAATAGTTCGCTTACCCCAAAAATGTTCACATTTGCTTATTTGTCTTATGAAAAGGAAGCTTTTTTACCTTTTCAATCTTAGCAAGATCTGTGCGAATACCATCTTATGAAACAATGTAGCCAAACAAGATTCCTTCCATGCATTGAAAATAACAGTTTTCGAGATTCCAAGAAGCATTTGCAATTACCAACTAGACAAATATTTGTTTCAAATCATGAAGATGCATCTCCTAGCTCTCATACACACAAAAATCATCCAAGAAAACTCAAACAAAAAGTCTGATGTATGGTTCCAACACTTTGTTCATGAAACTTTGAAAAATTCCAAGGGCATTGCACAAACCAAAATGCATCACTATATAAACAAATGTACTCCATGGAATGGTGAATGTTTTTTTCAAGATGTCTTCCTTCATGATCTTGATTTGGTTATAACCATTATAGCCATCCCCAAAGCTATATAATTCATTGTCAATGACTTCATCCAAAATGTCATCAATGAAAGGAAGTGGGTAGTAATATTTGTTGATGTAAAGATTAAGTTTTCGGTAGTCAACACATACTTGTAACTTCCCATTCTTTTAATGTTGATAGTGAGGGGTGACACCCATTTTGGATTCTTCATTAAAATGATGAATCTTGCATCCAAAAGCTTATCCAACTCTTCTTTTACAATTTGGACATAATTGTGATTTATTTTTCCAGGCCTTTGTTGTAGGGGTTTTGCATTTGAGAGCAATTCAATCTTGTGCTCCTCCAAAGTCACCTTTTTCAAATCCTTATAACTTGTGGCAAAAAGATGATGGTACATACAAAGTAAAAGTTGAAATTCATTTTAAAAAAAAATTGCACTATAAAAAATTTACAAATATATGATTTTTTCTTAGTTGTAATTATCACATGCGACTTACTATAGTGCTTAGTTACCTTAAACAAATCATATAAAATCATAGTCATAAAAGACAATACTTGGCATTAAGTTGCAATGGTAGTTGCATAAAGATATAACTTACATGAACTTTTCATCCATCCAAACCAACTTATATGACATTGATTGATTTTACAACCAAGAACTTAGTCACATTATTTATATTTGTTTAAATATTAAATATTAAAATAATAATAATATAATAATATAAATTGTTAATTTCATTAAATTCAACTTGCACCATGTTGACACATGTCATTACATAGGCTAGGATTAAAAAACTAATTTAAGTTGTGTTAAGTAGGTCACCAATTGTGCTTACTTAAGGTCACCTAATAGACACAAAACAAGCTAAGTAGGTAGGAAATATTCGGTCAACATTCCAATGTTGACCACAACCCATGTCATTTGTGGGGATTGATCCTTGAACCCTAAGGATGGAAATAAACTCCTTTACCACCACCAAGCCACCCCACTAGTTATGGCAAAGAAATTATATGCATTTTATTTAATCTACAAGTGTGTTAGCTCCTTCATATTGAATTTGTTGACAAATTTTCTTTCAAAAACCCATGACATAATGTTTTACGATCAAGACATTCATCTTGTTCAAGATCAGTACGTTGGGAATTACACCTTTGGCCTTTAGAATTTTTCACATATGATCATTGAATTTACTACTTTTGTAATATGTTCATCCATATTTTTAGTGTGTTTTTGTTGAAGTTGTGTCATCTCCAATTGTAAGGGCATTAGAACTTTCATGCGGTCAAAATTTTCATACAAATGTTTTAGATAAGGCCTCCCGTGTCCTCTTTTGCTTTATGAACAATTGTTCAAACCATGTCAAAGCTTTCCTTTCCAAAAAAATTCAACCATTGTTCTTGTGTGTGGGCACTAATGATTCCAAAGATACATGATTTTTAAAAATCTTTCAAAAAGGTCTTAAGATTTTCATTCTACCCTCCTTTAAATAAAGGTATGTTTGCCATTTGCAAATTTCAATTTTATGATCAAATGGTTTTTTTTCCTCACAAGTCTTTTACTGACTATTATTTATCACAATATTTTTTCCTCTTGATTATATTTTGGATTTTATTCTTAAAAAAAATTTCATTTCATATCATTAAAAAAACATGAATGGTCCATATGGGTTTAGTTTAAAAGAAAGGATCATTAAATTGCGTCATTCGTATCATGAAAATGCGTTCAAAGTTTGCAACTAAAACTTGGTGGAAATGCATTTTGGGTATTACTTTTAATTCAATATTCAAGCTTTTACTTATGGGAAATATGGCTTGCATGGGATTATCCATGGGCTTCATTATGTTGTCAATATTATTCCTATGGGTAAGATTCGTTCTTATGTTTTGAATGCTTGCATTATTTCCTTGACTTGGGTTTTCCCTTCATCTTCCTTATTTATCACATCCAATGTTCTTTTTATGAAGCTCCCATATTGCTTAGAAAGTGTTGAAAAATTGAAAGACTTAGTTATTTTCACAAGCCATTCCATTCCAAGTTCATATTCAAATAAAATTTTGTCCTTCCTCTTGTTGATCCTATTGGCCTTGAATTGTTTTGCCTTTGTTGGATTTGTCACACATTTGACATATGTATGCCCATACTGCTTATAAACAAAACATTTAGTGGTGGCATATCCCTATCCTCCCTTCAAAACTTCTACATATGTGAAATATAAGTCCTAGCAACATAAAATAATGTAGCCTAAGGAAGGTCTAAAACTATGAAGGTTAATTTTTATTAAATCCCTTCTAACACACAAGCATACTATCCAACAATACTATAACATAACATTTACAATAGTTTTCATTTACACAATCTCCAAATATGAAACCTTACATTCTTTTGTGATATGATCACTCACACATTTAAAGTTGAATATTTATGTGAAAACTACACCCCAAAAGAGAGTTCATCACACACATCTAAAGATTCTCCTTTATGAAGATCACTCACCAAATACCATAAGGTTTTTACAACGGTATCAACAATAATCTTCACATTATATTTATTTCTTCAAGACCTTTTTTTCACATATCGTACTTTTATGAGTCTTGATAACAACTAACAACTCTAAATTATTGATTGCAAATTATGAGCCTAAAGTTCTAATCATGGGATATTAACCATAACTTTTCATCCTTTTGTGGATAGATTTTACATTATTTGGAATTTAAAATTTTGGTCAAGTCTACATATTTGATCTCCCATTATTATTAACTTAAAATAGATATCTAAATGATCCATAAATCAAACCTTATGCCCTTAGTCAAAATATTTTCATTGTACGACCCATGAGATTCATTATTTTATTCCCTGTGTTTATCCATACCTATTACACCAAATCATAATACTATTTTTTGCAATTACAATTCCTAGTAATTATTTTGTTGTTACATCAATTCCCGCACTTATTTTGTAACTACATCCTCATAACAACTTAAACATTATGGAAAGTTTGAGTTTATCATGATTGATCTTGCCATACTCCTCACCATCAAGATGAGCCAATTCATATGTAATGTTTTCAAAAAAGACTTTCATAACAATGTATAGGCCAAATCATTTTGGAAGGAACTTTTTCAAAGTCATCTTATCACGGTGGTTGTCATACACTATGACAAATTGCCCTCTTGGAATTTTCATGGTTTCACCTTTTTGTCAAAATATTTCTTTTGACTAGTTTGGGCTAGCTAGATAACTTCTCATGTTTGTAATTGGCTTTCCTCCAACTCCACCAATTCCAAAAGTTTTTTGTTTTGCAATTCTTCCATTCCCAACCAATGTTGTTTTGCTATGTGAAATTTCATTATTTCATACTCAATGAGTAACGTTCATTCCACCTCATATGTAAGACGAAAAGAGGTGAAGCCGATGGATGACTCGAATGTGGAATTATACACCCATATTGCATGGTGTACTTGATTATCCCAGTTATGCAAGTTTTTGTGTACCTTAGCTTCCTTATTTAGAATGTTGCAAAGTACTTTGTTTGTGCGTTCTGCCAACCCATTGGTGCTAGACTTATAGGTTGTGGTTACTCTATGTGTGACGACCAACTTCATCAATTCTTCAATGACCTCATTGGTGAATTACGATCCATTGTCTGAAATCATTTCAAGAGGTATCCCAAAACATGTCACAATTTTCTTGTAAACAAACCTTGCCACTTCCTACTTCTTGGATGTTTCAAAGGTTTTACTTTGGCCCATTTTGTGAAGTAGTCTATTGGCACCACTAAGAACTTGTTGGCTTGTGGGGTGATAAGAAGAGGCCCCTTCAAGTCAATACCCCACTTTTCAAATGCTCCCAATGGTGGAATTAGGTGCAAAGGAATGTGAACCACATATTTGTTTGCAAATGCCAGGCACACATCACGAGTCTTACAATATTCCATTGCATTCTTGAAAAGTGTCAGTCAATTATACCCACCTCACAAGATCTTTGCGGTAATCCTTTCAACAAAATGACCTTCACAAATGTTTTCATGGAATTCAAAGGATTGGGGTCATCCATATATGTATGCATCACCTTGGCCAGGTATCTATCGCTCAACCAATCCAGTTTGAATTTGTCACCATAGCAAAGAAAGAGTATGCATCACTAGCTTCATCAATCTGCAACAAACACACTCGGTCTCGTCAACGTAGATTCTGAGGAAGAAAAAGCCTTAATACTAGCCTAGTGTTGGCAATTGTGACCTTAGTGCTGCATTCTTGAATAAGACAATGCCAAAAATCCAAAATAAATCACTCCACATATGTGACCATTCTGATAATCAGTGATGAGACTTCTCCCAATCAAATAAGAAGCCAAAAGAAGAATGCTCACAATTTTTTGAGTCGGGCGACCAGATCCATGGCCAGCCTTAGTATCAATTCGTGCAATCAATGGATTTGTCTGAGGACTGTTCTCCACACTAGTGCAAAGCTCATAATGCAATGTCTGCTCCCTCATTCCCCAGCAGGAATCATTTTAGAAGTTGGATTCCATGAATGTTGCAACACAAGTGCTAATCACTGTGAAATTATAGCCTTCTTGCATCCAAATTATTTAACTCTTTCCTTTAATTAAGATTGCAAGTTCATACTCAACATGAAGGGACTATTTAATAGGCATAAAGAACTATTACCTCATTTGAAGTAATCAGTCAAGATACTCCCATTGGATTTGAACCTTAAGAGACTCATTCTGTTCTAGCAATCAAATCTTTGGAAACCGGGATAAACTTACTGCAAGAAACTTCAAAGAATGAAGGGGGACAACTCGATCATCATGATCAGCAGTCAAGAGCATGGTGGGTGGGTATTGTACTCCTGCTGTCTGCTCCCATGGCCGCCTCACATTATGCAATGGTGAATATCTGCAAGGTGTGGAATGGTTGATTGATAAGTAAAAATTTGAGCTTTGAATGGACGTATGAAGAGCCCCTACTCAGTTTGCAAATCTAAGTTTGACTTGAGCAGAGGAGACTTGTCATACACAATAAAGCAAGCAGATGGCATGAAACCACTCAGAAACCACACTTTGCAAGGTGATCTCTATACTGCTGAAGGGATAGAGAGAAGGATTGGATTGTGAAAATAAAGTCCAGTGCATCTATCAGTTGTGAAAGTTAGGGAGGATAATGCTTTCTATGTACTGCGTACAACATTTGTACATGATAACACAGAGAAATGTAACCAAGGAATGGAAGTGCTCACTTAATTAGCCACTTAAATTCTTCTTCATTGTCAGCACACCCATAATCTGAGGTCCATGCATGCCCTATAATATTTAAACAATCACACACCATTAAAAACCTCAAATCAATGATGGAGCCAGGGGCACATCTTCATATATTGTCAAGTCCATCCAACCAAAAAAAGCAGGGGCTGACTTAGAAAAACATACTGCAAACTAGAGTTGTAAGAGCATGGACACGTTAACAAGAGTTCAATGATTGAAATAAGATTTTGTACTCACCAATTGTGAACTTGTGGAAGCGTAACATATCCATCACACCAACATGTGCCAACGCACATCCAAATAGATCTGGCCTCTGCAAAGCCCAAGAAAGCAACCCTTGCATGAAAATAAGGTGCTAGAGATATTCCAACTTGACATAGAGTTGACTTTAAAGATGCAGTTCACAAATATTGCAAGCCAAGTCACCATGCATCAACCTGCTGGCATAAGAGCAAAACTCCAAACAGCATGATGTTAATCAATTGGGAAAATAAGTAAAGCTCTGAGGAGCATTTTGAGTACTTATAGCAGGCCCAACAAACTGGAAAGATGAGTACCTGATTGATACAGGCAGCCACAAGCAATCCTCCATTACTTCCACCTTCAATGCAGAGTTTCTTTGGCTGCGTGTAGCCCTCCTTTATCAAGTACTCTCCACATGATATGAAGTCATCAAAGCAGTTTTGCTTATTGGAAAGAGAACCAGCTTTGTGCCACTCATCCCCATACTCTCCCCCACCTCTGATATTTGCAACAGCAACAACTGCCCTAAAATGCTTGGCAAGTACCAAGTGGGCAACACTGAATGAGGGGGTGAGGCTTATATTAAAACCTCCATATCCATGGAGAAGTGCTGGATGGTATCCATCCAAAACAAGGCCTTTCTGAGCCACTAAAAACATGGGTATCTTGATGTCATCCTTGCTTGGAACAAAAACCTAGCACAACCCATCAAACAATATTAACCATCAAAGCACTGAGCAGTGACACAACAGTACTGAGAAGAAATCAAAAGGTTGCTGACTATAATCCTTGGAGTCTTATGAATATACATATGCTGACCAATTTGATGAACATATGTGCTCTGACATGGCCATGAGCAAATATGGATTGAACTCCCAACATAGTCCAAAGCTAAAAACTCTGATCAATGGATGTTGTTGAACTTGATCAAACCCAGGACCAAGCAACAGCATCTAACCATATTAGCTTCTAGGATGATACTGTTGTGGATAAAATATTTTTACTATGACCTGGATGCAAAACAGTGCTGAGAATACAGAGTCCATGCTGATAATGCAACTGTAGATGTGAAGAGAAGCTTCTTTGATGCAGAAGTTTACCTGCTTGGTCTCAAACAAGGCTCGGTCAAAATTTGCAACAGCAGTCTCCCGCAACACTTTCACTTCAGGTTCCATGGAGCTTAAATCACATTGATAAATTATCCCTGGGGTCAAGAAGCTGGTGAAGTTGAAATAAATTTCAGAGTCTTGTCTTCGGCCTGATATTTCAGTCACAGAACCAATTTCTAGATGGAGATGATGCAACAAAGAACCAGTCTGGAGGTCATGTAGCTGGAGTTGATGTTTTACATCCCTCATGTAACACAGCAGCAACTGCTGCAAGTTGACACAATCAGCAGACACAAGCACATCTGTCTTGGACTCTGGAATCACATCAGTCCAATTGGATGGATGGTTGAGATCCACCCTTGTCAGTTTGTATCTGGGTGCATTTTTGTTGGTAAGAAAAGTGAAGACAGATTTATCATTGGCCACCAGCTGATATTGTGCTTCAAAATTGTCTACTAGTTTTTTAAAGGGAAGCTGGTTGTTGCTCCCTTTGAAGCCTTCAAGACCCTGGAGCAAGGTTGTGAGATCAAAGTAGTAAAGTCTGTTGACTGGGTCACAACCCTCCTCAATTGACAGCAACAAATACTGCACAACAAAAACTAAGGTCAAAATGTGCAGGGCAAAACAGCATTACGAGGCATAGTATAATCCACCATCTTCCTTGGAGAAAGGTTAGACATTTTTTTGTTTTTTAAAGCGTCATCCCATGCCTAAAGAAGGGGCAGTTCTGACACCTGGCCATCGGATGTGATCTCTGCTTGAGAGAGCCACTGTGGATGCTCCAAGTTCCTCCAGCACAGTACATCTTCAGATTGGTCAGTGCCAAGTAGGTGATAGTAGAGTTCATGGAACAGATTCTTCTCTGTGTCAGTGCCAGCATCTATATCCACTTTCTCCCTGTCATTAAACAGAGGTGAGATTAGCAATATCCACATAAAGAATCTCAAGTCCAATGTTTAAGTGCTCATGTTCATTAGACATGCAATGCTGTCATACATTTCTCAATTAAATCTGAACATGGCTCATATGCCCAGGCTTATCAGCACTGTCTGCTGGGCTTGGGCTAAAAAGAACCTAGATCAAAGACCTTTAAACACATCACCCTATCCTCTATGAAATTTGCCAGTGAGAATGAGCCAGGGAAGACAGACATTCTATTATACATTCAGATGTATAACATAGTGATAAACATTATTGCTGCATCAACCCTTTAAAAGCATGGAGACATCGCCACCTAATAAGAATTTGTTTCAGCCAACCTGCAGAGCTCACCACAGGTGGCATTCCAGATATGTTCCAAATATGAGAATGGGAGAAGGCATACTTAGGTTCTGGATAGCGGTTGTAAAAGAAGCCTTTATTGTCATGTGTCCATGTTAAGGATGTAAATTTCACCTGCATATGCACACAGCCAGTATTGATTTCCATCCATTGTCAAAACCTACTTTGGTCAAGGCTGGTAAGAAAATTTCAGAATAATATTCCTCTCCCTGATTCCCAGTTAAGAACATGAACTACCAGAAAAATTGATCTAACCAAAATCCCAACTTTCATTCCCATCACAGAAATCCCCCAACTTTATGTTGGAATTCAACTTCATCCAGAAATCTTAGCCAATGACCATTGACACTACTGTAGCTGGGTTGACTATTATGGACAACATTCAGCATGACAGAGTGATCACTGACTCCTGCTGTAGCTTGATTGACTATCACAGGTTAAGCATATAACTATGAGGATGTGAGGTCACAGGATACAGCGACTTGCAAGGAGGCCCCCAGGAACCCACCCCCCAAGGTTTTGTAGTTTTTAGTGGATGCTGACTATGACATCAGCTGGTACTGAGGGCAATCAGGACCCAAGTGTAGTTCATTAACAACAGCCAACAAAGACTTCCATGTATTCAAAAGTAAAAAAGAATGAAAATGCTATGGGCAAGTGACAGAAAAGCAAGCAAATTGAGCAGACCAAAGTACACGAAGTCAAATGTCAGTAGGACTGTAGAAGCACAAGGGAACAGTGTAACCTCACCCATGACAGGGTGTCAGGTTGCATGACTCTATCAGCCACATGAATCACTTTAATGGTGATCCAGTCGCTTCCACTTGCACTCTGACCATAAGCCAGATACTCTGCATCCTCACTGAACTTCATTATAGCAAGAGCAACAGTACCATCTTCACTCCATGTGTTTGGATCCAGAAGCATCTCTGCATCCCCCTCCACTTTCTCCTGCATATGCACACAACAAGGGTACATCTCCTCAGCATAGTGTCCTGGAAGACTAAATCTACACTCTATGTCTCCAAAGTCCAATGCAAAACTACAAAGAATTGGTGGGAGATCAAATTTGTGCACATGTACTGACTGGCTTGACAATGAGTTTCTGAAATTTTCAGCTGGCTTGACACTAACAACAATTGATTTCCTGACAATTTTCTGAATTTCTGAATTTTCTTGCAAAGTTGAATCACCTTCATGGAACTGTTTATCTGAACTGGAATGCTACTTTGTTGGCTTTGAAGTATATAGCCCAGATGTCCTTTCCTTACACTCTTCTCCTGGCAGCTTAATCTCACCTGTATGTAGAGCACACTTTGGGCTTGCAAGCCACTGTTGTGCATATAGAAAAAGTGTTTGCCACGCTTGTATGGACATGAGTATTTGGGGTAGTCAAAGTAGGCAGTGAATTGATTCTTCAATTTGTCCCGTGTAACACATTTCTCAAGTACAGATGCTGTTAGCAGCACATTATTTTGTACAAACTCTTGAGTCTCCTTGGCTTCTGGATCCTCCAGCCTGATCTAGCAATGACACAGAATCTCCAACCCACTCAAGTACTTGTAGCCAGAGAGAACAAAGCCCCATCAATAATACACTTAGACCTTTCTCTGAGGCAAGAAATACCATAGTTATTCTACATTGCCAGCACTATGGCTGCAACAAAAGAGAGCAGCTGTAAGTATCTGAAGTGGCCATATGACTGATATTATCATCAGGCTGCCTAAAAGAGATGGATGGGTGGTTGTCTGCAGAAGTTCAATGAGTACATGAACTGTCTCCTGGAACCAAGAGGTCACTAATTGAAGAGTACTACTTACCAATGCATTAATGTAAACTGCCCATTGCAAGGTTAGGGCATGTCTGAAACATGTGGAACAGAATTGAAAGTTAGCAAGAGCACATGAATACACATGTGGGTAACAGAAGGAAGAGCTTCACATACGTGCGGTACGGGTCTGCAACTTTGCGGTCATGCAGGCAGTCAAACACAGAGTCATCCCGTTTAGCTTCAATGTATTGCAGCCGCATGGTCGTATCTGCCTCCGACAAGCATCCCATGGTGGTGATGAATGTAGATTGTTGTGAGTTGTGACCTGAAACTCAAGCAGAAGGGCCTTCTGCCCTAATTAAGCCAAGGGTGTAGACTCCCTTTAAAGAGCACTGTTGAAAAACACAGTGATGACGGTTCTCAATACCAAGTGCACACAATTGTGTCCTCCAACCCTGCAAATTTATATGCACTGGCTTTTGCCTTGAACACTACCTGCAACTACATTATTACCAATTAGTGCAATGGCCATCATGACATGCTATTCAATCCTGATCAAGAAGTTGAGGGAATCAGGATTTCATCACTACTAACAACCTGTCTGCGACAACCTGTTGCAGACAGCGGATAGATAGCAGATCTTGTATAATTCGCAAGTAGCAAATTGCCAATGATTTGCATCCTAGTTCATCTCAACAAGCAGGACAATATCGTAGTGACATCTTAACATGGTTCAATACAAGAATTTTCGCGAGAAAACCATGGCAGCTACTGAGAAAACCTTCTGGGAGTCGTAAGGAGCTTGACGCAGCCTTCAAGTGCGGGAGTAAACTTCACGTACACCGTCGACACCCTGCTTATGTACGATATTACAAAGATTTTGACACAGAATGAGAGAAAACAGACAATTGACTACTAATAGAACAACAGCGGACAACAATTGTGCTGCAAGAAAGTCTCATGGCGCAATCACCGGCCAGAAGACTTGAGCAACAAATAATGCTCCACGTCGGTGCAAAACATGGTCGGTTCTTTCTTCTCCTCTCTTGGTGCAGTAATGTCGCTGTTGATTACGACTACTAGCACCACCACAACAGGAGATGTGTGAGACCTGAGAGAGGACGAAGAAGAAGGCATTGATCATCCTTCGCCGGGCACTCCGCCCCCGTAGCAGCATAAGAAAGGGGTTCAGACATCCTGATCCAATCCCTGCTTCGTACACGAAGCTTTCTTCCCCATAATATTCTCCTGAAATGTAAATCGTGAATCGCAAGCTCAAACTTTCGATAGTCGATTTCTCAATTTTCGATGCTAAAAACGTGAAGCACAAATTGCGAATTCGGCATTCCAGGAAAGAAATAGGATCGTCTCAAACAGCCACCACCGCAGCAGCAGCGGCAGCAGCAACGAGAGACAGAAGAGGGGAGACGAAGGAAATAGCGGACACTGGGCGCTGGTATCGTCGCCCCCCGCCCCGCCCCGCCCCCGGTGTGTGTTCGGCGGTAGGCAAATACCCGCCGGTACTGGTATTGGATCATTTTTATTTTCCTAGAGATTTTCACACCAGATTACTACTGTATATACCCGGGCCAGTTTGACACTAATTATACTATTTTCAGAAATGTTGAAATTTTCACAAAAAGAGAAAATTCCCGAAATATTTCTGAAGGCAAATGCTGATGGAATATTCGGGAAAATCCATCATTTGTCGAAATGGGAATTCTCAAAATTAATTAATTAATCTACTATTCCATTGGAACTGGTCAAGATACTATAAGGGCTTCTGGTATTGGATGGGTATTATACCAATTGATACGTGCTTTTGAAATTTTTGTTCGATTGAGGGAGGTAATATTCCAATTGTGGGTGCGTAAGAACTGCTGGTTTTGGGTTTCAGTCGGTAGGAAACGAATTGGATTGGTTTTGGATGGGGTTGGATTTTTGGTAATAAGAGGAGAAGGGTCCATTAGTAGTAGTACACCCTTCTCCTCTTGCACAAAGTGCGACCATGATACTCACCTTTGCAAAGGGATAACATTGTAGTGTGTTGCCATGATACTCACGTTTGCAGCAAAGGGATAACATCGTAGTGTGTCATCACTCGTCACGATACTCATGATGGAGAGGGATAACATCAACATGAGGACATCGAGAAGTGACAGGTTGATAGGTGATTTTCACCGATGGAAGTTATTTTGACAAATTGTCGAGTACCTTTTGAATTATGTAAGTTACTCTTCCTTCGAAATCATTACGATGTCAATAAACAAGATTTTTTCAGGCTAGTGAGAGACCAAAATATATATAAAGCAAAAAAAGAAGAAGAAAGTGACCAATGCTTTACAAATTGGGAATAGGAATCAAAATCTGACTTGATTTCCTTAATGAAATAGACCCAAAATCAGGTTCCAATTCTTTCTATATATATATATATATATATATATATATATGGAAATAAAAGTAAAAATGAGATTATTCATATAAAGAAAACTCAACTTGGGGATGTTAATTTGGAATTTGTTAGTTCTAGTCCATATTAGTAAGAACCGGATCAAAATGGGACCAAAATTTGGGTTTGATATTTAGAACTAGTAATTTTTGGGAGAAATATTGGTGTGAACTCAAAAAACAGTCCAGCTGATTTCTGAACACTTTAGGGTTTTAAGCTTTCTACAAAGTTTGATGGAGATGGTGATTTTTGAAGTTTTTGTCTTTGCATTCAGGAAGGACATTAGCAATGGTAGTCCTATATTGTGTGAGTTTTTTTATGGATGCTATAGGCATGATTATTATTATTATTATTTTATGGTTGATGGTATGTGGCTAGAAATTTGGCAATGATGTTGTCAAGAAGATGCCAATGGAAACAAGGTGGGTGAAACAAAATAAATGGTGTGAAGGAAAAGATGATGAGGAAAGTGAACAAGTTTGTGTGCGAGTGAATAGACATAATGTTTTTTTGTTTTCCTTTTGGTGTGAAGGTTTTGAAGTTTATGGTTTGCATCTTTTTTCTTTTTCCATTGTGCATGATGCATAACTATGTAGGTAGGGACAAATGTAAATGTTTGGAAGTTGTTTTCCTTAATGGTTGCACAAGGGATGGAGATGATGATTAAGTTTAGGTCTATGGTTTGCTAGTCCCAATTATTGTTAAAAAAACATAAAGTAGGTTGTGGGGTTTGGGGATGTTGATTTTCTATTGGCGTGTGATAATTTGTGTGTTGACAAACTCATGAATTGAATCTATTTGTTGGGGGAATGGGGATGTTATTTGGAAAAATTGTATATGAAAAAGGTATTTGAGAATATGGTGCATAATTGGAGAAGACATACAATTTCTAGGTTTTGGGGTTCGAAAAGAAATGACTGTTTAGAGAAAGAGACTATGGGAAATATATATATGTTTTGAGAGATAAACTTATAAAGAGTTTGGCAAAATTGGGATGATACTTGAAAAAAAAATTGGAAAGGTGGTTAATGGAGAGTCTCATCCATCTTTGTAAGGAAAGTTTGTGTT
>Ga0209208_10007751_pt1 | contig 14469 bp, 17 predicted proteins | sample S1TSphfallax_3_FD_187694 | JGI IMG/M metagenome (GOLD analysis project Ga0209208, IMG submission 187694) | Host-associated microbial communities from peat moss isolated from Minnesota, USA - S1T2_Fd - Sphagnum fallax MG (SPAdes) (version 2) | ecosystem: Host-associated > Plants > Peat moss >...
AAGAATGTGATGAATGAACCTACAAAGTTTATCTCACAAGTGCTTCATGAACCATGGCCTATTCATAATGTATAAACCTATAATATTAATGTAATGAGTGTCACACCAAATATCACAACAATTCGATTGATTCTCAAGTGTGTTTGCTCACATCATACCAATGAAGAAGATATTGAACAATTCGATTGATTCCCAAGTGTGTTTGCTCACATCATACCATTCAATTGATTCTCAAGTGTGTTCGCTCACATCATACCAATGAAGAAGATATTGAACAATTTCGATAGATTCGCAAGTGTGTTTGCTCACATCACACCAATGAAGAAGATATTGAAGATGACGATTAAAAATTCTAAAATTCAAAATGCCCTCCACTTCTTATTTTAACATTGTGATAGATGAAACCACAAAGTTTACCTCACACATTGTTTCTTCGAGTTTCATGGGCCATAGCTTGCTTACCCATGTAGGAAAAACCACATATTTTGTTTCATGAGCCATGGTTTGCCCTAAACCCACATTCTTTTGTAATGTTGCAAAAGAGAGGAAAATTAATAGGACACTGAAAACTATCATGTCACTACATGAAACAAAAGCTTTCAAGTATGGAGTATGGAGCTTAATATGTTACTTCCCAGTGCATTTGCTCCTCTCTCCAGCAAGCATCTCCCCAGTACCACAAAGGAAAAAAGCATACAACTAAGTTGACTACCTATGCATGAGAGGATTGAAGCATACTGATGATCGATTACTTTGTGGAGCCATACAATTCTAAAAGGAAGAACAATTGGAACAAAGGACGAACAATTGGAGCAATTGGAATATGGAGAAGATTTCTGTTGTTGCAGACCAATATATGCAGTCTGGTTGACAAGGTGAATTCAAGAGTTCAGAGAGGCAGCTGCTGCACGACATCAGTTTCAAAAGCATTCCATAAGAAACCTGCTGAAGCCCTCCTGGCTGGAGAAGCAAATTATGCTTTTAAAAAAATAAATCAGAATCAAGTGCTTCCTCACTTTGTTGCTGAAATTCTTGAGACTTACACTCTTACTTACATATATCCTCTAGGGAAGAAGAGCCTTCTTTTGTTGGAAGATCGATAGATCACAATCAAAGCCAGACATTTGGTTCTGTTACCAACACTTTCATTTAGTTTTGGAATTGTCTGAATGACTAACAAGATGTTTGTGCATTTTGGTGCAGATTTGTGCCAAATCTCGCAAACCTTGTAGCACTCATGACATCCTCTCACTCACACACACACAGACACACACACTCAAACAAACAAATGTGTCAACCTTGCAATACTCATGACATCGTCTCTCTCTCTCTCTCTCTCACACACACACACACACACACACAAATGTGTCGAATAGATTCCACATACAGAAAAAAGACTATGTACCTGGTGAAACTTTCTGAAAGAATTGGGACATTGGGAATTCTTAGGCACATGTAAGTATTGGAGGACAGTATGGAATGGGATGATCCAGAAGATGACAAAGAAGATGGCATAGCATCATAATATTGAGCAAGAATAATCTTCTCCAGAACCTTATGTTTTTTTCTTGCTCAATATGCCATGAACACGGGTTGAACCATATGTTCAGGATTCTTAAACACATTGATTGTTCAAAGTGCAGTAAAGGTAGAGGCAGTCAATCTATCTCAGAGCTCTGCAATTCCCTTTTGCAATCTGAGAAAGAAATTCTTAGATTGCGATGATGAATAGTAATAAAAGACCTAGTATATGATGATGAGCTTGATGTAGAAAGAAAATGACTGTTATTTGACAAGGAAGAAATATGTAAGGTAGATATCGTTCTCTGAACTCATCAAGAAGGCTGAACCAAGCGACCTTACGATTCAACAACAGGTTTTGTGAGGAGATTTGATGAGCTTTGCTTGTGGGAGGGGAGGAATCAGATGCGTGAGAAAGAAAGCAAGTCAAGATGCAAAGAAAACCTAGCTAGATCCACATCTCAACTGTGACATTTCCTGGAACAACATTGTTCTGTAGGAATCTAGGGCTTCTGATGTCATTCATGGCTTAAGGGCTTCGTCACGCATTCTATTCTCTATCTGCGTCTTGATTTGAAGGTCTGATCTTCTCTGGAGGAGGAGGAGGAGGAGGATGAGAATGAGACTACAGAGAGGCTTAAAGCAATTTGATGTGAGGGGAAGTAGTGTTGCTGTTGTTGTGTGATTTCTCTGCGGCAGGCAGGCAGGCAGCTATGTTTCCGCAATTCACGAACACGGCGGCATCGCTGACGAGGGCCACAGCGCTGATCCATCGAGTTGGAACCGACGCGTATCTGTATGATGATCCCGAAGATGCGAACATCGCCTCGCTGCTGGACAGCAAATTCGAGGCCGAGAAAGTGCAAGGCTTGAAGCGCCTCATCGCCTTGCTATCTCAGGGCGTCGATGTTTCCAATTTTTTCCCGCAGGTCTGTCTGTCTGTCCGTCTCTCCTGAGTTTCTTTTAGTGCATTCGTTCAAGCTTTTCTCAGGCTCAGAATCTTCTCTTTCTTAGGCTTGTTGTACACCCGATCCGTGACTTTAAGTAATGCGCTCATGTTTCTGCCATCTCGCATTCACAATCACATGCATTTTTTGCCTGTTGCAAGCGCTCCCTCATTGCCCTGGAATGCGATCAGCCAAGTTTCTCTGCATCCCTGCTGCTTCAAAATCTTCTGCCTTTTGTGGCCTGCTGTATATGATTAGCTTTAATGGAGTTTGCAGATTCAGATTTAGGTTTCTCAACAAGCTAGGGTTTCTCCAGATTAGGGAGTTGTTCTACCTCAAGTGCAAGCTTGCCTGCTTCCACAGCTTCAGAATCTGAAAAACTGAAATACTGGAGATTGATAATGAATTGACAATTTGGATGCATTGCAGGTGGTAAAGAATGTTGCATCAACATCATTGGAGATCAAGAAGTTGGTCTACATTTACCTTGTGCACTACGCAGAAAGGTGTGAGAAAAATGACAGCCTTTTTCAGTTTACTCAAGTGCTTAGTGCTGTGTTCTTTGCACATTATTATTCAGAGTGGATATGCAAATATTGCAGGCGTCCAGATGAAGCATTGCTGTCTATCAACAGTTTCCAGAAGGACCTTTCGGATCTTAATCCGCTTGTTAGGGGATGGTCACTTCGAGCTATGTCTGGAATCCGTGTGCGAGTGGTTGTGCCCCTTGTGGTTATGGCAGTTCACAAGTGTTCACGGGATCCATCTCCTTATGTACGGCAGTGTGCAGCTCATGCCATCCCCAAGATATTTGCTTTGGACCGTGAGGCCCATGCCGAGGCCTTGGAAGAGGTAACAGTTGCAGCCATTATTATATCTTTTGAGTTAGGGCTAAGTAATTTCTTTCAGCAAAGAATGATGAAGATTGCCACCTGAGACTCTTTGGCTGCAGTTGGTGTGTTTGTTTTTGAATGATAGCTCAGCAGGAGTGGTGGGCGCTGCGGCGGCAGCATTTATTGTAGTATGCCCGGACCACCTCTCACTTCTTGGTCCTATGTTCCGGAAGCTTTGTGAAATGCTTCTGGATGTCGAGGAGTGGGGTCAGGTTGTCTTGATGGACATCCTCATGCGCTATGCAGTTGCAAGGTATGGAGCTCCTCGGGATTCAGTCTTCCTCTCTTCTTCAAGTTCTCATACCCAGCTTCAAGAAAGGCCTGAACTCTTGCCAGAAGATGCGAGTGAGAAGGTTGACCTTTCAGCAGATGTGCGGGGATTGCTGCATTGTACAGCTCCATTGCTGTGGAGCCAGAACAGTGCTGTGGTTATGGCTACAGCTGCTGTACACTGGGTGTTTGCATCAAAAACTGATTTGAAGAAGATAGTTAAACCTCTTCTCTTTCTACTCCGGTCCTCATATGATTCACAGTATGTGGTAAGTAAGCAATCTGAGGATGTGAATCTTACAAAACTCACCAGGTGCAAGGCAGGTTGATTGAATTGTGCTAGGTTCACATGATATGAGAATCGAATTTGAGGAGCTGCAATGTTGGCAATTGGTCTTGCTGTGGAGGATTTAGGTTGAAAATCAGCTAGGGCTTAGGACTAACAGTAGCACAACTCTCTCACAGAACTATAACCAATCTTGTGTGGCTGCTGTTTCCAGGTTCTGGCAAATATTGCAACATTTGCTTCCACTGCATCATCCCTTTTTGAGCCCTATTATGAGGAGTTTTTCATCCGCACCTCTGACACAGAGCCTCTTCGTGCCCTGAAGCTTGATATCTTGACTGCCATTGCCACCGAATCCTCAATCCATCCCATACTACGAGAGTTCCAGGTCAGAACTTCCACCCAAAAGCATTTCACAGATCTCAAGTCCACTTGAGCTTTTGAGGGCCCTTTGATCTTAAATGGATTTTTGTTACTTTTTCCAGGCATATCTCAGAAATCCAGACCGGCAATTTGCAGCAGATACAGTGAATGCAATAGGGCGCTGTGCAGTTCGCTTGCCAGCAGTAGCATCATCATGTGTTGAAGGTCTGCTCATGCTTGCCAAAGGAGCTATAATCAGCTCAGACAGAATAGAGGAAGCTGCAAATGGGGAGGATAACTCTAACTTGTCAGCACATGGGGACTTAAAGAATTCAGTCAGTGAGAAATATAGTCGTGAGGCTGCTGTTGTTGCTCAAGCAGTCTTGGCTCTAAGAACTATTGTTCAGCAACATCCAGCTGAGCAGGAAGAGGTGGGTTACCTCTATAATATTCCCTGGGGATGCATTGTCAGGGCTCCAATCTCTTGAGTGGGTAGGAGAGGTTGGTGCCCTGAGAATTTGTTCTCCTTCATTTTTCTTTTAGGACTATTGCTTGTGAAGCTTGGCTTCTTGACCTAGATTAACTATATGAGGACAACATTTGGGTCCAGTTGGTGTTCTTAGCTTCTTTCATGTGCTTTTGAACCAATTGTTGTTAGCCTTGCAGTTCTTGAAAATATAGGAGGTTGCTTCAAGGTTTCCTCACATGCTTGATAGGTCAAGTGCAACATGGCTGCTATTTTGGTTACTTTGGTTTGTTTTATGCTGACTACTTTCCTGGATGATATGATGTTAGGTGTTTGCTCGCCTTGTTCGTACTCTGGATCATGTAAAAGTGCCAAAAGCTCGTGCAGTTGTCATTTGGATGGTGGGTGAATATGGTGTTAGCAGTGGACGTGTTTCCCAGATGCTACCAGTCCTCTTACGGTATCTTGCAGGCTCATTTATTAAGGAGGCCAATGAATCAAAGCTTCAGATTCTTAACTGTGCTGCCAAGGTACTCAACTGACCTTAGACTAGAGTGCAATCACCTCTGAATAACTGTGTGGGAGGCTTTGTCAACAGAGTCTGAAAGTTTGGACATGTTAATAGTGCTGGAAAATAATTTGCCTCTTAACTTGGATTGTAGATAAGAATCTGACAAATGGTTGACAGAGGAAAAGGATCACATATTTTGGCAATATTTGTTCAGCTGTGTGCATTCAACTATATATTAATCATGCCAGACATAGAGAGCTGCTTTTCATGTGGGTGCTTTATAATCATTAATAGGTTCCTGATCTGTAATCCAGTACTCTCCCCTTTCAAACAAAGTGAGCAAACCTGAAGAAAGCAACCTGCACTGTTCAGACGTTCAGATGTGTTTTCAAGAAGTTCTTAGAATGATACAAAAGATGATGTTAAATGTGGCTTTTGGTTCAGACCATTTGGGTTAATTGGAACTTGGCTATCTCAAGCAGCAGCAGTGAATGCTAATGAAGGTGCAAGGTTCTTGTTCTTTGTGCACTTCATGAAGCTGCTCTGGTGGCAGATGTCAGAATTCAAGCTAAAAAAACACTTTGCTGTTTTTAAAGGTTGTGTTACAATTGGAGGGAGCCTGTGATTCTCCTTTGGTAAGAACTGCAACACTGGTACTGCAACATGTAATCAACTTAGGGAGTCAGGACTTGAACAATGATATTCGAGACCGTGCTCGGTTGCTTTGCCACCTGCTGACCTCGCAATCAAGACCCAGATTATGGAATGTCCGGAATGAGCATCACCCTGACTCAGCAGAACGACTGCTGGCTTTGGAGTCATCTACTGAGCCTGTGCAGCAAGAAAAACTCAAAGAGCCTGTTGATCGCAATGGGAATACAGTATCAGCTCTTAGTGAGGATAAAGCAGCCAAGGTACTTGCTAAGCTTGCTCATCAGATTTTATTGGTACCAAAGTCACCCCCTGTCTTGCCAGCCCTTGCACCAGACCGCTCAGCATTTCTGCCTGGTTCAATGTCTCATATTGTCCACCACAAGGCTCCTGGTTATGCAGAACTCCCTGATCCCTGTAGCATAAGAGCCCCTGATCTTCATTCTCAAGAAAATCTCGGAGAGGCTGCTAAAGACCTTCGGTTGTCCAGAGGTGGGGCTCATCATGATAGGCTTGCTAGTGATTACTCTGATAGTGCCTCAGATGAAGGTCAATCTGATGTATCGTCAACTGGATCTAGAAACTGGAGTAGTGATGGTTACTCTGACCAGGAGGGGGGGGCTGCTCATGATAGTGGTGTTGAAAATCAGAGCATGAATAATCAACATCAGGGAAGGAGAAGGTTAGCGCAGACAGAGGAGAACCTTGCACCATTGATTTCAATTGATGATGAAGCACCTGATGGACAGGAGAATACATCACTAGGTGGGATCAACAGGGGTTTGGAAGGGTTGCAGTTGAATGCAGCCACAAATTTGGAGTCATGGTTAGGAGCCCCAGATACAGAAATGACAGACACTTCAACAATGAAAGTTGCTGAGGGCTCAAGCTATCTGACTCTTTCTCTCAAACCTATCCATCCAGTCTTCAAGAGACAAACACTTCTGGATTTCACCAATGGGGAAGGGCTGGATGTGAGATACAGCTTCACTCAAATACCCTCAGTCTCTTCTCAAGGCATGGTATGTGTGCGTCTTTACCTTCAGAACCGCTCAGCAGAGCCGATGTTGGGGATAACTGTAAGGGCTTCGGAGGTAGTGGCTGCATCAGTTGCCCCTGAAGCTGATGACCAGTAAGTTGGTCTGTTCTCTGCTGATTACTTAGAAAGTGTTTTGATTTGGTGAGAGTTTGAGAAGCCAAAGAGGAATCAGAGCTCCTGCACTAGGTCTGTACTGAATTCTGAATTGTAGAGGTCCAGTGAGCTATCCATGTGTTGTACAGATTGTAGGCGGAAATAGTGAGAAATTGGTGGTGATTATGCTTTGTAGGGTGCAAGCAGGAACAACTGAAGAGAGTAAAACAGTGTTGCCTTTGGAAGAGATCTCCAATCTGAACCCCGGAGACACAAAGGAGGGTGATGTTCATATTGATTTCAAGCATCAGCTGACACCTGCAAAGCTTGAAATTGTTTGTGATGGGAAAGTGTATCCTGTTAAACTGACACCAGAAGTAGGAGCTCTTGTCAGACCTCTTCCTTTGAGTATGGATGCCTTTACTTCTGCTGAACAGAGCATCTCAGGGATGCATGAATCATCACGCAGGTGCTCATCCTCTCCCGATATATCTTTTTGATGTTTTCCCAGTATAAATACAGATATAGTGCTCTCCCTGTTTGATGTGCCCAACACTCACTGTTTGATGCCACAATTTTACAATGGTCTGTTGGAGATGAAATTTACGTGTACCTACAGGAGGTCATATGATAGTGTGTGACATAGTGACATAAGGGAGTGTATTTTGGTGACCAGGTGTTACTTGAGAAACATACTCTCAGAGCCATCGCAGTCAAGCAATACAGCAGGCCAGACAGGAGAAGATAAAGCATTTGTCGTATCCCGAAAAATCGCTGCACAAGTTCTAAGCATTGCCCATGTTGATATTGTCTCAGTGACACTTCCAATTGCCTCAAGCAGTGTAGTTCAGTTTGGGGGACAAACAGATTTAACTGGTCTAAAGTTGCGATTTTGTGGTGAGACTTTGACAGGCTCTGTAACTTGTCTAATTTCAGTGACAGTAATGGCAAAGACAGAAAATGACAGTGACACAAATGACCTTCCAGTCTTGATCAAAGTGAATTGTGAGGACACAATCTTTGGTCTAAACCTGCTGAGAAAGCTGCATCAGGACTTGAGTTCATAGGACTAGTGGGTCTTATTTGTCACACTACATTCCTGGATCCATCAACTGTGAAGGTCCTGTGCTTATTCTATCCATTCAATGAAGCGGTATGCTTTATCTGCAGTTGAGACTTTGTCATCTCTCTCAATGTGTCAGTTGTCAGTTTCCACTCAATAGTCATGAAAATTGTGATCTTCTGGATTGGAATCTGATGTGACCTGCACCTTCTATAAGTTTGCAGATTTGGGTTGGGGGTTTTCACATGTTAAGAGGTTCTTTGCTAGTCAGTAGGTTTGGGCTAGGTTAAAGAAAGCTTTCAATCCAAGCTTCTCTGCTCCATAGCTTCACAATCTGTAATCTTTGTCAAAGCTCATTTATACATTTGATGTCCTTTTGGTGGATTCACATAGGGGTTGCAGATTTTGTAAATGTTGATTTTATGGGTTCATAAGTGTTGGAGGATACATATTACAACAGTTTTAATCTCTATGAGAAGGATTGCAGATCTCCAAGTCATCTTGAAGGTTTTGAAGGTTTGCAGATCTCAAGTTATCATGAAGGTTTTGAAGTTCTACAATCTGAAAACAGAGGAACAATGGAGGATGGCAATGTTCACATTATTCTCAGGCATCCATTGACGTGTTGTTGGCAAGCTTGAAATTTGTTTATGGAGACAGTCAATGAATCCAGGTAACCCAGAACTCTGGTAGCACTTCTCAGACCTCTTTCTTTTGAGTACAGATGCCTTTTGCTTCTACTGAACCCAGTTATCTCCAGAATTTTCACAAATCATCATGCAGGTGCAGACTATCCACCATATCTACCAACAATATGAGAATCTATAATTTTGCTGACCCTCATGTTTCTTCATTGGCCTCCACCCTCTGGGGCTATGGGTTATTGCTTAGTGTGATTTATTCTAGATATGACAGAGCGCTGTAGATGGTACAACTTTTTCACACTTATATTTGCAAGAAGATTGTATGTGGTATTGTGAAGATAAATTGAGGCTGGAGGTGCTCCTTCAGAGTCAACTACAGTCGAGCAATACAATCTGTGGTCTCTTGAGGACACTTTGAAGGGTTCCAGTTACAATTCTGGTTCCACACATAAATGAAACTAGGAATTTTGGGTTGGTTCTTCAAGAAAAAAAGATTGGAATCCCAGTTCTAAAAATCAGACCCAGTTCTGGTCTTGTTTGGGTAACTCAACCTGGAACTGGCAGTTCACTGCTGGTTAAACTCTGGTTAGCCCTCTATTCTAGTTTTTATTTTTTGTTTTCAAAATTCTTGATTTTGGCTCCAGTTTCAACACATAAATAGAATCAAGAGCCTCATTCTGGGTCTGGTTCTTAAAAATATTCCAGATCTGGTTCAAGTTCTACAAGCAGTTTGAAAATCAGACTCTATGCTTATTTGGTTTTTCCTACCTTAAGCTAAGATCAGTTTCGTCATTAAATAATCCTGAAAATAGTGAAATGAATTTTTGTGAAAACATGAAGTTGAAAATCATTACAATTAACATAGGCTACACTCCGAATAACTTCACTACTCATATGAAAAAATCATAGTAGATTGTGAAAATGATAATAATCTTAAAATAAAAAAGAAGTGATTTTTTATAAAAAAATTTATTAGTTTTTTCAATGTGGAAACTGACCTTACTCTAGAGTGATCAAAACCAAAACCAATCATTTTGACTAGTGTTGTGTGTGTAAGTGTCAATAGCTGTATATATGGTGTAAATGCATTTGACAAATATAACACTGGCCTCGTGTAATTGTAAAATATATATATATATACACTGCAACAGGATAAGTGTAAGTGTAAAATATTTGGACGTGTAAATGTTTTGGGGTGTGTAAGTGTAAATACTAAAATTATTTGTAAAGTCACCCTGCCTTGGGCCTCCTTTCACTCCAAACCCTTCTTTCAAGGGTATCCATAAAGTAAGAAATTTTTATTAATTCTGGGAATGAAATGCTGAAAATCAACATTTAATGCACAAGGTTCAAGACTAACTATGGTAGGTTTACAAGTAGGAGCAGTAATAGAGGTGAAACTCAGTTGACCACAAAATCTCAGGTCTGCCCACCCTTGAACGCTAATGTTTTTTATTTTATTTTTTTGAATCTCACCCTATTTATGATCAAACTGAGGGTTTTAGCGTTGTTTTCTTTGCTTTATAAATAGTTTTATTATATATCTTTAATGACCAGACCAGTTTGCAAAGTCATATGAATTAGTTGTGGGTGTATATTTTGATGTCTTTTCTTGTGCAATGGGTCATTTAGCTCACTTATCATCAAAAACATTATGAAATCTCCCCTCTTCAAATAAAAATCACATTTTTTACATTGTTATCTTTACATTGTTTCACATAGTCATGTAAAATCATATAATATATATTTTTACATTTACATTGTTTTATCAGACTTTGTAAACCTATGTAAATATATTTAATTTTACACTTACACTCACAAAATAAATTTAGATGGTTTTACACTTACACTTGCACAGAGTGTAAATAAAATTCAATGTAGGATTTACACTTACAGAGAGTGTAAGTCCCAAACCATTTACAAGCACAACACTGATTTTGACCCACCAAACCAAGTACCTCTCCAACACTGATATGGATATGTGAACTAGTGTTGGGTGAAAAAATCATTTATCCTGAATGTATAGCACAGTAGGTCCACATTTATGATAAAATACTCATGCAATCACAAGCATGACCCACAAGTGTGACCACTCGCTACCCAAAGTTTTGTCCTTTTAACTGAAAGTAAGGGCGACAATTTCTTAAGTTTTTTACAGTCCAAACAAAATAAAAATCACAAAGGAGTTGTTGAGGCCAGGAATAGAAAGTACTCCCTACTTAAAAATTCATAGAACTATGCTAAAGAATGGCTGACGTGTGACCAAGTGTTTCCAGGAAGCCTGAAAGTGCCTTGTTTCCAAAAAGGCTGCATGGACCCAATCTTCATCTTTCCAACTTGGAGAATTTTTTATGAGCTACAATTGTTTCAGCATTTCCCAGAAATTATCCAGTTCTGTGGAAGGTGCAACAATTTCTTTACTTAGTAAAATTATGCACTTTCTTCAGAAGGTGCAGCTTTGTTATTCATGTCTTATTGAGAAGGGACTTGAAGGACTTAGGATGACAAAGGAATCATATATATGTATATGACACTGAATGGCTGTTCTAGAAGAGGACATCAATCATGGTATGTATTCACCAAAAGGTGGTCTGCACCAGTGTTGTGCGAGTACCCAGAAAATCTGGGTACCCAGGGTTGGTTCGGGTTCCAGGTACTTGGAACCTACCAGAACCTAGCGCAAACCCCAGAACTGGACAAGAACCTGAACCACGAGTACCTATTTTTGAACTAACCAGCAACTACCCAGCACCCCCCTTCCTTCACATTGAACTACCTGGAACCAAAATCGAAGGGTGGGTCCTTCACGAGCAACAAAACGGGAACCGGGGGTAGTTTTTTTGAAAACCTGGTTTCGGTTAAATTTTTAGGGTTAGGGTTAGAAACTAGAATCTAGGGTTAGGGTTTTCTTAGGGTTTAATGATTTTTTTCTTTCTTCTCTTTCTCTCCTCTCCTCTCTTTTTCTTTGGTCTCCTTCTCGTTTCTTCTCTTCTTCGTTTGTCATACTCTGGGTGTTCACTATGCTTTTAGTGTTCATAGCTCTTCGTACTCGTCGTGCTCTTGGTGTCCGCAACTCTTGGTACTTGCTATGCCTTTAGTGTTAATGTGCTTGTGGTGTTCATCGTACTCTTGGTGTTGTTATGCTTGTCATGCTCTTGGTGTTGTTGTGCTCGTGGTGTTCATCATGCTCTTGGTGTTGTTATGTTCTCGTTGCTTGCCATGCTCTTGGTGCCACATGTTCTTGGTGTTATTGTGCTCTTGATGTTCGTCATGCTCTTGGTGTTACTATGCTTTCAATGCTTACCATGCTCTTGGTGCTATGTGTTCTTGGTGTTCATTGTGCTCTTAATGTTGGTGTGCTTGTGGTGTTATTATGCTCCTAGTGTTCGCCATGCTCTTGGTGTTGTGCTTTTGGTGTTATGTGCTCTTGGTGCTCGTTGTGCTCTTTATGCTTGTAACTCTTGGTTTTGTTGTGTTTTTAATGCTTGTTATGCTTTTGGTGTTTTAGTGTTTTTGTTGTTGTTGTGCTCTTGGTGTTACGATGTTCTCGTTGTTGATTGTGCTCTTGGTGTTGTGCAACTCTTGGTGCTTGTCATGTTCTTAGTGTTATTGTTCTATTGGTGTTTATTGTGCTCTTGGTGTTCACTGTGTTCTTGGTGCTTCCGATGCTTTCGATACTCACTATGCTCTTGGTGTTCTCAGTGATCATTGTGCTCTTGGTGCTTGCAACTTTTGGTATTGTTGTGTTCTTGGTGCTTTGGAGCTTTAGTGTTGTGTTCTTGGTGTTTGGTGTGCTATTGGTGCTTTGGTGATTTTGATGTTGTTGTGGACTTGATGTTCACCATGTTTTTGGTGCTTTGGTGATGTTGTGTTCTTAATGTTTGTTGTGCTTTTGGTGTTCTTGTATTTTTGGTGTTATTGTGCTCTTAGTGGTCGCCATTTTTCTTGGTACTTCTCCTAAAACCTGAAGCTTTCCTAAACTCCAAACCTTAATTTTTAAACCCTCTTTATCCTTGTTCTTGGTGTTCATTGCAATTCCTTAAACTATTCTAAACCTTAATGAATTATTGCCTAATTAACCTAAACCCTAATGGCTAATTCACCCTAATGAATAATTCTAGTGCTTTTGGTGTTCGTCATGTTCTTGCTGCTGATGTGTTCTTGATGTTCCTCCCAAAACTTGAAACCTTCCTAAATTTTGAACCCTAATTATCTTAAACCCTCTTTAACCTTGTTTTTGGTGCTACTGTTGCTCTTGGTGTTCAACTCAATTCCTTGAACCTTCATAAACCCTAATGAATTGTTACCTTAATTGACCTAAAACTTAATTGACTTAAAGCCCTAATTTAAACATAAGGTTTTTGAAACTTGTGGGTTTTAGATTTTAGGATTTTCAAACTTTAGGTTTTTAGACCTTAGGTTTTAAAGATTTTAAGGTTCTAGATTTAGGGTTTAACAAGTTTTAGGGTTTTATTTTTTGGTTTATTTTGAGGTTTTGGCCCATGGAAGATTTCATGGCTTTACACAAAAACATGGTTTATCCCATTGAACCAAAATTGAACACTGATTTTTGAAAATCAACATTCGTCAATGAACTGATTATAAGAATAGTTGCAAGGGCAAATTTGAATACCATGGATGGAAAATAACAATGGGATGTGTTGGCTAAGCAAAGGGAGTTTTAGAAGGTTAAAAGTTGTAATGTTGTCGCTTGGGCATTCTTTACATCTAGTAGTTCCTCTTCTTCAGAGGTAAATTCGAACATTCCCCAATCTGAATAATTAAAATGTGTTATTTGTGCTCCAATTGTAGGGCTTAAAAAGGGCGTCATCACCTATAAGACAACAAATGGATTTCCTCCCTTTCGAAGCATCTTGAATCTATTCGTTGTAAATTGTGGGGTGAGTGGATTGTGTGGGAGAAGGAAGGACTAGAATGTGAACAATAGCCTTCCAAAGAGAGGTCCAACCCCACCCCTTCCACCATTTTTAATTTTTTTGGTCATGTTACACCATATTCCAAGGATGATCCAAAAAGAATTTGAGGAGGATTTAACATTGTTCATTGCCAAAGAATTAGTGTCATTGTTTTTTGTTGAAGCTCCCTTTCTCAAGAGGTTAATCTTGAAGCAAAACCCTCACCTTAACTTTCCATTCAAGTGAGTTTTAGTGAATGATATCTTGCTTAGGATGACTGAATTAACCAAGGACAAGTATGTGTTTTCATCCCTTGAATCTTGTCACTCTTGCATCATTTCTATGGTTGTTTAGAGTCAGAATGGATACCTTTGTCATGATTGTGCATTTTTTGAATGCTCAATTGGAGCCATGTCACATAATCGTTGGATTTTTTGAGATTGCAAACACCATCAGGAGTGCAATGGCTTTGTAGGTCAATGATGTGCTTGCAAAACATGGGTTCATTACTTGGGTGATTGCATATGTCAAAGATGAGGGAGGTAATGTTTCAACCATGACCATTGCTTTGACTTCTATGGTTTCATGTCAAGCATTAAGGCTAACAACACCTTTTGTGGGGTCATGTTGGGGGCAGGCCATGTCTAAATGTTGTCAATATGCCATTGATGGTAACAAATTTTCTTCAAGATTAATTGTTTCCATAAAAAAAACATAATCAATTTTGTAAAAAACTATCACTTGGACGAAGAAGACTAAGCAAGGGTGTCACAAGTGGCATGCCTCCACAAAAGCTCAAGACATTC
>Ga0209208_10007752_pt1 | contig 14469 bp, 14 predicted proteins | sample S1TSphfallax_3_FD_187694 | JGI IMG/M metagenome (GOLD analysis project Ga0209208, IMG submission 187694) | Host-associated microbial communities from peat moss isolated from Minnesota, USA - S1T2_Fd - Sphagnum fallax MG (SPAdes) (version 2) | ecosystem: Host-associated > Plants > Peat moss >...
AGTACAAAAAAAACTTGGGTTAAAATGACCACTGCAAAATGGACCATCACTACATGAGCGCACAGCAGGATTTTAATGAAAAGGGGTGTTTGCCAGTGTGGGGGTGGAGATGTTCATAGTTTATCATGAAACCCTTAGCCCACTCTTCATTCATTCATTCATTCATTCATTTTGGCCTTGTCCTAACCTAGACCTTCAAGAAACAATGCAAGAAAAAAGAAGATCAATTTTAAGCTTTAAAAAAATTAGGGTTTACAATAACTAATGACCTAAGCCTAAAAAGTGACCAAAAAAGTGCGTCTATGTGTGTGTGTTTTTTAAATTTGTTTGCAGAAAAAACCTCTAAACGGCCAATAAATGGCCTTTTTTGACTTAACCTAAAAAATGGCATTAAATTCCCCCCCATTTAACAGCCTATGGGACCTCCCCAAAAGACACCGGACCGCTTATAGGCCTCAGCGTTCGGTATCCGGCTCCAATTTTGTAACGGAAAACGGAAAAGCAACCCAAAAAAAAAAAGTCACCGGAAAAGGCCCAAATTGAAGCGTCTGACAGTTACGCGTTCGGTCACTCATCCGTCAGAGATCGGACGGTGATGAGAACGCTCGGTTATCAGTATCTAACGGTTGATTTCCGACCGGCCGTAAGATTTAAATAGTAACTTGTTAGTAGTCGTGACAGTTGCGTAGTAAGTGACTAATACAAGGGTTAGTTACTACCAAGTTACTAATAAGCTACTAATAAGTTACTAATACGTTACCAAGCTGCTGTTCAGCTTCTGGAGAAAAAGAGCAAAGCAGGGAGAGAGAGAACTTCGTCTTCTCGCTCGCACTTTGTCTTCTCTGTCTTGCGATTCTCGCAGATTTCTGGTTCTTTGTAGATTGGAGTTCAGTTCACGGGAATGGGAGAATGAGGAAGAGTTCTCTGCTGAATGTAATGTGGCGGAGAAGAATGGCCCGAGGAAAGGAAATGAGAGCAATGTGAGGAAGGAGCTTGGAGAAGGAACAACCACATGAGGAGGAGAGATAGCCGAAGAAGGAATTCGAGAGTGAACTTCCCCCCCCCTCCCCCACGGCATTGTAAACTGGAGATACTTAAGATTAAGGACCTCAGGAGTTGGTGTGCTTTGTTGCTTGTTTTCCCCCTGTGAAATTCTTTTGCATGAAAAGTGAAAAAACTTCATAGACACACGAAGAAGAAGAAGAAGAAGAAGCGAAATTGTTTTCAGTAGCACAACGGGAATTGGGGAGAATCGGCTGAGTGAGTCCTCCTTCTTAGGCAGCTGCATTAACAAGGAGAACACATAAGGTGAACATCCGCGACTTCTTCCCCCGTGTCCTCCTTTAGCTCTTGATGATCTCCCAGCCGATTGTTGCTTGTGTAAAGAGGTGATTCTGACATAGTTTTGTGCATTGGGTGCTTCTTGTTTAGAGTAATTCAGATTCTGGGAAGTGGGCAGGGCATGACCTAGAGAGCTTGAGAAGGGTTTTTCCTTTTTTTTTTTTTGGGTCCGTATGCTTTACACGGAAATGAATGTGCAGGATGTCAGGAGTCTCACCAAAGGTCACTCCGAAGCAGTCAGGTCGGCATAAGGCAAGACGTGTGGGTTCACAAGTGTCAGAGAGCTCCATAGGAGGACCGGAACGAGGAGAACCGGAACGAGGGATTGTTGTTTTTCCATCACAAGGGCTTGGAAACTCTTCTGTCTCCCAGTGTTCACCTTGCCATACTACTAAGAAGAAGCGTGGTCGATCACATGATGTGGGGGGGAACCTGACAGATGCAGAATTCTCTTCGGAGCCATCTCCAAGCTCACGAGTGTATTCAGAGTCCAAGAAGCGGTTCAAGGAGCTGCTGCCACCGCTGCCTCCAGCAGTAAGGAGTGGGAAGCATGTGCAAGTGCTGCTCCCGAACCAGAGAACAATCTCAATTCTCCTGGTGGCTGGATTGGGTTGCTTTGAGCAGTTCATGGCAGATGTTGAAACTGTGGAGAAAGGTGCTGAGTGGAACACATCAAGGAAAGTTGAATGGGGTGTGAATGTCAGGCTCTTGGATTTGAATGGAAACACAATTGCAGATGATGCTTCCCTGCTTCTGGCAATTAAAGGGCGCAAGCCAACAGTGCTGCTTGAGGTGAATATATTTGTGCATTGAAAGCATCCCAACCTTGCACACCACATCACACTTTATGTGAATTTTCTGCATCAATGTATTCATCTAACTGACTCCTTTGGGTTTGGTGGTATGGGTCCAGGATGGCCATCGTGATTCCAAGCATCATAACTCGGTACATGCTCTCTACTGCAAATGTGAACAAAGTAATGCAGGAGTTTGTATCTTTGCACCTCAATGGGATCCCCTTCTTGATGATAGCTGGCAATGAATTGATTTCTGCATGGTCATCTTGCCTTGCTGCTGCTGCAGAGTATGTGGAATGTTACACCAGAGCCAATGATGCTCGGGAGGCTTCCACAGGGCTACAACATGGAAACTGCCTTGGCAGATGAAGTGGTATATAATCTTTAACCAATGCAGGAAAATTATGGTGGAGTCAGTAAACTCTTTCTTCTTTCTCTTGCATGTGTAAGTTATTGAAGCAGACATTCAATTGCAAAAATTAGTTTCTGGATCAAAGTTCTGAAGTTGAACTTTTCCTGAGTGCAGGACAATGCTTTGCAGGCAGTTTGGGGTGTGCAAAATCAGAAGCGCTTAGTCAGGTAGAAAACAGTCCTGGCACCATACGTATTTCTGGGCAGCAGCCCATCTACTGTTCCTCTTGTGTTTCTTTCTCTAGCACCAAAGAATTCTTTATCTCTATTTGTGACATTTTGTAAGACAGTAGAAAGAGTGCCAAAAAAAATACCCCGGGCAGTTCTCATACTAAAAAGAGTTTGGCTGCAGCGTGGACATCGAAAAGGATAAGATCTCCATCTTTGACACAGGAACAGGCATGGATGGAAACTCTATATGCAAATGGTAGGTTCTTGCTTTTCTTTTGGTGGACTTCAGAGGGTTCACTTCCCAAGGGTTTACATACTGTTATATGTAGTTCCCTAGGGTTTAAGTCCTTTACTGCCATTGAATTTCTGCATGGTTGGTGAATGTTTTGTCAACATCTGTAGCTTCTTCCCTGTACTTTATTAAGCACTTATGAGGATTTTGCTATTGAGTGATATGCTTTAATTGGTATTCTGGTATTGCAATAATGCCATATGGTGAATTGTTTGTGTGTTAACTTGAGCTTAATGCATCTGAATATCAGGGGTACTGTTGGAAGCTCATCCCACCGGGATGTCCATAAGCAGGGTGTAGGAGGAAATCCTCCTTTTCTGAAGGTGCAATCCTTTCCACATTCTCCTCCTTTCAACCTCTCTGGTGTGGTGGCGGTCTTTTATTGTTTCCTTGTTGCAATTACACACTAACATTCCCTGAAGAATATCTGTTTGTTACTGAGGAAATTCTGCTGTCATGCATTTTAAATCTGTGTGTTGAGGTGGATTCAAATCGCCCATTTTCAAATTTTTTTTCTCAAATGTTTTGATGGTGAAGTTATTTGGAGAGTTGGTTTCAGCCTTTTCTTGGGAAGTATGGAGCTGGAGGAGTAGCAGCAGCTTTGCACCTTGGCAAGTAAGACCCAATGACTCATATGCCTTGCTACAAAAAAATACCCCAAATGGGAAATGAAAGAATTTCAATAATGCATGTGAATCTGGTGATGGTAGATTTGTAACGGTGTCATCCAAGACGAGAGAGTCAAGAAAGGTGGTGAAGCTTGTGATAGAGCAGGAGGCCCTGCAGAATAGACACAATGCAGATCCAGACCTTAATGGGCAGTGGCAGGTGGGCCCCTTTTTTGCTGTTATCAGTGTTTTCTGGATTTTACAATTGTTCTTCCAGCTCTCCTATCTCACACACATGCAGACAGCATCCATGTGACCTTTTCACCAACTAAGTTGTTTAAGTTTTGTGATGCAGACTGAAGGGGAAGTCAGGGACATGACTGAGGAGGAGAAGAAGAAGGCACCAGATGGAAGCTTCACTTTGGCAAGTCTCCGGTTCTTCATGCTCCATACTTCTTCCTTTTTGTCTTTCTATGTTCCTTCATCTGACTGGTGGTTTGGATGAAATGTGCATCGTGTTCCTTCAGCTCTGCTCTCTCAGTTCTGGCTTCTTGGTACATCCATTATTCCTGCTTTCATAAAAATTGTATTGACATGCATAATTGCACAAAAATCAAATGAGAAGATCTGAAGTTTTGAAGGTCTGCTTCTGGTGTATAGTGTTTCATTCATATGGGGGAGTTGCCTATTGAACTGGAAGTGGATGATCATGCCATTGAGTAATGTTACTGTGATATGTGCAGGTTGAGATAACAAAATTGAAGAAACAGTACTCTGGTGCACAGGGATGGAAAACCATCAGGATCAAGCAGTTGCTTGCTGACATTTACTATCCCTACATACATGTGAGTTGTTTTCTGGCAAGGTTACAATGTTCCTCTAAGAGATGAGATTTTGTGACATACTTTGGGGTCTGGGGTTTGGGGTTTTTCTTGTTAATTCAGACTCATGGGTTTACTATCTCTATATAGATGCGAGTGTTCTCTGCAAAGGTTATGACATCTCTTGAGAGGTTTTGTGTCATACTTTGGGAGTCTTGGGTTTTGGGTTTTTCTGCTAATTTCAGACTCACCCGGTTACTCACAACCAAATAATGTTTGGTTTCTGGTTATTAAGTACTGATATAGTTACTGCTGTTGTTGGGATTTAGCAGCTGGACTATGGGATAGCAAACAGCAGTCTGAGCTTCCCAATTCAATTTGAGGTGAGCTCTATTTGATTGGTGCCTTTTTTATTGTTGAACCTGGAAGTGGTACATAACTTGCCCTGCTTTCCTGTCATTGTTCTGATGTGATAGTGCCAGATGTCATGATTGCAACAATATGCTGTAGGATTATGCAAGGTTTCAGTTAAGTAAAAAGAGCATAATACAAAGAGCATCTTCCTGTGTCGGCCCTCAATGGGCTATCCAGGTTGAAATATTTCTTTGCTGACAGTTAACCTCGGGATTTTGGATAAATAAGGCACAGAGTGTCATTCAGCTAATTACAGTTCACATGCAAGTACACAGGTGAATGGTCAAAACTTGGTGGAAGTCATGGATTGTGAATTTGGGATAACCAACTTGCACTCTGGAAATGGGGATCCGTTTTTAATCGATCTGGAGCTAACAGCATTCACAGATGGTAAAGCTTATCACCAAATTTCTGTTTGGTCTGGTCTACTACTGCTGTATGAATAGTTGATGAGCAGCAACTAGAGAAGATGATATAGGATTGTATTGGTGATACTCAACAACTCCTATCCTAGGTCTTTTTCTGCAGTTACTCCTCAATGCATATTGCACTGGTCTTTGGTGCCAATGTGATTCTATGATTTTGGGCTGCTGCTATCATTTGTGAGCTGCAGTCATGTGTGAGTGATATATCACTGTAAATTCTTGTTTTGGGGCAAACCCAGACCCTGCTGTTGGAGCTCGGAGTCGAGCACAGAACAAGGAGAAGGCACATGCCCAAATACAGTGCCAGTACTTTCCGAACCAAAAGGTCATTCTTGTCTCCTCTAGCCAATGACAAGAAATGAAGAATGGAAAGGAGTGAATATGTTTGGGTTTCCAAAGTTCAAAACCAACAAACCATTGGAACACTGTATGTACCCTTTTTTGTGGGACTAGTGGGGAATCTTAGCATTTGGTAGAATTGTCTTGAAGCTTTCAGTGCCATCTTAGGTTGTTTGTGCACTTGTATTGGGTGTCTGCAATCTTGTGCTATTTTATACCTTGTTTTCTTGTGTTTTTTTCTCCTTTGATTCTCTTATTGTAGAGACTCTTTGCTCTCAGTGTGTTAATATTGATCATCTCTGGATTTGATTAGATACTACATGTGCTGTAGCTCCCACCTGACTCAATTTTATTGTGCAGGGAAAGGAGATGCTCGACACCATATTAGAGGAGCTTGCAGGTCGAGGACTGGCAAGTAAGACATTTGAGAGCATGCCTCGGGTTGCTGTGCGGTGGTTGGGCCGGCTTCTCCCTGACAACCATTGGGTATGCTGTTCTGTAGATTCTTGATAGAGAAGTTAGCTTTTGTTCACAGGCAGAGTAAACTACCAACACAATTCCAGTGAGTGAGCAAATGACAACTGATAGGTCCTGATACAACTGTTGCAGGGAATTCTTCCATTCATGAAAATTTCTCCTAAGAAGATCCGGGATGGCTGGAAATTACACTGGGGCAAGCGAGTCAAAGCTACAATTTGTAAGTGCTTTTAAACTCCATGGCAAATGGGTGGACACTTTCCTCCTTCATTGTAAAGTTCTTGTTGGCTTTTGAAAATCTTCCAATATTTTATTAGAGCTCTGCATTCAAAAGAAGGGAGGTTTTAGGAGTCAAGGAGACTTGGGTCCTTCAGCAATTTGTGCAAGAATGGGTGGACACTTTTCTCCTTCATTGTAGCATTCTTGTTCACTTGAAGTATGACTTCAAATCTTCTGATATTACATGAGAGCTCTGCCTTTGAAGTAAGGGAGGTTTTTGAAGTCAAGGAGACTTGGGAATGTAGATGGTGTTATAAGAGGGACTATCTAATGTCAACTCTATTGCCGGAAGTAGCCATTGTTGACCACGTGCTTTTTAAGCATTCATAAGGGGCTCCAGACATCTTGAGCTTGGCTAATTTTTTTCTTTTTCAGAGAATTCACTAGACCTCAAGAGAGAACTGACTGTCTTCCTGATCCAGTTTTAGATGACATTGAGTTTGATGACCTTTGGGGTGGCTGTGCAGATGTGGATGCAGGCTTTTATCCTACACAATCCAAGGTGAGTATTTCACTGTTTTCTTTTCTTGTTTTCATGGGTATATATATGGCAGTTGAAATGCTATGTTGAACTAGTCATAGTTTGGGTTCCCCCAGCCACTGATAGTTGCTACTGCCTAGCTTTCAGACTGTTGTTTCCTGCAACATTTTTTTGGGGGGTGCCCAGAGAGGTATTCCATAGTTGATTCTCATGTAGAAGCCTCATAGGATTCAGAAACTGATACATCCAATCAAAAGACATTATTGTGGGCAAGTGCATGATTTGTTTCTGAGTATGGGATTTGGGTTGCAGACATTATTGGAACGCGATAATCCGTTTACTGTTGCATTAGAAAAACTTGGGGATCCTGATGAAATTGCAAGATCATCTGCTGCTGGTATGTTGGTTTTGCTATCTGCTGTGTTATGACATTCCCTACTGTAGTTCTGGTTCCCCAAGGGAAGCCAGGCTTCCACCATTAGAAGGAAGATGGTATTCATGCACTGCTAAAAAAGTGTTCTGGTTGATTCCACAGGGGTGGAAATTGTTCTGAAGGTGAAAGGCAAAGTCATAAAAATGCCAGAGCTAGTGGAGGAGTACATGTGTTGGTTGAAAGAGATGCATGAAGAGTATGATGAAGAAGTGGAATTTCTTGATCAAGGAACCTACATTATAGGCCACCCAAGATTGGAGGAACTAGGCTTAAACAAGGATTCCACAAACTGTAAGTCTACACCTTGCCTTTTTTCAACCTTTGATGTTTTCCTTTCCAAGTCTTTGTCTTAGATGTGTGCTTGACCAAGGTGAGCTGAAATGAAATGATCTGCAATCATGTTGATATTTCTTCATCAAAAATATATGAAAGTCCATTTCTTAATTTACTCTGCAATCCCATAATAGTTGTCTTCTGGACAACTATTTTCAAACTTGATTTCAAACCAACTTTGAATGATTTGGGAAAATGCCTGAAGCATTTGGGCTGAGAAACCTTTTTGTTTTGTTTTGTACCTGTGGCAGTAGCAATCATGTTCTTTAAGCACATGAAGGATGATAAAGGGGAATGGAATGCTGGTGGTTTGACGCCTATACGCATTAAGCTCCAGAAAGGTGCCTTTAAGGGGTTAAAGAATGACCTATATGCTACCATTGAATGGTTCTATTTCCATGGAACAGGAGAGGAGCATGGTAAGTCAACCCAACCAAATGCAAGAATAACCTCAAGTATCTGCCCTGTCAGGCTGGAGTTATATTGACCCATGATTTGACTACTGTTCTTTTCTTTGTCATGTAATGTCTGCATAACCCTTTTGGCCAGGATGGGTGTCTCATCTTGCAGATCGATATAATTAGGGTTAACCAAATTGGGCTAGGTTTTACCCTTAATTAGACAATGTGCAAAAACTATTAGCCTCTGAGTGCAGGTACCAAATTGCATGTCTTTATTGCCACCTAGTGTTGGATTCTATCTCTGGATTAGCCCAGTTGGTCATATGGCAACAACAAGCAAGTATGTTTCAACATTTCTGGTGAATTAGACCTGATGTTTTGAAGAAGAGCTCACAGTTTTGTGTTTTTGCTTACTTGTATTCAGGTGAAGTGAGGATGATTTGCAGGTTATGTCTACATTCCTTTCTTTTATCCTCTTGCAATGTTTTCTACTCTCTTTCAGCCCTCCAATCAGTATTGCCAAGAATAGAATCATCTTGTTGTTTTGATGGAGCCATTCTGGTCCTTGTGTCTTTTAGGGGCCTTTGGATAATTTGGGTCTTTCATATTTGAAATCCGTTAAACACACTGTGAAGTCCCAGAATAAGCTGAACAGAACACGTGGTATTTGTATCAGTGGTTGAAGAACTCTAACAAATTCCTAGAGGGAGATCACAATGTGTTCATGGATCTTGGCACTTGGGAGTTTTGGTAGGTGAAGTGGTAACTCACATAAGAATTGAGCTGTGGGAATGTCCATACATACAGACCCATTGACATTGCAGAAGAAGAAGGAAGCAAAATGAAGACATCACAAGGAGACATAATCTTTCTTCTTAACAAATCAATTCCTATATCTGTCACAACCCTCACAAACTCTGACAAGGTGGGCACAAAACACTTAATTTCCTTTCAATGGAAGTGGAATAATCTGCATGGTTTTGCCTCTTGACAAATGGGTGTCCTACTGTCTATGAGAATGCTAGTTGTCATACCCAATCTCACAAATGTATTGTGGTGGTGTCCTTCCTTGGATGAAGGACCGAATGAAACCTTAAGCTGAGAACATTGGGTCCTGCTTACATCTTGTGGGAGTTCTCATGTGACTTTGTCCTATGTGCAGTGTAAACGGTTGTCACCTGATGAGTGGCAAAAAAAGGAAAATGAGCTTTCCAGCAAGGTTCCAGCTAAAATCGATGTACTTAATGAAGCAGACAGCAAAACCTTCCAGTGTGACAAGGTATGGGCAATGTCAGTCTGTTAGAAAGGTGTAATTACTCTTCTGGAGAAGGTGTTGGGTTCAAGGTTTAGGGTTGGAGAGACACATGAACAGGTGGGATTTTACTGTTATCATTTCTGGCATCTGGACATTGAGGTTCTGGATTCCACATGGGCAGAAGTAGGTATGGATATATGAAGATGGTAATTGACAGCTATAGATGTGTCCTGTCTCTCAAGATTCTTTTCCAATTGTAGGTCTGTTTGAGGATGTCATTTGCACTCATCTAGCTGTTTCAGAAAGACCATAGGTACTCTGAATGGAGTATTTAATCTGATGTAAGGAAATGGGTTTGATTTGCTTTTGGGGATTTAGGGCTTAGGGTTTAGATTTAGATTTTGGGTGCACAGATCTTGCTGAGACACAACATTTGGATCTTTGAGGATATCTGCAGAGAGATTTTTTGGCATGTCAAAGCTTTTTCTTCTGTCTGCAGGCTTTTCCGTCCAAGTTACAGGCCGGTTCAGAGTTGCCACCACAATTTCTGGCTGTTGTTCGTCCAAAACAGGGAACTGGTGCCTCATGTAAACAGGGGATGATTGTTGCAGAAGCTCTAGAAATTCGACTACAAGTAACCTTCTCTCCTGTACAAATCATTACAGAGCCCTTCCCCACGAAAACCCGAAGTATTGTCACCAAGTCTGGTGGCAATGAAGTAATCTGTGAGGTTATGGTCAAGGGTGGTGATGTTATAAATGGTGTGAAAGGGTTGTATCTTTTTGACACCAAGGTTCTGGGGCTGGAGGGCAAACTGGTCAAGCAAGGAACATATACATTCATATGGAGTATGGTAAACCCTAAACCCTAAACCTTGTTCCTTAATTTTGTTCCATGAAATCATAGGTTTATTGAGAACTGATGCATGTCTGACACTGTTGTTCAAGCAAGTCATCGATTCTGTTTTGTGATTTTTTCTCTTTGCTTGAAGGCACCCCTTTCCTCTTTCTCTTTTTTCGAGTCAGATCTGAGATATGCAGTTCCTCATTATATGGTCTTTGAATCATGGATACTGAGAAATTCTCAGTACTTTTGAAGATAATTTATTTCTGTAAGAATATGCACCACCACTGGCTCTGAAGATTTGATCTGTCCAGGTGACTCCAAAGTATGAATCAGTTGCACCAGCAGTGCGCAAAGTCAATGTCTCAGCTGCTACTCAGACAAAGAGGTGGACTATCTGCAATCACATGGGGAGCTGTGCAGCTGAACACCCAGATAATCATATTTGTATTACAACTAGGTTGGTTTCTACAGCCTCTTCAGGTCCACTGCATAGCTAATGTATTAACTCCTGGACATTCCCTTACTTTAGTATGCCACACTTCAGCATACCCCTGTTCTTGTAAGAGCATTGCAGATTCTTTTTTTGGGTTCACTTTCACAGAATATTTGTTAGAGAACCTTGTGTGAAACTCAGTGATGAATTGTGTGCCAGGTTAAAGAAACAGTTGGTGGATGATTTATATTTGGCAAAGTTCGACGCATTTGGGAACCAGCAGGTGTTTGGAAGAATGCTGCCATCTTTAGAGGTTTCAGCTCAGACTCCAGATGGAAGGACTGTTCTTAAAGGTTGTACAATTGGTTCAGACACATTGAAGCTTTCAGAAAACAAGCTGCATGTGTGTATACAGAAGGTGAATACCCAATTCTCTGGTGGTGCCACAAACTGACCCACAATGTTCCTTCACTTCTGCTATGGGCTTCCTATTTGTTTCTAAGCATTTCTACAGAATCAAACCAGACCTAGGCTGTCAAGGACTGGGTGAGACAAACTTCCAATCTCCAGAGTAGAATTGTTTGTGCGTAACATTGAATAAAATGAGCTAGTCTCTAGTGTGTTGTTTGAAAAGAAGAGGCGCCTATTTTTCTCCTTAGAATGTCTTCTTTTTCTCTGTTCTTGCAGAAGGTCCTTTTCAGCAAGGGAAATCTTGACCCAATAGCACCTAGTTATGATGCAGAGTTGCTCTTTGTCATCAAGGACAAAAGCATAGGAGAAACAAAGCCAGTCATGACAGAGTTTCCTAAACTCAAGTGCCAGGGTATGTTGTCTCATCTTTCCACCTGGGTTGTGAGTTTTGCTGTTTGTTCCTTTCTTGATCCTTTTGCAATGTTGTTACATCTTTGTGTCCTAGAATACTCTAACCTCGTAGATATGTTTTTTTTTATATGTGCAGTCTATCCAGGAGAACTAGTATCATTCACCATAAAAACCAGCCCTCCCTTGGAGACAGGACCTCCTCTGTGCTTCACAGATCCCTTTCAACCCAATGATGTTATCGAAGCACTCTCCATCCAGGGCAAGGATGAATTTGGAAACAATGTTGAGAAGGGTCCAAAAGTTAGGGTAGCAATGGACGGACTTGCATTCCAAGACAAAAATGGGCCCATCAGGGAGGTAAGATTGGGCTTCTTTGCAAACCCTTTTTATTTTCTTCATGTAGTTGCTTCAAAGTTGCAACAAAGTCAAGTAGGATTCCCCAGCCATAATACAGTGCAAAGCTCTAGTTGGTATGTCCTTCTAGTGTTATGCATGGACTTGATTGCAGTTCATGTTGGTTCAATCCGACCATATGACATATGTTGTTATGTTGCTTCACAGGTCAACAAACATGGATGTGTTGAACTTGGAGGGTTGTTAAGAGTGACTGCTTCCTACAACTGCACAGGTTTCTTAGTTTCTTCTTTTATCCTACTTTGCCTTTTTTGTTTCAACTACACTACATTCTGAATCTGTGTTGATTGTTTGCTTACATAGCACTTGGTTCCATCAACACAGAAGGAGGTTCTGACCAATCTGGAAATTGCTTTCCACTTTTTTTGTGTACAGGCTCCATCACCTTTAGCAGTGAAAGCCAAATACGTGGCAGACAGTCTCTTGAGATTTGTTTCAAAGTTGTTGACCGTCATCTGCAGTTTGGCCTGGAGGTAAAATCATCAAAGAGGACTCAGGAACTTAGGATCCAAAACAGTGGGTGGTCTCAGTTCTGAGAATTTTGGAAAACTTGCATGCATGGAAGCCTGTGTTATGAAGATTTTGTCAAGGGTTCAAACTCCACAAGGTGGTGGAAATTTTGTAACAAATAGTTGAAAGAGCTTCAATGGGGATAATTGCATGAGCAGATTACCTGAGGTGTTGGAATTCATGGCCTTCCAAGTCCTTGGATCTGCAAGATTTACATCCTTTCATACTTCTTGTTGATCTGATAGAAAACTGAAGTTTGATTGCTACAGGTTCCTACAAACTGGCTGGTAGCAAGTACGGTGGATGGTATCCTTCTGGAAGTTGTTGACAGTGCTGGAGTTGTCGACACAAGGGTTGATGGACCCTATCACACCTTGACCCTCAACTGGATGAAGAACATAATCTGTCCCATAGTAAAAGGTCGATGTGAGCTGCCCTCCTTTGAGCTACCAGGGAGGCAGGGTCTGTGGGTTGGCACAGTTTCACACAGTACCTTTGACTCTATGAAACTGGAGCTCAAGGTTGGTTCTTTTTGCATGATCCTTTAAGCTGTCATGTCAGTGCATTTCCTTCTGCAGGTTGGCCCACTGCCTGTGAAGTCATGAGATTGGAGCCCAAGGTTTGTTTTTGTTAGTGTGATCATTTAAGCTGTAATGTCAATTCATTTCCTTCTGAAACTTGAAATGTACACAGAGTTGGTGATGAATCTAAAGTGGGTACCTTACTGGAGTATTGCAGCTGCAGCTTGGGCTGGGATCTGCCCACCATCTAGCCTTACCAGCTGAGGAGCAGGACCTCAATGTGCAGTGTGGTGAGAGCAAGGTGGTGAAGTTTACTGCTCTTGATGCCCGTGGCCAACCAGCAAGACTCAGTGAAGACATGATCAAGAATGTAAGCACCACCCTCTTCTTTAGTTTCTTTTCTTTTGCTAGATTATCTTAAAACCACTTTTCATTTTCTTGCTATGTTATGTGGGTCCACATAGCAATGACAAATAAAGGTGCCTTGCTGGCCATCATCATGAATCCATGCTTGAGTCTTCACATAGGTCTTGTTGGTCTCATGTGCTTGAGTGAGTCTGTCTCACGAACCCTTTTGGTTCTCTTCAGGTGTTCTACTTTACATTTTATTTTTTTGGGTTTCATTTTAAGATCTTGTCACTCCAAGGATTGTCAATGTCTAGTTGTCATTCTATGGATCTGGATGTCCATCAAAAATGCATTCTTTCTGAGGTCCCAAATACATTTTGGAATCTATCACTGGAATGTAAGTTCATCAATCACACAACTTTCTCTGAATCATGTGGTGTCAACATCATGCCCAAAACATGCAGCTGGAAGTGGACATTCAACCTGAACTGGAGTTGGAGAAGAGTGCTCAAGTAGCAAAGCTGCTCAATGACATAGAGATTAACGAACTAAACTCCAACCCCATTCACTATGCGGTTTCCTTGTTGATTGGAGGTCAAGTTGGAGCTTACAAGATTCTACTTAAAGATAGCTCCGGGACATTACAGCAACAGCCAGGCTCAACAGCAATTTTGACCTGGAGGGTCAACTTGGAACATGGTAGACTGGCCAGGATCAAACCTGTCGTGCTAACAAGCACAAGCAACAACTGGCCAACTCTATCTGAGAGTGATGCAGTCCTCCTGGAGACTGCTACAATGTCTCTGATTGTTGCCCAGTTGTCCATGTTTCCTGCAATTCAGATCCATATGTTGGACACCTACAATAATCTTTGTCCGTACTATGATAGGCAAATCCTTGATCTTGTCCTTGTACCAGAGGACTGCAAGGATAGCAGGGCAGATACGCAAAAGCATCAATGTGAGATTTCAAATGGCATTGGCTTGTTCATGCCCTTCAAGCTAGAGGTGAAGGCTGGAAGGTATGATGTTATGGTTCACATATCAAGCATGGTCTTTCGCAAGGGGTTTCCTAGACCAGCTGAGGCACATATGTCACTTGATGTGCTACCTGGGAACTATCCCTCCGCTATGAGATTCTTGGATGTGTGCTCATCAACCATGGAGTGTACACCTGACATGCAAGTTCTGCCAGAGATCATTGTTGAAGTGGTATCTGCAGATGGAAAGCCTGTTCAGGGTTTGACATCTCCGGTGATGATACTTCAGAGTGATGGTATGGAGCCCTCACAGAACAA
>Ga0209208_10007753_pt1 | contig 14467 bp, 15 predicted proteins | sample S1TSphfallax_3_FD_187694 | JGI IMG/M metagenome (GOLD analysis project Ga0209208, IMG submission 187694) | Host-associated microbial communities from peat moss isolated from Minnesota, USA - S1T2_Fd - Sphagnum fallax MG (SPAdes) (version 2) | ecosystem: Host-associated > Plants > Peat moss >...
CCCCCAAAGTGCTGCGAACTAAGGAGCATGTCCCCAACTCCTTATTCTTTCGTTATTTCACTTTAGACTCACATTTGAGTCTATCAAGGAGCTTGGGAGCATGTCAGTTCGCCATTGTCAATTTCAAGTGGTTGATTTTCAATTATTTCATTCATAAGTTCATTCAAACACTTTCTACCTCTTTTGAACAAGCTTTATCATGAACATTTTCTATTTGATGCATTCTTTCAAGGCACACAACATCTTGATTCTTGAAGATTTTTTTGCACTTGACACACATCAAGCAAATATGGTTTGGTTACTTCAAAATAACCTAGAAACATACAAAGGATTAGATTGTATTTTATTCCTTTTCTTATTTGGAATATGTGCATAAGCTTTGCAACCAAATTTTTTCAAATGAGATGCATCATGCCTCCTATTGGTCCACATTTCTTGTGGTAGTGTTGAATTGAGGGCTTTGGTGGGACATCAATTCTTAATGTATGTTGCCATGTTCATTGTTTCCATCCAAAACTCAAGTTCAAGTCCTTGTGCATGAGTCATGCACTTAGCATATGTTCCATAATTGTTTTATTGGCTTGTTTTGTAACACCATTTTATTGAGGAGAATATTGAACATTTGTTTGTTGTTGGATTCCACATTCAATGAAACAAGAGTCAAACTTCTTGTAAACAAATTTTCCTCCATTGTTCAATTGCAAGTTCTTGATCTTCCTCCCCATACCAATGCCTTGTATTCTTTGAACTTGTCAAAGACTTCTCCTTTGGCTTTCAAAATGTACACATTTGTAGATGAAAGTTATGAAGTATCTCATTTCATCATGCATGATGTTGTCTTCAGTGTGCACAATCTCTAAAAGTTTTGAAACTCATTGTTCCGAAAAGATGTTACTTGATTTTTTTTGCCAATGCACTATTTACACACATCTTGAGAAAATGTTATTTGATTTTTTTGGCAATGCACTATTTACACATGTCTTGAGATCTTTCTCTTCAACAACTATGTTGTTTTGTGCATTTACAATATTATCCAGTGTTTTTCGGCATAAGAATTTTTTATGTTATCAAGTTTTTAACTTTTATATGATTAAAATAAATTATTCTTATGAACTTTGGTTTTGCATGTCAAAAAACTTCAAGTTCAATAGACATTTATGTTGAAACAATGAAAGCAACTTGGTAAGTGTACATCTACAAGTGAGGAATCATTGAATTCCACAGCCCAACACGTTGTGGGTTGCCTGTAGGTCATAGGTTGCTTGCAGCTCATCTAACACTTGCCTGTTGTCACGGCAATTGTTCCCAAGACCTCATTCACAACTCATCTAAAGCAACCATGAGCTCCTCTAACACTTGCTCGAGCACCATTCACAACTTGTCTAACAATAAGCAACTACAAGCTCCTCTAGCAACTGCCCTGCAGCACCTGCCCCAACAACTGCTCATCACTACTGTTGCCACTTCCAGCACCTTGCTCATGACACCTCAACAACCTTAGACTTCTGGAAATTTGACAAAAGTTCAATACTCAAATGTTTGTATAGTGATTTATCTTCAATTTTGGGTAGATTATGATACACTTATCTATAGTCACTGTGAAGAGCTGATGAAGTGACCTGGTAGTCATTGCTTTTCATGATAAGATGGTGGCTCATAAATTTAGTGTTGTTCCCAAGTATTGTTGTGGAGTTTCTCTTGCAATCTCAAAAATGTGTTTTGCATGACTTTAATTAGATGTTCTGCATCCAACTATTAACCTATGTGTTGAAAGAATATGTTCAGGTTGTAGGACAGAGACTGTTCATTAGCAACCAGCTTGACTATTGCTGGAATGCCAACACAGGAGGGCTTCCCAAAGGCTTGACAATTACTATCATTGTGAGATGAATCTGTCTTACAGCCATAAGTTTAATGAGGTCATTCCATGTCATGAAAGGCTTGTCAGGATGAGAACTTTGTTGCATCGTGGACTCTAAATCCAGGTTCATTTAGGTTTGAACATTCAAACTGCTAGGAAACTGAAGGGAGCAATCAGAGATGGAGTGATCATGTCCTAAGATCTCAAGTTGAAGTAATTAATGCAATGTGAAATAACTCAGCATGAACCTAAAATCAACATCCATCAAGAAAAGGACCACATGCTTTCCTGCCTGTTTCTAATTTCTCTCTTTTAAAGAGGCCAGTTTGGACAAGATCCACCCACACAATTGAGAGAACTTGTTGGACATTATATGATAGATGATGAAACATGAGAGTAAAAAATATGATTGTCAACTATCTCACAATTGGTTTGGTGCAGGGTTATTCAATATCAGGCCTTGTGCTGTAGATTTCTTGGATAACCACTTTAGTAAGTGGGGTCCTGCAGCTTCCATCTCTTGGCCCTCATTCACTGACAAAAATGGAGCTCTCAAATCATTCAGATGTGCAGCCACTGCCTCCCTTGTGCCCTTATTCTCATCAATCTTAAGCTGCCATTCCCATGCTTGCAATATTTTAATGCGAGAAGGAAGCTCATCACCAAAATTTGCAGCCTTCCGGATGCTGTCCAGCCAAGTGAGCAAGAGGACCTGTGCAGCCCCAGTGGACATGGTACGAACATCTAGAGCCCATTCCTCATCTCCCCATTGAGAGACGTTCTGACCAAATACTCCTAGTGCAACACTTATCTGAGCAACTTTCAGAGCTTTAGTCTCATACCCAAAACTCCACAATGCATCAATCAGCGCATTATGATATGCCCTTTCCAATTCCATATTCAATCCGTCTCTTTCCACCCGTTGAAATAAAGCTTTTAATCGTGTCCATACATCCTCTTCATCCTGCCTATTGCTACCAAGCTTCCTGTCTTGGAACAAATTACATATATCAATGGAGCAACCAAGCCTCTGTAGGGACTCCAGGAGAGGGACAGTGTCTGCACCCAGTCCACATCTTGCCAGAGCTACAAGCAATGATGTGTGCACCAGATACTTAATCCCAAATTGGGCTGCTTCAACATCATGAATCAGACCCCAAACTTTTGGATTCAAAGAGCCTTCCTGAGCACAAGCTTCAATTAGTGTTGCATATGTGTTTTGGTTCGGCTTTAGGCCTCGGATCTGCAAGACCTCATACACCTGAAATGCTGATTCAAGATCACCAATCCTTGTATGAAATCGAATTAGGGCATTGTAGCCACCAGTTCCCATTATCAGATTCTCCAACTCAATTTTGGCAATGAGAGCTTCACCTCTATATATTTGACCACAAATACTATAGGCCTCAAGCAGAAATGTGAAAGATTGAGTGTTGGGTGTTACTTGTTTCACCTTCATCCTTCCCAGTACTCTCTCTGCTTCCTTCCACTCACCTTTCCTTCCATAACCTGTAATTCACTAAGTTGGATCAGTGACATTATTTGCATTGCACTCTTTTGCTTCTCTGGGACATCTGAGCAATTTCAGCTCCCAGCATTGGGAAATTAGAATTTCTCCCTTATAATCTTCAGCACAATTCAAAGTGCATCCAAGCCCTCAGCTTTTAATGCTTGGGGTTCACAACTAGGCTTTGGGCTTAGTGTCCTTATTTGAAACAAATTCTGGGACTTAGAAGGAATATAAGAGAAAAAAAGACTTTTCTTACCAAGAATAAGCCAGTTATAACATGCCAGTGAGATGGGCATCCCCTGTGACTCTGCCTCAACTAACAATTTCTCAGCCTCTTCAATGCAGCGCATGTTGCAGCAAGCTCCAAATGCTGTGCTCAACAAAGTCTCATCACACTCTCTTCCCAGAAACTTGGGTGCCTCACGATATATTTTCAAGCAGTCATCCACCATTCCTTTCTTTGCATGGGTGTCCATCAAAAGCTTCAAAGTTGTGGAATTGGGCTGCAAAGAATAACAATCCGCAAGTAATAAATTCTCAGTGACCAATGCTACCATGGCAGTTTACTGGTTGTTGATCTTTATCACATACAAATACAACTTTTTGTGACCCAGCACTTAGTTTGCATGCTTCAGAGACTCCTACAAACTGCATACAACCTTACTTGAACATTGGCATCCAACATTTCTGCAAACATTCTCAGGGCTTGCTGTACACTTCCACGACCAAAAACCAGGATAAGGGAATTATAGGTCTCCACTGTTGGAGAATAGCCTGCATGCTTCATATCATCTAAAACTTGCCAGGCATCTTCATACTGGCCACCACGTCCAAACATAAAAAGCAGGGTATTGTAGAAGACAAGGTCTGGTTTGTTTCCATTCCTGCGAAAAAGCTCCAGCACTTCCTTCACCTGGAATCACTACAAAATACAAAATGAGCCCTATAGACATTGGTTCAAAGGAAACCCTACATCATCTGTCACTCATACAAAACCATGCAGACAATGTAGAGCAAAGAAATAGAAAGTTGCCATATGCCAAGGGAAGATAATCCTCTAAAAACTCATCGCATTAGCAAGGCGAATGAGCAAGAGATAGCACCCCATCAAAGTGGCATGCACGGCCATAAGCATTAACAAGGGCGTTGAAAGTTTTCACATCAGGTTGCACTTTAGTCTTCTTCATATCGGAAAAGGTGTTGATGACATCATTGAGACGCCCTGCTCTCCCATACACATCCAAGAGTGTATTGTAAGTGACTAAGTCAAAGGCAGGTCCGCCATGTCCAAGTCGTGTACCTTCAGCTCGAAGAGTTTTTACAATCAGTTCAACCTCCCGAAACAGCCCAGCCTTGCCATATACGCTAACAAGAGCATTGTAGACTGCAGTATCTGGCTGAAGTCCTAAATTTTCCATCTCCAGAAGCACTGCATCCACTTCTTCCCACTCTCTTGCTCTCCCAAATCCATTAATAAGTATGGAGCACGTTGTCAAATCTGGGAGCACTCGAAGCTGTACAGACAGGTAATAAGAATGATGTTAGGTTCCAACTGACAACCTGCTTGATCACCAAATACATATTAATATTGATGAGACTGCAGAAAAAACTCTACAAAAGAAACTTTGAAGGTAACTGTCGTATCAGTTCCATCCAAACTAAAATAAACATCACAAGAATGAGTGCAGCACAACCTTTTGTGTGTCACTAAGAAAGACATCAGACCATCACCTTCATTATGAATGGCAGGCAGTGACTAGCTGCCATTACTCCCCACTGACTTCATCAGTTTCTGACATTGGGTGTAGCAAAGTAGATAATATATCTGTGAGATTGCAGAAAATTCTCCAAACAACATTTTGAATGTAACATGACATGAGTGCAGTCATACCTTAATCAATCAAAAAGTGTCAGACCATTACCATCACACTATATATGTAGATAATAATATGCTCTAAACTTAGGGCAACACAATATGTAAAAGAAATCTGCAACCTGAGTTTCTGTCACTTTTCCAGATCAACAGAAAGAATGATCATGATGTTGCCTAGCACTCAAGAGGCATAGCTAATAGAAGAGTCAATAGTATCCTGATTCCAATTGCAGCAAGCTTGTGAGAGTAGGCTTCACATGTATTGCCTGGAAAAAGAAGGCAAGGACCAGAAATAACTCCTCTTTACAGTGAATCCAAAGGAAGAGAAAGATCAGAGCACACAGAGGAAGACAAGGGGAGAAACATGCATGGTTGCCATGGCTTTGTGACCAGAGGACTCCCATCCAATCTGAATTGAGTGGAGGAGAAGGGATTGTTCTCTTAAGATTCTCCCTGGTGGCCATAGACCACCTGTTTGAATGGAGGACAAGGAAGACCAAGAGCTGGGTATGACTGCAAGCTAACCAGATTTCCTCCAGATTGCTTGCATGTTTGTACCCACACAAAACACAGAAAGAGAGTGTGTGCTCACAAAGATTCTGACAACAAGTTCTGCACCTAAACTAGACCAAGTCAAAGAAGTTTGACAGAAATTTGTGGTAAAAACATAAACAGAGAGGGATGCAACTTGAGAGGAGGGACCTACAAATCCATTTGGAAACTGGTTTGCACTAGCACATATATCTTGTTTGCTCTACTCAAGTAATACCACAAATTAGAAACAACATTAGTGCTATTGAATTTGCATAAAACTGTAGGGACAAAGTCATTGATGCTTGTGGAGAGGGAATATCCTGAACACTCCATCAAGCAGATAAACAATCTCTATTTTGTATCAAAGTGTAGGCCATAAGGTAGAGCTTTCTTTGCTCTGATGTTTAGTAGTGCTGAAATTAAGGTAATTCAGCTGCTGGTGTTATTCATCCAGCCTGCCTAGGTCTGAGTGCATACACTTGAACTTATAACCAGCTCAGAAACTCTGATGAAACCTCTGCAATCAAACGTTTCACCAGTTATCGTGCTGTAGAGTCATATCAGGAACATGAATCATCGTATGTTCAGGGAACGAGTTGTCTTTAGGGGGTGAAGTTCAGGACCCCTTAGTTTTAGAAACAACCCATGATAAAGGAACTTGGAAGTGACCTGACTGACCCAAAGGGTGGAGAAACAAACTCATGTAAAACAACCAAATAACAGTTCTGCTGCCACATTCTCTATCAGCACCCAAAAGCTAACGGACTCTACGATCTTCATGTTAAGGTGTTCAAAGCATTATGCAAGTATACTCCAAGGGCAAGAGAAAGAGACATGCCTTCCGCATTAGGGCATAGTAGCGGCCAACTTCTCGGATGCGGCCAAGCCGGGAAAGTGTATTTAAAATAATATTAAATGTCACTGAATCTTGTTCAACATGCTGCTCCATCATTAGGCGGTGTGCATCCAACAGGCCCTTCACATCTCCTGGAATTCCATCCAGCATGCCCCTTGGTGTAAGAGGAGGAAAGATAGAGTGCCCGAATCACATCATTGGGTGGCTCTATGTGAAGACATGTATTTTCAACAGCTGAAAATTATGCCATAGAAAGCAATATTTCCTCGGTGGACTGTATATACCACATGAAAAGAAAGTAATACATACCAAATCTACTGTAAGAACTGAGGATTGTATTGTATGTGCTCCTCTCTGGGACACACCCACAGAGTTGCATTTGCTCAAAGGTCTCAATAGCTTCTTTGTGCCACCCCTTGCGACTGTAGATTGTGATCATGGTTGTGTAGGTGAGTTTGTCAGGAGCAACATGCTCCTGCCTCATCTGATCCATCAGTGCCTGTGCAATCTCGCAGCCTGCACAATGGTCATTAGACTCTCCCCATCCTAGCAAATTGTGCTTTCTCCAAGTCTGTAGAATAGGTCCAGGGAGAGAAGTTTACCTACTGCAGCTCTTGTACAGCCATCAATGAGCATATTGTATGTAGAAACTGATGGACGCATACCCACTTCCTTCATTCGCTCAAGCATGGCTATCCCTCTTTGCAAGCTGCCACTCCTGATGTAGCCAGCAATCAAGGAAGTATATTCATTTTGTCCTGGCTCTAGACCCTCCTTCACCATACCTTCAAATAGAGACTCAGCAACATCCATCCTTTGAGCTTTTCCAAGCAGAATAATCATAGTCTGGTAGATAGTCACATCTGGCTTGTAGCCTGCTACACCATGCATCCAGTCAAATACCTGGAGTTTAACCACACCATCATATAACATCAGAATCTCCTTCTTGTAAAGACTCACTAACTTGATTGCATGCTTCCTGATGGTAGAAGAGGGAGAAGGGGGAGAGGAAGGACAGATTGAGATAGCTTACAGACCTGCAAGGCAGTAAGCCACTCTTTCTGTTGCCCAAGCTCACTTAAAACTTGGTTCAGCTCAGACATCTTGACTCTTCCCACGTACTCTGTCATCACTTTAGCAACACCTGTCCCACTTCGTAGGCCTGATAGGGCTTCTACAACTTCTTGCACAATGCCTGATTGCTTAGCCACTGCTTGCTGGCCTCGTGGAATCCCGAGACCAAGTCCTCTTTGCCATGCAAGTTTTTGAGAAAGGGGCTCTCGAGACAGACTTCCTCCCCATTCTTGGTAAGACCCTCCTCTCTCAGCCTCCAGCTTTCCTCCCTTGAAACCTTGTGCAGTTTTTGAGAAACTTGCAATGTTATGTCTCGTCTGGGAAGACTGTTCAGGATCAGTTGCTCTCTGTGCAAGGGTCTCCAGCACTCTCTGGATATTGAGCTTCACATCTCTTTCAGGTCCTTTGGTATTGTCTGGTGTGGAAGAAGTGGAAACCATGCCTTGGGATAGCTCAAGACCTGCATATCAACATTAACATCTGCCAGTTTTTGAACATGAAAGTTTCAGGAGATGCTGTTTGCAAGATGAAACTTGATGAAGTTGGACAAGTGTTCTAATTACTAACCTTCTGTGGTCAAACTTCTGGGGCTTCTTGTCACATGCTCACACCCTTCAATGTCATCTGTGAAATCAGGCAAGGTCAGACTTTCTACAGTGTCTATTTTGCGAGCTTGACTCCTTGAAATGCTTTGGATCTGGTGCTTGGGAAAATTTGATGATTTTCCAGCAGCTGCGAGAGAGCCAAATGGCAGATGGACTTCCTCCTGACTTGCCTTACTGTCCATTTTTGGAGCTACTATCTTTGAGACACTTTTGGTTTGGCACTCAGGACTATCTGATATACTTTCTGCGGCTATGGAGGGTTGCAATGCCATGTGCTCTTCATCCTGACTTGCCATTGCATCTGTTTTATGTGTTAATTTTCTTGAGGCAGTTTGGGTTTGGCACTTGGTAACTGATAAGCTCTCTGCAACTATGGAGGACTTGAATGACATATTGGCTTCTGCCTGATTTGCCTTATTGTCTGCTTTATGAGCTAGTAGTCTCTTTGAGACTCTTCGGGTTTGGCACTTGGGAGCATCTGATCCACTTTTGGCAGCAATGGAGGAAGACTCCACTGGCATCTGTGCTCCTGCCTGGTTTGCCTCATTGTCCACATTCTAAGTTAGTCTCTTGGATGTGCTTCGAGTCTGTGGCTTGGAAGCATCTAAGAAGCTTACTGCAGCTATTGAGGATGCCATCACCATGTGCGCTTTCTCAACAATAAGGTCTGCCAGTACGAAAAAGAACCAAAACATCACCAAGATTGCACAGGACATGCAAACAAGCAAACATCATGTAGAGACACTGACAGAACATCAGAGTTTGCAAAGCACTTGCAACAGCAGAAGAGGTCTCTATACACTGTGGTACATTGACCATGGTTGCAAGAAGCAGAGGTCCTTTCTCAGCCATACTTCCAAACCGTAGCAACTCCTTCTGAGACTGAACCTTCTATGATTCACAGGCTTCATTTTGAGCGTCCAATTGCTCACAAACTTGACCCTCAATCCCGGTCTCAGGCGCTCCATCCCGTATCCACCTTGAATTGCTGCTGATCCCCTACCTCCTGTTGATGAAGTCAATATCTGCTGATGCACCTGGCTTGGAGCTTCCCCGTTGTTGTTACAATTCCTTGCGCCAGTTGTTGCATCATTAACAGCATCTCCTTCACAGCATTGCTTCATCCCATCTGTGGCACACTTTTCTAGGCTTACAAGAACATGCTTGGAGGAAGAAGAAGGCAGGGCGAAGGCCAAGCTGCTGTGCGATGGGGATGAGGCAAGAGGATACAGCCATCGCTCTGTGCAGTGCATGATATATCACTACCCCCCCTTTTTTTTTCTCTCTCTCTCTCTCTCTCTCGCGTGCGAATTTGAGACTTCTCTTCACTATCTTGCGGATTGGGTCTGGTGGGTCTTGTGGATTCGACTCACCCAATTCTCCATCACGTACAGAACCAAGAATTGCCCTAATCAGCAAGCATGCCGAACGAGTCCCCACCCACTCCTATCACCCATGAGACCAACCCTAGAAGATGGATTTGGAGCAGATTTCGGGTATTTTGCTCCTAATTCTTTGCGCACTTTTGTTGTGCGCATGGGAGAAGCTCGTTTGTAGGACCAGAGACGAGTGCGAGGGAGGAAGGCAGGTACACAGAGAGACGGGTCAAAGGGAGACAGGATTTCTTCGGATTTGGATTTCTTTTTCAGCGTTTGAGGTGGTCGCAATGGCAACTTTCCGTTCTTGCATTTTCAAACTCGCCCATTGTGGTAGCAACGTCTCTCAACTCCGAGGAGAACAACTTCCCACAACTCCCGCGCTTGCTGCTGCTGATCAGCATTCTACATGCAGACTGCGAGGGGTGAGGAGGATATTGTGCCCAATCGAGATTCCAACGCCGCTCAAGAATCAGAGCGGGGCTCAGATTTTAGGGAGAAACTATCATCATCATCCTCTTGGATTCTCGGCCAGGTTCGATGGGATGAACACGAGAGGAGGAGGGAGAATGTTCGACTCGCATCCTTCTACTTCGTCGTCAGAGGAGGAACAAGAGGAGGAGGAGGAAGGCGAGGTAACGGAGGAAGAGCTTGTTGAAGGAAATTATTCCTATGCCTAGCGAAAAAAATATTAGGAACCCGTGATGGAGGAAGTGATGCAGCGTATGACTGATGTGGATTTGAAGGAAGCCGCGCAGAAGTACGACCTGGAAGAAGAGCTATTTGCCGAAATCGATTATGCACAAGTTCTGTCCTTCCCACATCCTCTAGTTTCACTCAAGAAATTTGGAAAAGCTCGAACTCAGAGTTGTTTATGATCCAGAACAGGAGTATGATTTACAGATGAGCCGCCATGGTTTCAATCTTGAAAGGATCTGGTGACTTAACGCTTGATACGATTCTTGCGAATTTGCAGATAGACGCATTCACAGATCATGCATTTGGTGGCAATTCAGCAACGGTTTGTTATTTACCATACGAGAAGAACGATAGATGGCTGCAACTCATTGCCCGGGAATTCAATCTGTCAGAGACAGCTTTCTTGGTGAAGAGACAGAACACAACAGCAAGAAGCAAAGATGCACAGAAAGAGAGACTGTTGGAAGTTGATGATGAAAGTGGAAAAACCTTAAAAGATGTGCAGCAGCAGAAAAAGGGCATTGCGGTTGAGGAGGAGAATGAATTTGATCTCCGCTGGTTCACTCCCACAGTTGAGGTTTGTTGAATCTTGTTGAATCCATTTCTGCAGAAACTGCTGTCTGTTTGCAAAGATACATACAGATTTAGGGTTTAAGGTTTAAAGGGTTTAAGTACAAGCAGGAAGGATGATGTGTGTGCATGTGTTAGAGAGAGAGACAGAGACAGAGACAAAGCTGACTACAGTAGGTGCAAGCAGGTTGATCTATGTGGGCATGCAACATTGGCATCTGCGCATCTTCTTTTTGCATCTGGGATTGTGTTGGGGGACACAGTTCTGTTTAACACAAAATCTGGGGTTTTGAAAGCAACTAAGGTGTCGGGCTATGAAGAGTATGAGGAGTTGCCTGAGGAAGAAGATGAGTTGGGGAAGAGGCCAGAGAGAAGGCGCCCAGGTGGTAAAGGTGTTGTGCAACTCGACTTTCCTCTTGTACCTGCTGTTCCCTGCAATGACACATTTCTTCTCTCTGAAGCTTTGGGAGGAGTTGCAATCAAATGGGCTGGTGAAACTTCACTTGGCGACTATCTGGTAGAGCTCTCAAACTGTGAACTTGTAAAACAGCAGCAGCAACAGCAGCAGCCCCTTTGGTTCTACATTTGTGAACCAAAAACAAATGAATGCTCTTTTTGCTTTTTGCTGATTGATAATGTTTGGTGATGATTGTAATAGGTTGAGTTACCATCAAGTGCAGATGTTGAACATGTGAAGCCTCAATTTCACAAAATGATGGATTTTCATGGTCGTGGTGGTGTCATAATAACTGCCCTCGCACCTGAAGATAGCGAATATGATTTTGTGTCACGATTTTTCTGTCCCAAGGGTGGCATATCTGAGGTACTACATAGAGAGAGATCTCTCACCTTGACTTTGAATACAGCTGTTGCTTTGAGAGCCTTGTCAGTTTCTGAGCTGTGTAGAAATTTGTCTACACCCACTGCTAGGCACTGATAAAGTTAGTGGGTAGTAGTCATGGCAACTCATCACTGCTATTTCTGATGAAGGTGATGGTCTGACACTTTGTGATGAGCAACTCTCTTAAGTTTTTGTCTGCACTCCTGGTCCTGTTCCCTTCAAATTGTTGTTGTGGAGATTTCTCTGCAATTTCATAGAGTTGTGTAGTAATCTGTCTGATTTTGCTAAATTCCTGCATACATATTTGCTTCTATGGCAAAGGGGATGCGCTCTCAGAAAATGAGCTGGTAAATGGCAGGATCCAGCTACAGGAAGTGCCCATTGCACATTGGGGCCTTATTGGGCATCAAAACTTGGAAAGAAAGAATTGAAAGCGTTTCAAGTAAGTAAATTGATCAATAGACTTCTCTGTCTGGAACAGTTGAATGTTCAAATTGTTGGTTTCTGTAGCAGCAAAGGATACATACAGAACTACCCTTGATTGTGAATACTGTCTGCCCTATTGACTTGATGAAAAACACAGGCATCAGAACGTGGAGCTAAAATTTTAGTACAAGTTGATGAGGATGCGGGACGGGTTTACCTTCAAGGTGGTGCAGTACTGGTGATGGCAGGCGTGCTTCTTAACACAATGGCATCCTGACTCCAATCTCTTAACACCCCAAGGTTTTTAAAAAATTGCTTGCATTGTCTTTTGCAAAAGGTATCTGCTGTCAGGTTTTCCTTCAGCACATGGATCATCATCATGCCCTTTTGTAAACAGCACACACATGGTGTGGCAGCTGGTAGCCTCCCCATAACACAAGAAATGAGTGTTGGAGTGTGTCCTATTTTGCTAGATGAAGAAGATGCATTTGCTTTGAGAATAATTATATGCCTTTGTTCCAATCATAAAATTTGGCACTGCATCTTTGAGGGTCGTGAGTTGTTGATGACATTCAGTCTCAGCATAGTGCAGAAGTGAGAGAGGATTTTCTCCATCAGCTGTGATGGAAACTGCTTGGTGTAGGAGAACCTCCATGACTTTGATCATGCAATTCTGATCAGTTTGTCCTATTTTTGTTAACATTGCCGAAATCATCTACTAATTTTTCCACTGAAACACTTGTCCCACATTGTTGACATCAGGTTTGACATTTGGAGTTACAATTGTGTGATTGCTACCTGTTTGATGAAATAGATGCTCTTGGAAAATTGAAGCTTACTGTATATGAGACTTGTGATTGGTGCTCTTATCATCACTTTGATCTTCAAGCTGCTTCTCAACTTAAGCATCTCCTCAGCATTGTAGTGCTTTTGCTATGTGTCATCTCATTCCACTTGTCCATAAAAGTGGGATCTCTTTGTTGTTGTGTTTGCAATGGTTCCCAGAAACATACCTATGTTGCTTAGTTAGCTGTTCTGTTCTTCTTTGCACTATGCAACAAATATGTGAAGTAGAGAGGAGATTCAAGGGGTTGTCCAGAGATTGTTTCCTGATGTCCCTTGTCTCTTTTTGTGACTTCCAAACACACATCTATTTGTGACCCCCTTGCTTTCTGGTGTGCCATTGCAGAAACATCAATAGAGCAGCAACACACTCCCTGCAAATCTGATGTCCAGTTTCCCTTTAAAATTTGGAATAACCTTGGCAAACCAGTTGTCTCTGGAACAGGATCCCTGCAAAGATCCAGAGGCAGCTTAACAGTTTGTTCAATGGGCTTGAATTCTGACCTCAAGTGCATGCAAGAAGAAGGTGAAGAAGAAGAAAAAGTGGTGCATTCACCAAGAAGAAGAGAAGGATCAGCCATGTGGAACGTCGACAACTTGCATGTTGCCAAGGAAATCTTGTATCCTTCGACAGGTGGATGTTGAACTGGAGTAGACTGAGTCTGAAACGGATGTGTTATGGCGAGGCATGCAACAATAGTTTGGATTCGGTTTTTTATCGCGTGAACAGTAGAAGCTCCAGGGGCTGGGCGAAGTGCGCAAGCATGAAGAAGCACCTGGCAAAGGAGGCTTCTCCTTCGACCTTTGTCCAAGAAATGCTCTCCTTGAAGAACATGGAGCAAGGATGCCCCAATTCCGCAAAACAGGGACCACCATCGTTGGCCTCGTCTTCCAGGTGCTAGACATAATACAAATTTTGCTTTTTTTACCTCTCTTCCCTCTTGGAGATCCAGAGACTGTAACAGCACAGATTGTCAGCGAAGAAAAAGCAAAAACAGAGTGAGAATTTGGTTCTGTGGCCTCCTAACTTCCTCTGGCTCCAAGCCTTTTGGCATGCAGAATATGGTCGCAACAGGAAAAAAAAAATAGTTTGATCATCTGCTCCAGACCATTTGCATGCAAATCTAGTTGCAACAACAAAATAGTTTGATCTTCCCTGAGAGATGATCCAGTGTGATGACAGTCTGAGGAGTTGGAATTTCTTCAGGATGGTGTGGTTCTGGGAGCTGATACAAGGGCAACCGCAGGTCAAATTGTGTGTGATAAGAATTGTGAGAAGATTCATGACCTTGCACCTAACATTTCTTGCTGTGGTGCTGGCACTTCTGCAGACACTGAGAATTTGACAGGTAGATTCACACCCCCCCCCCCCCCCCCCCCCCCCCCCCCCCCCCCCCCC
>Ga0209208_10007754_pt1 | contig 14466 bp, 9 predicted proteins | sample S1TSphfallax_3_FD_187694 | JGI IMG/M metagenome (GOLD analysis project Ga0209208, IMG submission 187694) | Host-associated microbial communities from peat moss isolated from Minnesota, USA - S1T2_Fd - Sphagnum fallax MG (SPAdes) (version 2) | ecosystem: Host-associated > Plants > Peat moss >...
CCAAATGAGCAATCAGATGCCCCTTTTTTCTAATTAGTAGGAGAAAAGGTGTGTGCTCAGAAAACACTCCTAAGTGTTTATCCATGAGGTAAGTGCCTCAATCCTTCAGCACACAAACTACCATGTCGGCAGGGGTGGCAAAGCATGAATTTGTGTGCATCAGAAGGTTTGAACTTCAAAGCATTAGTAACATCATGAGTCATGACCCACCCACCTTCCAATGATTCCTTCTAAATGTGATTAACAAGTCATCTGTTATGGTTGTGTATTTTGGAGTCACACCTTTGGGAGGGGTGGTTGAGGTATTGCTCTCTCTCTCTCTCACACAGACACACACCCACTGGGTTTGAAGCACAATTTCGAAACTTCAAAAAATTTAGCTCACTTTCCACACACCAAAATATAAACAAACACACAAATCTTGCTTCCTTGTAAACTGTTAAGGTAACTACTAAACTCCATCTGTTTTGGGTCTCACATTTTCAAACAAAACATATCATAGCACATAAATGACCAAGGGATTGATTTTGATGGCCGACTTATGATTTTCATTTAGTCAGCCCAAATAAGGAAGCAGTTCTACATCAACCTCACATGGAAATTGATGTAAACCTGCCAAAACCTTGTTGTTACAAGCAAAGCTCTACCTACTATTACAGCAATGAAGATGTGAAAATTAGATTAAACAAATTGTAGTTAGTACATAGCTCAAGTGTCCATAGTACCCATTCACTCATTTGCACTAACTATATAAATTGAATTTTCTGAATCGGAGGAGTTCATTGCAATCTGATCTTCCTTTTTTGGGTACATCAACAAGCATGACTAGGACTATCCAATTCTCTTATTCACTTACACTAAAACACCAAATAGAAGGCCACATTAAAATATTTAGCTCCCATGCCTTCTTCCCGCACTTAAAAGTGTCAAGAAGAATCAAGAGCCATGTGCTGGACAGACTTGTTTTTATATATAAATTTTTCTTTAGAGGGCTGGGTGGGTGGCTGGGTGTTCAAAAGGATTGCCAGAATTTGTGACAGATTGGATCTGAATCCTGTGATATGAAAATCAGAATTGTCAGATTGTGTGAAGCTGACACACTCCCCTCCCACCCTTCCTTCTCTTCCAGTCTCCCTCTCTTCTCTGCCCCTTTTTTTCTTTCATGTCAGATCTGACATCCAGTTGGACGATTCCTTCAAACAAAATGGACAAAACCAGCCAACCAACAACTCCAGAGCTGCAGGTACTTTACTTTACTTACTTACTTACTTAACTTCTTTGCCCACAGAGCTTCTGACAAAACCGGACTGGCAGTGATGTATGTGTGTGTGTGTGTGTGTGTGTTTTTTTTTTTGTGTTTTTGAGTTTGTCTCTCTCTATTTCTAATCACTTCAGTTAAAGAGTGTGCAACTTGATGACTTTTTTTCTGTTTTTTGGGTTTTCTCTTCAGTTTTTTCCACAAAACTAATCATCTCTTGACAACCAACTCACAAGGTATTACTACAATACCCATCTACTGCCAACAATTCCTAAAGCATTGGGTGCATTTTTGTAGTGTAGTTGGAGGCCACATTCTGCATGAAGTTTCTTTTTTTCCTGTATGAAGATTTCCAACAGATCTATGTGATACCCTACAGATACCCTTCAGATATCCAGCAGATCTGTGTGATACCCTTCAGATACCCTACAGATATCCAACAGATACTGTGTTGGGTATGATGAAAAAATACACAAATTGAAAATAAAAATCCACCCAGTGTGCTTTTTACACTTGGTAAAACCCTTGATCATGGGTCTTATGAGAATCGGGCCCAAGCTCAGCTTCTGCCTTGCATGGGCCCTTATTCCAATAAAAAAAAAGCCAAAGCCCCCTGGCCTCGGGCTTTATACCTTACATATTATTCGTACCTCAATAGGTACCCACCCTCATGGGAGGTGGGTATTACTAGTGAAATTGGCTATAAAAAAAATTGGGTGACACACTTTTGGTGCAAATCACACTTGATGTTAAGTAAAGTGTTAAATGAAAATCTAAGGTGGCATCCTAGGTGGCATGCAATGAATGTTAAATGGGTGAAAGCTTAATGTTAAGTGACCATTAGCTTAACATAAAATCTTCATGGTAACTAAGTTTAAGCCCTAAATGACTAACATGATGATGTTATAGGGGACTCAACACTAGAGTCCCTAACAAGTGTGAACCGCGACACCTTTAAGGAACATAAACTCATGATAACAAATGAAACAATAATATGATTGTTTTGCTTTTTAGTTTGCTTCAAATTTGGATGTTTAGGTGGTGCTAGCCTAACACTACTATTTATGAAAGAAATCAAAAACATAGGATGAGATGAAGAGGTAGTGAGTAGTAGGTAAAGGCCTCGGTTTAACCCAAAGGCCCTTTACTGCACAAAAAAATAGGTTTTAAGAAGAATAATAAAAATTATGGTGATACCCATCAAGTACCCATTTGATACCCTCCGGATATCATGATGGAAAAAATAAAATTTAATGATGCAAGGCATTTTTTTTTAAGATTCAGAAGTTGTTGCGTAGTAAAGGAAAAACAAACAATAGGGAGCAACCCTTTGGCAAGCTTCTACTAACCTCCTCGAGCTTGTTCATACTCCTTTAGTTTTTTTATTCTTCTTTCTTGCTTTGATCCCCACCGACCTACCTACTTGCTTTACCTACCTATGCACCCACCACCAGATGCAGGTTGCGATGAGATGAGATGAGATGGTTTAAAAATTCTCCAGGTTGCTGAACAGCTGCTTGCTTGCTAGCTTGCTTACTTGATGAAAACTTTAAATAAAAGTATCATACAAATTGCATTTTTGAGTCGGTGAGGAGGAGGAAGAGAAGGAGGAGGAGGCTCTTTTCTTATGTGTCAGGACAATGAATCCTTTGGTCTGCTGCTCATTTGCACTATCCTCAAGCTGTCTGTGCAAAGATATTTGCTGTAGGTACATACATGATTCAAGTTTCTGTCAACTTGTGAGGTCCCACAAACTTTGTGGGTGGTGTTTTTTACTCTTCTTCTTCTTCTTCTCTCTCTCTCTTTCTCTTTCTCTCTAGCACTCATCACTCCTACTACAACTATTACTGAAACAGCTGTTCTTTCTCACTGACTCATCAGAGTAAACTTCAAATCAACAAAAACACACAAAATGGCAAATACTAAAGGTGGATTCACATTCGGTGTTAATGACACTCTAGAGTCGAGTGAGTCCGTGGTAACATCATGCTAGCCATTTCTAAAGGACTTAAACCTAGTTGCCATGAAAGTTTTTTATGCCATGAAAGCTAGCATTCACTTAACATTGAGCTATGATCCATTTTAACATTGGGTGCCACCTAGGATGATGCCACCTAGATTTTCATTTCACACTGACTTTATCATCAAGTGTGAATGCACCATTATAAGAAGGAAAAAAAGTATGGTGGAAAAAAAGTTGTAACCAGGGTGGGTCTTTCTTTTTTCTTCGATTTTGTGGCGAATCATCCACAAGAGGAATTAGCCAAATTTGGCTATAGATCAGATTGGAGAGTAGATTATTCCCTTTCTTCTTCTTTTTAATAGGAATTTTTATCGGTAGAAAATAGCATATTGTCGTATTGATGGAGGTCTTTATGCTCAATACAGTCCTTGGCATTAGGCCCTTTTTGCATACACCAAAAATCGGTCTTGGACCCATTACCAGGACCAAGCTAGTATGAGAGTTTTTTTAAAAAAAGACTCAATACCATCATCTATGGGAAAATTTAGTTTTGGGTAAAGTCCAAAGGAGAGGGCTTTACCAACATTAAAAATGTTGTGGTTTTTTTTTTTAATCTCGTGATAACTTGTGGGTATCCATAAAAAAAAAAGAAAAAGAAAATACCAATGGGCTTCCCAAAAAACATAATGCCCACCTCTATGGGCATTGTGTTTTTTAAAAGCCCATCAATCTATTATGTTAAAGGCTACCTACAACTACATTAAAAAATAAAATGGCATAGGTCTTTATGAGATTACCAAATATTAGGACCAAGTTGGTATATTAAAACTCATTACCAAACCAGCATGTTGGAACACTTGAAGTCCTCTAAGTTAGAACATCTTCAGCTCTTAAGTCAAAAAATGAAGAGTTCTGTTACTAAAGAAGCTTGCTAGCTTTGCAAATCCTATCTTCATGTTTTGCAAAACTTTGTGACCAATAATGAACCAAAATCAATGATGTTTTGAGACAAGGTGCAATAACACTATTATAACAAACGACCTCCAACATGTGCAAAAAAATCAACATGAAGCTTGGAAATGAAATGGGAGGTGATTAGACATAACATCTCCAAGTTTTGTGGGCTACTGTGGGTTTGTCGTCACCTTGAATGATTTTTTAAAATCTAAATTAAACACATTGCAAAAGCCATTACCACTTTACAAAAGTACACACTTGAAGCAGTAGTCCATCACCTTTATAAATTGTAAACTATTTTTTGAAATCACATCACGATTGCAAACATGTGAGAGGATAGGTGCAAGATAACATCTATGAGTCAAAAAATTCATAGTAAATAGATGGGGATGAATATTTCTTGAAGTGGACAATTTGAACTTAAAGAAAATCAAATTTAAAAACCTCAAGGTTTGAAAGTTGCAAAGGTTGAAAAATGAACAAGTTGTGTTGCCAATGCTCAAACCTAAGTGATCATAAAACATGGTTTAACAACCTTGAAGAAAGTGAAAATTTTGAAGGAGCAAACAACCATGGTGTTGTTGACTATGCTTGAAGACTAGATGGTCTCAAATAAGTTGTGGGAATATTTTAAGTTGTGAATGTGCAAGGAACTCCAGAAACCCCCATTGCTTTTGAAGACAAAAATGCAAATTCCTTATACATTTCCAACCATCCCAAGCATCACCACAATTTTGATCGTTGTAGAGACTACCAATAATGTACTTGGATAGACATTGGAAATTGGAGGCATGTTTCAAGCTTGTACAAATTGTTGATTTAAATTTCAAGGCAAGTTGTTGCCTTTCAATGCCCATAAATATTCAATGAGGTCATTTTAAAGTTTAAAATGGCTATCATCTTTTATGGCATTTTTGCGATTCATGAATGCTTCCAATGTGAATCCTTTTCTAAACTACAAAGGATTGTGATCTTGCCAAACTACCTTTAGATTTTCACCTTCTTCATTTTCAATGGTCATGGAACATCACACATGCCATCAACACATATGTTATCACATCTTTATTCCATTATCTACTAGGATTTGCAATCATTTGAAATATGGCATGGAGACCCCCAAAACAATGTTCCACATCCTTCCATATTGGTGTTTCCATGGTACGGTGTAAATAAAAAGGAATCAAACTAAAAGCGCACTATGGGGGGGCCAAAAATGTTGTCACATTGTATAATTTTCTAGGGGTGTCCATTTTTAAACTTCAACCATGGTAATATTGAAGCATATTTTTCCAAACTTTTTTTATAATATGGTAGATTATAACACAAAGAATTCAATCGTAAAAAAAAATCATTTTTCCAACTTATATTGTGAGGTTCCAAAGTATATTTGTGGCAAAATAATGTATGTCACTATGTCCAAAAAAATAAAAATATACTCCAAAAATGATTGAAATGATTTTTAGTCTTAATGAAATTTGTAGTATCTATCAAACATTGGGGTTCCATATGATTGGAATAAGTTTGTGAACCATGTGAAGAGTTTGATAATTATCATATCACAAATGGATGTTTCTGGGGGTTATAACCATAAATATGTGGTAAATAAACATTTTGACAAAATATCATTTTCAAATGGAAGATGACAAGATATGTGAGGTGGGTAATTTTTTAAATTTTCATTTTAGACATTTTGTTGCTAACTAATTCAAACCCAAATTTAATGCAATCCAATTTTCTTTTTAAGTTATATTATATTATATATACCATAAATATACTCAATATTCTTTGAATGTAAGCTTTTAAAATTTATTTATTTATTCAAATAATACTAGATATCATTAACTTTGTGAAAATCAAAATATCAAGCCCAAACACCAAAAGTGAAACCCAAAATTAAATGCAATACATTTTGTAAAAATATATTTTGCATAAATGTCGTGAAAGTGCCCAAAATGGCCCCCCTGTAGTGTGATTTCACCCGTCATTTTAATTGGCTTTCTAAGTATTTGGAGAAGATTTTGTGGTAAATTTGTCAAATTAAAGGTGGATCACATTATAAACTCTCATTATGTTATGACATTGGTCCACATTTAAATATTTCAATGGTTGATTAGAATAAATTTTTAACTTGTAAAAACTTCTCACAAAGATTATAATTTAAGAAAAAATTGAAAAATATTAGTTTTAAAAAAAATGTTCATGAAATTTTGCACATACAAAAAGACAACCATAATGAATAATCTTTTTCATAAATCTTTTTTCTTAAAGTAATGATGTTCATATTAGATGATAAATAAATGATTAATAATATGTTATGATAATGTTGATGGTTATGATCTTTTTAAATTGTAAAATGTTCTTCCATTAAAGATGTAGTTGGGTTTAGGGTTTAGCAAAATGAATGTTTCGAAATTTTAAATAATGAAAAAGAAATATCTATGTTTTGACTTTCAATCTATGAGTGTTATAATGATTGATTCAAATCAATTGAACAAATTTTGAGATGCAAGATTACATGACATTTTTAGAATGACAATACTTTCGATTAAAGAGCCAAAACCCTATTAAAAACATCAAATAATGTATTTCTTTGCACCTACATCCCTTGTACTTCTTTCCAAACCTCTAGAATGTAATTTTTTTATTAACAAAATTAATTTGATTGTCCTTATTAATACAACCTTTTCTATGAAAAATATCTAAGATTCTAACATCAATTCCACAAAATTTAGTGATTTATCATACTATAATTTATGACATCATATAATACATATTTCAATTTTTTTGGGTTAAATTATGGAGCAATTTGAACAAATACTATCAGTATTGAACATTGAGTCCTTTTCGATAACACTACGTAGTGGGACATGGTTTCCAAACCATCTTTCAAAACACTTAAGACATTTTTAAATCATCCAAAACACAAAAAAAATAATAAATCACAATTTTAATCAAGAAGTATGTAAATATATAATGAGAAAAAAAGCCTACCGAAAAAATTATTTCACAAATGTAACAATGTTTTGCCAAAAAATTTGGCCCCACTTTGAGATAATATCTCATATTTCATAAACACAAACAAGTTTAAAATGTCATCGTAAATTAATTTCCCTATCGACTTTGATTGTAGCTTTGAACATTTGCATGTATGCATCATGATTTATATCCTTAACACAAGGAAGATATGAAAGTTGTTTCATTGCATGATGCTTCTTTGGGTTTCATTATTGCAATATTCTTAGCTATATAGGTGGTACCCAAGTAGGTAATGACATACTCCCATGGATGGTAACTCTAGAAAATGCATTGTTCCCACAACCTAGTAGAATTATGATTCCACTAGATAGTAGTGGGTAATTAACTCCAATTACATGCATTTATGTAATAATAGTAAGTATTGTTTCACTCCGTACATGTACTGAAGGAATGTATGAATAAGCCATTAATATTTTGGGTAGTTCAAAGGTAATGGCTAATGTTTATTTCTAATACCTTTTTTCCACCTCTCTAAGACCAACTATTCATTTTGGATTTGGATCAAGTAGTTGTCTTCCATCACCTCCATCAACTACCATAAAAGGTACTATATTATATTGTAGAAACTTATGGTTCATGCTAATCTTTAGTAAAAAATTTAGTTGTGATGCATATAATTATGGGTGCACCTCCAGACCTCTTCATTTCATTTGTATGAATGTTCCAAAAAATATACAAATGTGGAATAATACGTTTTACTTAATACGTTTTAATGAAACCACAACCTCATTGTGCACTATAAATGTCAAGAAATAAGCATTGCATATGTAACATGCTCACTATGAAAGGGTACATATGGTTGAACTTCATTCACTTCAATTGGAATACATATCATTTCCACATGTTTTTGATCCATTGTCAACAAATGGTTAGTAAATTGATCCTTTAGGTCATTTGTAATCATTTGTCCTAGTTCATCTTGGATGCACGAACGTGTGTTTATTAAATGTTTTTCTAATTTGTAGAAGGTACATTGTTTTAGGTTGAGAACCCCAGTTGGCCTTAAAGCAATTTGTGGTTTAAAACTTCATGGGAATGGTAGTATAGATACCACCTTGGGAAGTTAATGCATAATCCTTAGAATGTTGTAACAAATTCTAGATGTTGCAAGTGCTACTCTACTACAACTAGTCTAACCTTAAGCAATTTTACATGTTACTAAATGCCTATGTCCAACCCATGGTTGTGAAGAACATACCATTGGTTGTACAATTGGGTACATTTTTGTATTGAAAACTTAATCCTTTAAAACATGTGTCACCATATTAGGTTCATCTATCTCTTGATCGTGTGTTGCATACCATCAAACAAGTTGTGTTTTGTGGAAATAATATGATGTTATAGACACACAAACATGAGTTATAGATTTTTGTCATCTACTAGCTACCATTTTTGTCATCATCATTTCCCATCCAACAAATATAATACTTGTTTGATGTGGGGTTTGGTTTGTTTGAATTCATAACCACATGTTTACATTTTGTTGTTGTGGCGATTCAAATCATTGAAGTGTAACTATTGGAATGTGTTCAATTTTTTGATGTGTGTCCATCACCCTTATCATTTCAACTTTTGAAGGATCTTGCTAGCATTAATGTAACAACCAATCACTTGTTAATTATGCATTATGTTACTCCTTTTTCGTTATAGAAAACATTATGTACCTTGCAAGTTGTTCATCTAATATTCTTGGAATCACATGATGACTTAGATGATGAACATTACCATGGGTGCTTGCAATCTTTTTATTGCAAGCATCCTTTTACATCTTATTTGAAACCTACTCATTTTTATCATCTACTTGATCTAATTGCCTTTGCAAGCTCTTAGCTACCATTCTTGATATGCTAACACTAAAATTTCAAAACTAGTTTGTTTCAACATTCACCGATCAATATCCTTACAACATTTTATCATTTAGATTTGGATTTTAAGTTCATTTAATAACCTAATTTACATATTTCAACAACAACACACTTGTTTTTACACTAAGCTTTTACAACAATAACCAAGCCCATATGCGACAACAATACTTCAACATAATTACATGGAAAACACAAAAACAACAACAAATTACAAAATTCAAAACCAAATCTCCCAAATGTACATCTCAAGGATGGTCACCAAGTGGTAATTACTAAATTAATATATTCAAAATCTCTAGACAAAATTGATAAGATTTTTCATACTACAAAATCTACATGCATTTGAGCATAAACAAGTACATACATTTTAGTCGTGATAGGTATTGTTCTTGTAGGTATTGATAATTGTTGCAACCACAATTCTACATGTTATTCTATAATATAAAACAAAATATTTACAAAAACATCTCCAAATCCATTACCAAAACAAAAAGGTGCGAAAGCTTTTGAAAATTTTATTGAAAAAATAATGTCCAAAAACAACGAAAAGGAGAGGAAATAGTTGAAAATTCCCTCCAAAACCAAATTCAAATCCAATAACTCACCAACTAACCACATACATTATGTTCATATTTATTAACAAGCATATCTCAATAAAAAACATTCGCCATATTTTTGTGCATTTCGGAAAAGACTTGTAAATTTTCAAACTCTTGAGACCTTGCTTGAAGGTTTTTTCTTAAGACTAGGTTCAATTCTTGTTAACATTAAGTTGAATTGTGTTCATTTCATTGATGTCATGCACAATAATCTTGTTAATCTTGTTTAGCATGAAGACCAACATTGGTTTCTTTTCAACTCATGTGCATTTGTTAAGAGTTCATATTACATTGATTGTTTATTATTTGATCTCACAAATTGTACAAATTGGATCATCATTGAAATTGATGATTGTAGGACATTAGGGTTGTTGGGTTTAGAAGTCTATGAATAATCATTCAAACTAATCAAAGGAACCCCAAATGAATAAAGTGAACAAATGAACTCAAAGTGATACTTTTTTGAAACTTTTTCCTTGACCGCTCATTTGTAATCTTAAAGTTAATGTTTTTGTAAATCCAATTGAAGTTTCAAATCTCACATGACTTGGGTATTCGTTTGATATAAAACTTGAAATGAAACCTTTTCCTAAGTGAGTCCTATGTTGTCTTAAAATTGAATGCGTCCAAAAAAATTGGGGTGTGACATTCCTTGTGGTACTACCCAAGGATGGGTTTGTTGAAATGTGTGCAAAAGAACTTTTCAATGGTTTGTTGAACATGAAATAATGGAACAAAATGGGTAGTTACAAGTTAGGGTGTCATTTTTTATTTCACACTGTCAAAGTGTACTTTATTCAAATGCCACAAACATATGGTAAAATCATCAATGTGGCAAACCTTTTTATAGATTAAGATTATGAACTTGAATAAAAATACATAATAATAATGATATTCAATACATGTACACCAAATAGACATTATGAAAAACTATGTACATTACAACCTATGTTTATAGCTATTTTTTGTCCCATGCAAATACTTTTTAATTACATCAAACAAGTTTTAACAAACACAATTTCTCATAGCAATATAATAATGGATTTTTGACATGGAAATATGGACTATGGTTTAGGATAGTATTTCCATGCAAATGCACTTTTCATTATCATTTCACTTCAAGATGTCTTACATGGATTCAATATGTGAATTGTGGTTTTTTTAAAACATGGATCCAAAAAAATATTTACAATTCGAACCAACAAGTAGACATGGACTTTTGAATGACTTAAAATGAACCTTATTTTCAAAACCTCCTAGCTTTATCATTTTATTTTGGGTTGATATTATGTTTTTTCAACATGGATGTCAAATAGTTGTATAGTTGGGTTCTTTTTCATACTAACTTTATTAGTTTATCAATCACCTCATAATCCCCATTCAACATTAATTTTGTATTTTTTTTCCATTTTATTGTTAAAGTATGGATTGTTTGGAATGTTGTATTTACCCAAATTCAATCATCTTAAAGCACACATACCCAAATAACCCTATCAATAAACTATTAATTAATAATTGGGTATAACAACCTATGATGATGTCCAACACCAAAATTTCCATTTTTAAAAACATCTTTATCATGATGTAAATAATCGAATAGTTTTTTGAAAAAAACTATTGATATGGTTGCCATGTGATAAAAAGTTTTATGGGTAAATTAGCACAAGTTTAAATTGTTATTTTTATTTTTAAAAATCCATTACATTATATTCAAGTTTGAATAATGTTGCTTGGTTTTTCCCCCATAACAGACCAAGTAAGGTTTTTGTGAAATTATTTTTGATCCTACATAAGGTATCAAATAATTAGGATTTTGAATTTTTTTCAAGACTCATTTAACATCAAATTGCTTGTGTAACAAATTATTGGGTTATCAAATTATTTGGTTATTTATTTGATCCCACTCACTTGTTATCCATAAATGTTAAATTTGAAATATTACATGATTTCATATTTGACATGATAACCACTTAATATAATGTCAAGGTGGGTTTTTAAAAGTAAGACTTATCCCAAAAGAAAAAATATATATTCTTGATGCATTCTTCATAATTGCCAACCCATAGGGAAGTGCAACCAAATGAAATGAAATGAAATTTGGAGAAGTGCAACAAAATGAGAAGTGACCATTGAAAGGTTCTATTGTTTGAAGATCCAAATACTTGTTGGGACAAAACATGGAAAGGTACAAGTGGGCTTTTGGTTTCATCAAAATTGGTGCGTAAGGGTTGCATATGATATCTATAGAATGTTAAAAAAAGAGGTGGGCTTTCATATAAGGTTTTTAACCAATTTCAATCCAATGGGTCAATTATGAATAATTTATTTTTGAACCCTTTGTCGATAATGAACCAACTTTTCAATAACTGACATCAATTATGATGTTGAATGGTGAATCATATTTTTTTGCAAGCGTGAAAGGAGAAAGATAAACAAAATCAATTACTTTATGGAAGATAATCATGATAGAATTGTGGATGCATTATAACCTTTTGGAATTTGTTGAAGGTAGCAAAATGGAAGTTTTATGGTTTGTGATTAAAATGAAAACTATGTGCATGGGTGTTGTGTGGGTCTTATAATGGAGGAAACGTTAGATTTTGTTTTACATTTGTGATAGTGGTTTTTTTGGTGCGATGGTGGGGGGAAGGTCATGAAGGAGGATATTAGGATAAGGGGATGTGAATGCTGATGGATAGACATAGTTAAATCCCATCTTGTGATTTTCAATTTGTTGGAGTAGAAGGATCGCAAGCATGAATAAGTTGGGTTATTAAGATGAATGTTTGTCTATTTGATATTGATGAATGTGTAATGTAATTTTTTGACATCTTTTGATGGTTTCCATTATGTCAAAAAATTGTAAATTTCACATATAGAATCAATTGTTAGTAAAAATAAGTTTAGGGATGGTTGTGAAGTGATGAAAATCCAAAAGAGAACATTGAACATTTGAAGAAATTGTTGTTTGGTGATTGGGGGGATGATTTTCATTTCATTAATACAAAAGAGTCTCATGAATGAATAAAAGAATAATGTTGTGAATTGCATGTTGGGTTGGCCTTGATGTCAACAAGAAGAGTAATACACAAATTATGAATTATTGTAAGGTAATCCCAACATTCGTGACCATAAAACTCACGAAAGAAAAAGGCAAGGGTCTTTATTTTAGTTATGTGAATGTAATGGTGCATGTGAATTTTGATCAATTTTATGAAACTTTGTAACATCTCATGTTAGGTCTATAGTAATAATGTATGTTTGTGGTCCCAATAGTTTTACATTAGGAATAAAAACACAATAAAACATGTTTTGGAGTTTGTTACTTTTAGGCATGACTATTATCCATAAAATAAAATGGAAACCTTGAACACAATGAATACAAATATACAAGAAAACAACCAATGTGTTAAGAATGTAATTACCATTCTACCAAATCTTCTCAACTATGTTGTAAATTGTCCCACTACAAACGCCTTGCCTTCACGAGATGAGTGTTCGTCCACCATTGATGTAACTTTCCTTGGCTACAACTACCATTTATTGACCATTTGCAAATAATAAAATAAAATAAAATAGAAAGTTACATATATATATAACTAAATGTAATTATTTACAAAAGGGAAACAAATGCAAAAAAAGAAAACACACACACACACACATTGTGTCAACCCTTATGAAAACACACACTCCCATATTTCATTCCACAAATTTCACATACATCTTTTCAAACTTATTCCTCAATACCTCTTCACAAAGCTCCTTCACAATTATAATAAAAAAATGGGTCATTCAAATTTTTTTTCCAACAAATATAACAAGAATGACACAACCCAAAGAGGTTCCACACCACCTATATACACATGGGTCCTTCTCATCTTTCATATATTTCCTCACCTTATTTTTCAAAATCAACTAATCCCAATCTCCTTCACAAATCACTTGTTAATAGCAAACCATTTGCCAATCATCCTATCTTTAAGGACTAACTAACTTAATGGCTTCAACCCTTAGTAACTAAGAAATTATAAGTCTACTCCTATCATTAGTAACTAAATAAATTATTAAAAGACCTTTCAAACTCTACATATGAAAAAAAATTATCCATTAACAATTGGTCAATGTGTAATGTGTAAAGGGTGTTGAGAGAAAATAATCCATTGCAATTAAACTACTTCTACAATTGTTCATCACTCATTAAATTTTTTGTGTCAACTTCATGAAAAAAAGAATTTTGTGAAATGGGAGATTCGTTCAATGGATTTTTTCAAATTTACACAACAAAATGAATGTATGAATGAATCAAAAGAAGCTATATGACGAGGATTGCGAAGGTCATGAAAAGAAAAAATGCACAAGGCAAACGACTTTGAAGAATGTGAATCCAAACAACCATCTATAGATTTATTTATTTATTCACATGTGAAAAATTAATGTTGAAAAGATAGCTTCGAGATAGATTATTTGTAAATATATGGCTTTCTAATTATATGTCAATTCTTGGATTTGTTATTTTATGGATTACAAGTGACCAGAGTACCTTGGGGGCATCTTCAACACTAATTAAATTATTTGAATTTATTATTAAATTTATTATTATATTAAATTATTTAACTATATATAGCTAAAAACCAATTCAAAAGCATTTTATAAGGCGGAATCCGGGGGGTCCCTCCCCTCTCCCAGTTACGTAATCATCCCCACCCCCCTTTAATACAGCCAGGCAGGTAATAATAAATAACTGAAATCATTACCCCCCCCCTCTTTTTCTCTCTCTCTATTTCTTTC
>Ga0209208_10007756_pt1 | contig 14465 bp, 12 predicted proteins | sample S1TSphfallax_3_FD_187694 | JGI IMG/M metagenome (GOLD analysis project Ga0209208, IMG submission 187694) | Host-associated microbial communities from peat moss isolated from Minnesota, USA - S1T2_Fd - Sphagnum fallax MG (SPAdes) (version 2) | ecosystem: Host-associated > Plants > Peat moss >...
TTCCTTCTTTTTCATTTCCTCATTTATCACCCAATTATGTTAGGGAATGAGGTCCTTAACATGCCCATGAGGTGTGTCTATGTGGCCAATGAGTGGTGCAATGTGGCATTGCTGTACTTGCAAATATCACTAAAATGAGACATGGCCAATCTTGTGGGCCATGAAGTTTATGGATTTGTCTGTTGAAATTGGGCTGTTTTTTTTCCTGAAAAAGGAGGCAGAAGTGTTGACTTGATTGCTTGATAAGGCTCCCTTCTTAAATGTACAGATTACATTCAGACACACCTGGACCTGCTTGCAAATTTGACCCACAAAAGCTTGCTGTGTTTGTTCACATTTTATTGGATTTGTGGATTGAGTATGCAGCTGACCATGTGGCTGCATTTCAAGAGGGTTCATCTGATTAAATGTATTTCTGGGAACATTTGAAACAGGAGGGAGTGACACTGAGTCAGATGATGACCATGATAAAGATGAGGGAGCTGGTGCTGGTGATGGAGATACTGATGAAGAAGATGAGGTGTTTTTTGACACCAGAGATTCACTCAAGAGCTTGACTTCAGGCCGCTATAATCCTCCTGCAGATTGTGTGGCGCCTGAGCAGGGTGAAGTTGACATGGAGCTCATTGGCTTTGACTACCCAAGAGTTCAACGGCGGAAAGCCCTGCCAGATCCCAAGGAAAAAGAAAAGAGTGTAAGCTTATGGTCAATGATCAAGGATAACATTGGGAAGGATTTGACCAAGGTTTGCTTACCAGTATACTTCAATGAGCCTATCTCATCACTCCAGCGTTGCTTTGAAGATGTCGAGTATTCTTATTTGCTTGACCGTGCATATGAATATGGAAAACGGGTACGTGTTTGACCCAGCAAGTTGATTTAGCAAGTGATCAAAGAAAATCTACTTCTAGTTTTGAGTCCTCCCTGCTTGTGCTGTGGAACATAAGTTACAGAGGCTGAAGGCCAGTGCAGGCGAAAGTATTTGATTCTCACATCAATAGACTGTGATGTGAGTAGTCCAAACTCTATGGTTTTCGACCATCTAGCTCTTCATCTCCTGGGTACCCTGCTGTAGGACTACTGCAAGATAACAGCCATAAAACAATTTTGAAGAACTTAATTGTTGATCAGGTCTCCAGTAGGTTGAGGCAGGTTGGCTATAGGTGGAGAAAATGGTCACACACAGGCAGTGTTCAGCACCACCTAAAATTGAATGTTATGAACTTGCTTGTGCCAGGGGAATAACCTGATGCGGCTCCTGTGTGTGGGAGCTTTTGCTGTTTCTGGGTATGCTTCTACTGAGGGCCGAACATGTAAACCCTTTAATCCATTACTGGGTGAGACTTATGAGGCAGACTATCCTGACAAAGGCCTCCATTTCTTCTCAGAAAAGGTCAGTCCATATCTGTTCTCAGATGTTAGGAATTTTTGCTAGCAGCTTTTCAAGTAGGAAAGACCCTGACACTTTAGATCTCTTTATTCCAAATCTTAAGTAACACTGCCCTCAAGCCTTCTGCATCACCTACAGTTTTTGATGTTCACCATGATTGAGTGGGGTACCGTTATTAAGAACACTGATTTTCCCAAAGTTGAATCATGCACCTACTACTGTGCAGCAGCATTACAAATGTTTGCTGGCAGTGACAAACACGGAGGGCCTGGGTGGTGCAAGTTGTTGCTTTTAGGTGCTCTACAGCCATTTAGTTGGTTTTAGTCTCCTGATTCCTTAGACAGCAATATATTTGATTCATCTAACCAAATGGATCCATTGTTGATTTAGTTTGGTGTTATGGTAGATGGTCCATACCAATGTGTTGCTGTTGAAGATCCCTGAACATGTGTATAAGTGTTGCAGTGATTCAAACCACTCCTTGTTCTTTCTTTTGTTTTTGCTGTTTTCTTTCTTGTTTTCTAGTGTTGGGTCCCCTCATTTTCATGCTTGTTTGATTTGTTGTGTTGTCAAACCTGAAATCTCTAGAACCTCATTATCAAGTCATCTCTTGGTGCTATTCAGGTTGACTTAAATTGGAAATATAGAGAAATTCTCAGTACTTATGAAGATACACTGACTTGTTGTGAACTCCAGAATGTCCAAATCAGAGATGGTCATGTATGTCTCTAACTAATGGGCTTGATTGAGTTACAGGTAAGCCATCATCCAATGATTGTGGCATGCCATTGTGAGGGCCGGGGCTGGAAATTCTGGGGTGACAGTAATTTGAAGAGCAAGTTTTGGGGGCGCTCAATTCAGGTCGACCCTGTGGGAATCCTTACACTTAAGTTTGATGATGGGGAAACCTTTCAATGGTCTAAGGTACCTGTTTTACTTTCTCCTTTCTTTTCTGCTGGGTTTTGTGGCTTTGAGAGCTTTCATTGCTTGTTCCAGATCTACCAGCTTATGATTGATGCCCAAATATTAGTACTCAAAAATAGTTGTAGTCTTTGCCTTCTCCATACTATTTCTTTACTACATATGTGGGTAAATACATCTGGCCAACAGTGGAGAACTGCCAATTTGCTGTGACCACCCTGCAGGGTGATGAATTACAGCCACCCAGATTGTGTTTTGGATGGCCTGAGTACCCTAACCATGATTTGTAATTTCTTAAGGACATGATCAGGTGGTGAGCTGAACATGTCATTTCTCTTGTTATGTTGAAGGTTACAACATCAATTTACAATTTGATCTTGGGGAAGCTGTACGTGGATCATTATGGCACAATGCGAATTCAGGGCAACTGTGAGCTTTCATGTAAGCTCAAGTTCAAAGAGCAATCAATCATTGATCGTAACCCTCATCAGGTAAATGCTCTACTGTCCTATAATTAATAAATCAAATACACACATTAGACCACTGATACCTCCATAGACTTTGGCAGTGAATGGACTTAATTGGAGTCATAAGTCTGCCTTGACGTTTGATAATGCTCAAGGATGTGTTTTTGGAAAGGCACTCTGTGCACATTGAAATGCTAAAATGGTCATTTCAGCTCATCCTGGTCTTGGCTGCTATATGGATGGTGGGAGTGCTAAGCAATACTGTTACAGTGATTGCCATTGTTAGTTAATCATGTTATCTTTTGCTGTTAATATTCTCCAAAACTGGAAACAGGTGCAGGGCTTTGTACATAGCAAGACTGGGGAGAAGTTAGCTACACTTTTTGGAAAGTGGGATGAAGCAATGTACTATGTGATGGGTGACTTGAGTGAGAGGCACAAAAGTTATGACCCCATGTCTGATGCAGTCCAGCTCTGGCAACGTGCTGAACCTCCCCAGAAAATGACTCGTTATGGCCTTACAGCATTTGCAACTACTCTGAATGAGCTCACGCCTGGTCTTGAGGTGCACCTCTCATGTTCCTCCAAATCTTGTGATATTGAATGCCATCTTGTGCCCATCATCTTTGCAAATGTTTCATTCTCCCAGAGCCAGCGTCAATGAGTGGGGCAAAGAACTCAAAATAAGTCTAGGTGTTTTGCTTGTAAATTGGCAGGTCCAGTTACCACCGACAGATTCAAGGCTGCGGCCTGATCAGCGGCATCTGGAGAATGGGGAATATGATGATGCCAATGCTGAGAAACTCCGACTTGAGAAAAAACAGAGGCGGGTAAGTTTGTTCTCTTCTACAACCAGTTTGTTTGGAAGGATTAAGCCAATTGAGTTACAGGTTGATCAACATCTTGATGCCATTGTTTGCTCACTAAACCACATCGATCAATATGCAAGGTTGCTTCAGTTATTCTGAGCAGCTGTTGCTATTTCTGATGTTTCAATGTTTAAATGGCTGGCAATGGCATGGGGGTTAAGACATTATACTTGGTTAACCTAGCAAACCTAGTCATGCACAAATAAGTACAATTTTTGTAGGGCATGATGCGAAGAGATCCAAGAGGCATAATTCTAGATTCTTGATGGGACTACCATGTTTCTGATAAAGGTGCTACAAGTGATCAGCCTATGCAAGGGCTGCCAAACTACAATTTGAAATAACTTCGTTTCATGCTGCTCTGATCTGGTGAAGGCACCACTCTATCCAGATACTTTGAACTAGGTGCCCTTGACTCTTTTGTTCATGGGATATGTGAACTCCACTTTTAAGACATTTGGTGGTTCTTTCAACAGGCACGCATGCTTCAGGAAACTGGGTGGCAGCCAAAATGGTTCCGGAAAGAGAAAGGCAAAGACACTTTTGAGTATATTGGGGGCTATTGGGAGGCAAGGAAAGAAGGACACTGGGATAATTGCCCTGACATTTTTGGCCTGGATGTTATTGAGCCTGAAAATGGTACTATGGAGTGACCATTCCAACAGGCATGCTACACTAGAGAAGCCCCTGATTGTGAGTTATAAGTCTACAGTTTGGTAATCCTCCTGAAGGCTGACATTACAGCCTTGTTTATGATGTGGGTGCTGATTAGTCTAGATTTCATTTCATTGAGACTTTTTGCTCCAAGGAAGAGGGTCTAACTTAAGGTCTTTGACCCTTGAATCACCCTGAGTATGCATTTTTATGTGTTCCATTACTATGCCAATCTAGGTATGCTCACAGGTGAGACTGGTACTTCAAATCCAATTAACTTGCGGTATTTAATTCTTTCACTAGATTGGTATCTGATAGTATTCAGTTGGTTCCTCAAATTTGTCTTCCGCCATAGTTTGGCATTTGAATCAGGTATGCAGGATATAGCTATAGTGGTGCAAATGTTAAGGAGTGATGGGATTGGGTTTTAGGTGAAGCTGTAAAACTTTGATTCACATTATGATCTCCTACATGCCTAGCCTTTTGTAGCATGCCTCCTCATATATGTAATTCTCGTCGTACTAATCCTCTGTGAGGCTCTCCAGCTTCCACTTTTCCCACTCTTTCTTGCCCAATCTTCCTGAAGTACTCACCTTCTTTTCCTGAATCTTTAGTGTCCTATCTGTGCTGAATATTGCCAGAATACTTGTCCCTCAGATCTACTGTTGCAAGGCTCATTTTGTTCGGTGCGGGGGCTTTCTTTTGACAGTAAGATCAGAACCTACTTCAGCGTGACCGCAGTTCATCAGGTCTTTTCCCGATTGTTCACTGGATTAGTATAATAAAGAATGCATATCATAATTTCAACATTTTTCTCTTCAACATCTTTTCCATCATTAACAGAATAGAGGAACCCAACATAATGTATTTTTATTATGTTCTCTTTGAGAATGTAAATTGTGAAGTTTTTTTTGCATTGTTTCTTCATTGTTTTTTACTTTGCTATTTTTTATTTAGAGACTTTCATTTTGTTATGATATTCCCACATCAATATTTATTTCATCGATATTTAGTTTCTTTTCATTTTTAATGGATACTAAACTGGAGGAAATTTTGTTAAAAACAAGGTATATTTTTGGCCAAAATAATGGGTTCAATTTTTAGTTATTTCAACCATGTTATGAAAAGCAAATCAAAGCATTTACAATTATTAAAAAGTTATTCATTTCTCTCCCTCTTTTCATCATTAAAAAAATTCAATTAATGCTTTTTGTGAATAGATGTGTGGTGAATAATTGTGTTTTTTGGCCTTGCACACAACAAACTACAAAACAACTTCAAAAAAAATTTACAAACAAAAAACAAGTTGAAATTAAAGCATCTTGAAATTGAATGGAACTTGAAAAAAACCTCTAGTTTTCCCACACTTGCACAAAGCAAAAGAGAGAGGCAATACCAATTTGAAGAGCAAAGCAAAACCACGAGATGCATGGAAGAGCAAAGGAACAAGAATAGTAGAATTAGAAGGCCAAGGATTAACAAAGAGGAGGCACCAAAGGAGCAATAGAACCAAGAAGAGTGTTGAAGAGCAAAGTAACACACATGCCACGAAAGGTGTTGATGAATAGGAACACATTTACTAGAAAAGACACTGACAAATAGAAACGCACAAACTAGGAAAGGTGCCAATGAGCAAGAACACACAAACTAAAAGAGGCACTCATAAGTAAGACTCATAAGTAAGTAAGAACATAAGAACAAGGAGAGGTGGTGATGAACAAGGGAGCAAAAGAAAAAACCAATCAAAGAGCACAATGCAACACAAAACCCCTCAAAACACGAGCTATAAATATTTGTTACCCAACGAGTTTTGTAAGAAAAAACTTAGTTGTAATTTGAAAGGCAACTATTATGTAACAATGCACCCTAAACTTTAAACCTGACTTTAACTCTTACCTAACATTTAAATGATTATTGAAAATATTAAAATACTGGGCAAAATTTAAAACCTTGACCTTGGTACTTTTTAGTACCTTGATAGGTTTTTTTTTCTTTTTAATTTAATAAAATAAGGACATGGTTTCAAGTGGCCAATTTTTCAATCCATTGAGAACTGATGAATGGGTTTCCAATAGAGCATGACCTTGGCCCAAGGTCATACCCAAAGGTATTCAACTTTAAACCTGGCTTGAAACCCTACTCAATTTTCGGCCATTTTTTGAGACCTGCCTAACATTGAAATTTTTTGTGAAAAAAAATGAAGTATCCTTTGAAAGATTTAGGATTTTTTATTTATTTCAAAATGAAATATTCAATTTTAATTAATTACTAGGTAGAGATGTGGTGAAGCTACCCTTGTTCTAGAATATCTTTGTCAATTTAATCTAATCTAAGGTGAAATTATTAAATTAGAAGTTTCATCACTTTGGAGCTCATATTTTATTCATTTTGCTTTCAATTATAACCATTTCAAAAACAAAGTTGTAATTTTGGGCGGGGAGGCAGGTATGCCTTTCATTCCTTCTTATTATTTTATTAATAAAAAAATCAATACCATATTCAATGCCAAGGACGAGATCCACTATCATTTGCTCCCAATTAGTAAAACAATCTTTGTCAAAAAAAATCTTGGGGTGTAAAGTAGAACCACCCATCCTCGAATATGTTCCTATTACCAAACACCTTTCAATATTTTCTTCATTCCTTAACCTATTTAGAACTTCATTATTTGTGATTACCAATTTAAAATTCAGAAATTTATTCCAAAAGGTAACTCAAGTAATAAATCTTATTGCTAACCTTTTCTTTTCTTTGGGTACTCAAAACCCCTTTCAATCTAACAACCAAACTTTGCTTAATTAGATGCTTCCTTCAAAAAGGAACCATGGCTGTGGAGACACCCATTCACTTCCTTTTTCAAAACCAAAGTCCCATTGCCATTGCCCAATTTAACATAGTAGACTTCCTTGAAAAAACTTTTAGGTGTCTCTAAACAACTCTTTATTTATAAAAACCAATCTAATAATCAAATATATCTTTGGGTGTTTTAAACCTTTTTGGTCTAAAGATTGAAATGTGCAAAAATGCAACTACGTGAGCCTTAAGCCGTGAGGAAGATGAAAAATCCACAAATTTTGGATGAAAAGATGAAAAATCCAAAAATGATCAATCCAATCAAGAAAGAAAGATAAATCAATGGATTCATGATAAGCTCACAATTTAAGATTTCAAAAAAAGATGGATAAAGGATGAATAATTTTGAATGAATTTCAAACGGGGTGATTTTCAAGGTTCTTTTCTCTCTCTCTTTTGGTTGCAATGAACCATTTTGAAGTATGAATTTTCTTCTCCTTTGGCCATTTTACAAGCTCAAAGAGGATTAGAATTTAAATCACTTGCTATAATTATAACTTTAACTTCATCCATATTTTTGTGTATGTTAAGAGACACAATGATAATCTTTTTATATTATATTCAATAAATTGAACATAGTTGCCCTCCTCTCATATTTTTGGTAGTGTTAAATTATATCTAGATGCATGTTATTGCATCTCATGCACCAAAAGAACTAGTTGCTAGAATTAAAACTATAGTTAAGAGAGAGAACTATAACTTTTTATTTAGTTAACTATCACCTATTTGGTTGCCCTCCCCTCACCCCCTCCCCAAAGCAAAGAAAGTTGGGGCTTTTGACCAGATATTGCCTTGCCTCATTAGTTGACCAAAAAATTTATTCCTAGATTTGTTTGTCGCTATTTTTCACCTATGATATTACCCATTTATAAAAATGGGGTACTTATTAATAAGTAAAAAAATAATTTGAAACCACCAAATCCAACAATTTCATTGTCATAAATTTGTTTTTGCACATTTACACACAAGCATATTCAACACCTTCTATGTGTCAATATACTGATATTATAACTAGTATTAGTATACAAATATGGTTTTAAATAATAATCCCAATTACATGGTTTAGAACATATTTAATAATTGTTTTGTATGCATTAGATAAAACATGTAATCACTAATCTATTTCATCATCCTTGTCAATATACATTACATTTTCAATGTCTTCATGACATTCAACAAAAAATCAATAAGTACTTCATCCCACACTATGCATTTTTCAATGCATCTACTAGAAAAAAAACACCAATTGCCAACTAAATTAAATTATTAGAAAACATATTTTATCATCTTGAACAAATCAATTGTTGGGTGAACACATGTGATTGAACAATGAACCAATAACCATCCAACAAAATCAACGAGAAAACATATTCAAACATAATTATGTAGATAATAGATGAAATGTTAATATGTTCTAATAGGTCTATAACATTAAATCATCTTTATTCCAATTGTGATGGCTATTTTAGATCAATTTCAAAACCTTTTGTTATTTGGATTGATTGTTGCAAATATGGTTCTAGTGATCAATGATACCCCAACCTACATGTAGCCAATTTTTTGTCTTGTACCATAGTAAACCCAACTAGATTACATGCATAAAACAATACCATGTTGTGATTTTTAAAAAATATAAATTTTAAGAACACAAACTCCCTTCTTGCATGGATGTCTTTTCTTTTAAACTCCATCCTTGTTCGCATAACAAAGCCATTCATAAATTAATTCAACTTTAAAAAATTATCAAATAGATTCATAGGAAATTAACTATTAACTTGGTGGTCTTGGATAACTCATTCTCATGAAACCATAGGATATAACTTGACATGGAATCATTCTTGTCAACATGTGAAAGGCTACAATTTTCTTTTTGGTGATTCCCATTATTATAAACAAGGTTTTTCCAATTATCCCCAAATCATTTATTGATTCATGCAAATTTACAACCTCCTCAATGCATTTTGGGAAGAACCCCAAAATGGACATGTATACATGATTAATGAAGTTTGTGGCAACTTAATTTAGTTTCATTACATTTGTCAACATTGTTAACATCTTTATGCTATTAGATGAAGAATTACAAGTAGAAAACCTACATGAAATTTCAATGAACAATAGAACCTATCTCCCATATTCTTGAATTCACCTCCATTCAAACATTGTTAGGGGATTAGATTCTTTATATTTTGTCTTCTCCATATACCCACCATTTTTTGAACAACCATCATATTTTACAATTACAATTTGATGTGTTGTTTGATGGAATAGCTCGATGGAAAATTATTGTCATTATATTGCCCCCCCACAACAATTTTGAATTGAATCTTAGTTCATCACCTTAATAAAAAAAATTTAATGTTCTCAAAGTTCATAACTTTCTACACTTTCACAACAACTTGTATGATGTTCAAAATTTTCAAACCTAAACTTTCATTGTTTCTAAATGACTTTCATGGAGTCACCTTACAACAATGAAAGTATAGCTTGCCAAACCTACACACAAATCAATTTTAACAAGTTAAAATTTACTATACATGGAAACATGCAAAGAGCAAGGAACCAAAACAACATTACTTAATTTTAATATAACTTTAAAAAACGAATCCTTACAATCAAGTTGGAATTTCTTTTTTTACACTAACAACCAACTTTGTTAAACCAAATGCAACATGCAATGTGCAACAAAACACTAGTTGTGGATTGGCTATAGCCATGCATTTATTTCATTAGATTTTCATTTCCTCTATTAGCCCACATTCAAAAGTTTGAAGCAAAGGATTCAAAATCAACCACACAGATGTAGCTCATAGATGGAGTTTATTGATTTGACATATTGCATCAATAGTTTGGGCCAACATCAAAAGGATAAAGACCTAATACTACACCATAGATGATTTTTACAAAGATTCATAATATAAACATGTGTTAGACACACACTACCTTGCTTGCATGAAAATAATCCTTAACAAGAAATATCTACTTTGCACATTAAACAATGACATGAACCTACATAGTCACATCACAAACACCATACTAAGAATTTTTTGCTTTCAAAGTTGTTAAAAGTCCAAACAACCATATAACTAGTTGTGCATATCAACTTGTCCAACTTGTGATGTCATCATCAATTCAAATTTGATTATCCTATCAAATAAATCATAGAAACACTAATTCAAAAGTGAGGTGTAGTTCACTAGCCTAAATCACCATGGGGCTTTAGAAGTGAAATAAGTTCACCCCACCTTATTCATTGCTAAAATTATGTCATTGTGCAGTCATTATGTAATCATCATGTTTCACTACTAGCTATTGAAATATAATTCATAGCCAATTGAAATAATTCATTACATTAAATAGGTTTGTTTTGATGTTGTTACTAAATAGGTTGTAGGTAATTAGGGAGAGGTAGGTATGTTGGTAGATCTATAGATGATTAAATGTTGTAAGTTGCTAAGTAAGTTGCTTTAGATAGCCCACACTCAAGAAAGTCACTTCCATTATATTCCAAATGGCATGCAAAACAATTTGAGATGCAATTCATTGAATAAAATAATTTATTTTTTTTTTGAATGTCATTACGGTGTAATTTTAATTCATTATGAAGATATATTTTGAATATACCTAAAATATTCCATAGTTGCATAACATATTTATTTTATTTTTTTCTTTTATGTGTTTTTAAAAATATACAAGGAATAATTTCCCCAAGAGTGTATATAGCCCCTAGATAGCCCTAGGTAGCTTATATAAACCATGGGGTAGCTTACATATCCCCTAAGTAGCCTATGTAGCCCCTAGGTAAGCCTTAAATGACCTACATAACCTCTTACAATAATTAAGGTAAGTAGGCTTACACATCCTTGAAGTAGGCCATATGTAGCCCATGTAACCCTTATGTAGGCCTTATGTAAAATAGGTAGCCCTTAGGTAGGTCCCTATGTAGCCTATGGAGGTTTTCAGTTTCTTACATAACCCTTAAGGTAGCTTATAATAAGCCCCTAGGTAGCCTACAAAGTCCTTAAGGTAGCCAATGGTAGCCCTTAGGTAGGTTACATAAATCTTAAGGTAACCTATGGTAGCCCTTAATTAAGTTATATAACCCTTGTGGTAGGTTAAGTAATCCTTAAATAATTAACATAGCCCTTAAGATAGTTTATGATAGTGCTTAAGTAGGCCTATATAGCCCTTAAGGTAGCCTATGTTAGTTTTTATGTAGTTTAAATAGCCCCTAAATAGGCCTACATAACAAGTCCATAGCCCCTGGTAGTTCATTTACCCTTAAGGTAGCCTACAGTAGCCCCTAGCTTGCTTACATAGTCCCTAAGTAGGCTACATATCCTTTAGGATAACTTACATTGCCTTTAAGGTAGGCTATGGTAGCCCTTAGATTAGGCCCACATAGCCTTTAAGTAGCCTACATAGCTTTTAGGGCAACCTAAGGTAGCCTAAACAACTTTTAAGGTAGCCTACAATAACCCCTAGGGTAACCTTTAGGTAGGCTTATGTTGTCTGTATGTAGGTCTTCTAGGTAACCCCTATGTAGGTCCATAGGTAGCCTAGGTAGCCTTTTGTAGACATTATAATAATCCCTAAGTAGCCCCTAAAACAACTAATGTAGACTTATGTTGGCCCTAGGTATGCCTAGGTAGGCCCTAGGATAACCTAACTTACCTAGGCTTATCTAAACATAAGGTAGGTTAACTAGGGTAGGTTGAATAGGCTACTTAAGTAGGATTAAAAAAATGTTTATTAAAATGTGATGACAATTTATTTCACATAAGAAAAGTTTGTGTAAAGGTAAGCAATTTATTCTTCAAATGTGAAGGTGAGGTGATCAAACCTTAGCTTTTACAATTTAATCTAGATAGCCTAGGGTTGCCTAGGTGCCTAGGCTAGGTTGCTTAGTACCCATCTTTTAAACTTAGGTGGCACAACCTTGTTTAAGCCTCCTAGCTTAGGTTGGTAGGCCAGGTGGCTTAATTTAAGCTATTAACCTACTTTTGGAATTAGGAGGCTACTCTGGTGAACTAACTATTAGTGAATTCACTGTGTTTATAACAAATGGTCCCCATTCATTAAGGAGTTGACCACTTTCACCATGGTAATTTGTCCAAGGTCATTCAAAATCTAATGAAACACATAATGAACTTGACCACATATTGTAATAATGAAACTTCAAACATTGAGTTTTTAAAGTTGATAAAATGCATTGGCAATTTGGGCCAATGTCAAAAGGATAAAGACCACATATTGCACCATAGGTGATTTGCATGGGCCTTCATACCCTTGATGTAAAACCTATGCTAAACACACCACCTTGCTTACATGAAAGTGATCATTTGCAAGAAATATCTACTTTGCACATAAACAACTAAAGGACACAAACCTTTGAAGTACATAGTCACATCACAAACACCATGTGAATAATTTATGACTTTGAAAATTATTAGAAGTTCAAACAACCTTGCAAATGATCATCCCATCAAGTAAACAAAAAAAAAACATATGAAATTCATATCAACTTGTGCAACTTATGGTGTTATCATCAAATTAAATTTAAATATTCCATCAAATGAACCACAAAAAATTCCTAGATTGAGTTTTTTAATTTGACAAATTGCATTAGCAATTTGGGCCAACATCAAAAGGAAAAAGACCATTTACTACACCTTAGGTGATTAGCATGGGCCTTCACACCCTTGATCATGTCAAACTCACCAAAAAAAAATGTTAGGCAAACCACCTTGTAACTTGCATGAAAACAATCTTCAAAACAATATTACCTTACACATTAAACAAGGACATGCATATTCACACTGCTTTCGATCAAAATTACCATACACAATAATATATGGTTTCAATATGGTTAAAAGTTGAAACAACCCTGCAAACACACATTAATTGAATTGAAACTTTAAAACTATGTTTTTGGATTAAGACATATGAAGTTAATTTCAAGTTAAAAAATTTCACAGTAGGAAAAATGTTAAGGGTTTTGATTGATACCTAGTGTGATGTAGATAAACCTTTGGTACATTAAATTTCGCATGTCAACCATGTGTTCCACTCCTTAAACAACCCAACGACAAGTGATGCAAGATAAAGATCACTTCAGTGTGGTAGAAAATATACACAACCCCTACTTCATCTAAATTTTCATGACATATTGTGAAAAGTTCAAGTATTACTTGTCTATCTTCTCCACTAATATAAACAAAGAAGCACATCTTATAATTGGACAAGGTTTAAATCACTTGACTTCTAGTTAATGTAAAATGTTAGCTTTCCATTTGAATGCCATGGGAATTTTTTCTTTTTCATCTTGGCTAAAAGCAATTCCCTACACCACCCCAATTGGGTAATTTATTTTCAACATCCCAAAGCTCAAAATGCCCAAATTTTGAACTTTCATCTTCATAAGTCCAAAATTAAAGCATTCAAATGTTGAAGAGTAAGGTTCGCAATATCTTCTGGCGAGGTAAGATTTTAAGAGTGCAGTTTCATGAACCTCAGTACCGGTAAGCTTCCTAAGCTAAGGAGTGGGGACTTGTGGGATTTTTTTTTCCCATCTTGGCCAAAATCGGATTCCCTATCCAATAATTCCCTACAACCTAGTAAAGGCTCCAAGTGCCCAAATTTTCAACTTATGTTGTTGCAAGTCTCCAAAAATGTGACACTCAAATGCATTCATATATATATTTCTTAATCTCAACCAAACCCAAAGATTAATCAACAATATTTATATTATTTTGATGTAAAGAAAATTTCCAACTTTTATTTCATTTTTATTAGTGGACAATAAATTGTATAAATTAACAATATAAATTGATCTTATAAATTACAATAAATATTGACAACATGTCCAAAATTAATTAATCAATCAACATAAGATTTTTTTTTTTGTTGATTTGCCTTGTCATTTGTCATTTTCATTTTCCTTATCAATCCGCCATCTCTTGTCCATTATGTCCATTCACATCAACTATCATTAATACATGTTGTGTTTGCATTGATTTCTTATTAGTCCAATATCTCCTATTCCCCAATGAAATATCTTTCTCCTTCTCTACTTATGTATACTAGTGGGTGCCCGTGACCTTCGGCCACCTTAGTTCATGTTTTAAAAACTTTTAACTTTTAACTTTTTATTTTTATGTATTTTCTATTTTTATTATTGTTTTATATATTTCTTTATTTGGATGCAAGTTTGAAGTTTGGAGAAAGAAGACACACCTCATTTTTTTTCAAGTAGGGTTTTTCTTATTTTTTACTCTTTATTTGGTTTTTTCATTTTTGGTTTATTTTTTTTTT
>Ga0209208_10007757_pt1 | contig 14465 bp, 19 predicted proteins | sample S1TSphfallax_3_FD_187694 | JGI IMG/M metagenome (GOLD analysis project Ga0209208, IMG submission 187694) | Host-associated microbial communities from peat moss isolated from Minnesota, USA - S1T2_Fd - Sphagnum fallax MG (SPAdes) (version 2) | ecosystem: Host-associated > Plants > Peat moss >...
TTGATCATTGCATATTATTTTGAACAAGTTATTGCTTCCGGTAGTGGTGTGAAGAAACATCCTCTCTACTTTCTTAAGTTTCTCTACAGAGGTAACAAGGAGAAAGATGTGCAGACAAAGAACTTGTTGGTTCCAAATGAGGAGACCAACATTGAAATGGACAGACCTGATGTCGCCCAAGAGGTTTGTGTTATGCTTCTTATGTTCTTGTGCTATAAAGAAAGAGTTAGCAAGACTTCTTACTATTTTTTCCTCTGCCCCTTAGTGAAAATTGGGAATTCAAATAGGTTGCAAGTCTTTCACAACTCTTGTTCTTGCGATCAATAGTCTACTCATGTTCCTTGAAGTATGAAGAAAAATCTAAGCCTAGATTTAACTCTTTAATCCTTTCACAAAAATAACAAGCATGAATTCTGTATTTGGCATTACAAGTGTGACGATGAACAATTCCAACAGAATGATTGTGTGTTGTTTAGAGGGCTGTGGTGGAGAGATTGCGGAAGTTTCCGGACAATTCGTATTCAATTGTGTGTGATAACTTGAAGAAGGTGTATCCTGCACGAGATGGAAACCCACCCAAATATGCAGTGCGTGGATTCTCCTTAGCAATTCCAAGGGGGGAGTGCTTTGGAATTTTGGGACCGAATGGAGCTGGAAAGACTTCAAGTATCAACATGGTATTTTTGACAATTTGTTTTTCTTTAGTAGATATGCTTTCTTCTATCTTGAATGCATTTGCATTACATTGAAGTGGTCATGGCATTGAATTTCAAGGGATGACCGATTAGCAAATGGAGTTTTTGTTATAGATTCTAATCTAATCCATTTTACTCCTTTTTGGTTGGTAGATGATTGGTTTCCTAAAGCCAACCTCAGGAACGGCATTTATTCAAGGACTAAATATTCAAACCGAAATGGACCAAATTTATTCTTGCATGGGTGTTTGCCCTCAGCATGAGTATGTGGTTTTCCACCTTAACCTTATATTAATGTTGTTACTTTCTCAACTTCCCAAGTTCGTCAATTTGTGCCTTCATTCTTGTAATGTCATCACATTTGCAGACATCCAAATGCAAATTGTTAAGTGTGGTCCATTTGTTAGCTTTGTCTTTTTCATGACAAGTCTTTGGAATAGCCTAGTTTCTGGAAAGCCCAGAAGATTGCACCTCATGCGTTTGCTTATTTTCGTCTGTGTGCTAATGAGGAACAACTTTTGCTTTGCAGCCTAATTTGGGAGCAACTAACGGGTAGGGAACATCTCTTCTTCTATGGACGCTTGAAAAACTTGACAGGCACTGCTCTAAAGAATGTGAGTGTTCTCTCTAACAACTATTCTTTTTACATACCTTACCCTAGCTTGTACTAGACCTTAGGTTGGTGATCCTTTGCTATATGTCAGAAATAAAACCCAATTTAACATGGCATTCATCTCCCAGGTAGGATCATATTTGTGTAGTTTTTTACCATTTCTAAATGTACACACAATGAAGACATGACCTTATAGAAGCCAGGTACTGCTATATTCACATCAGGAAGGAAAAAATTTGACTAAGTATAGGAGTGGGGTGGTTGTTATTTTTTTCAGGCAGTGGATGCTTCATTGAGAAGTGTGAATCTTTATGAAAATGGAGTGGGGGATAAACTAGCGGGTAAATACTCAGGAGGAATGAAACGCCGCTTAAGTGTGGCTATCTCTCTCATTGGCAATCCCCAGGTATGAACTAACCCGTGCATTCTTGTTCAATTATACACTTTTTTCATCATTACCATGTCTCAAAAACTAAACATGACTTCAACAAACTGCTGTACTCGATAGCATACCCATGTTGATCTATGTGTCTATTCCATCCTGTGTGCGATCATATCCATATCAAACACAATGTTTTTGAATTGCCCCTATCATTGTTCAATTCCTGTTTTTCCTCTTATCATACAATTTCAATACCTCTGCATTTCTGGTGATAAAATCTATTATGTATATGTGGTGGTCCAGGTTGTGTATATGGATGAACCAAGCACAGGATTGGATCCAGCATCACGGTATAATTTATGGAACGTGGTGAAGCAATCAAAGGAAGGTCGTGCGATCATTCTTACTAGTATGATCACTTCTCCTGACATTGTGAACCTCATTTTATAACCAAGAGAACTCATTTTCTTTTTTAGGGATCTCACACATCACCAATTGCCAGCATGGAGACCTGATCAATGTAGTGGGGATGTAAGTGGTCCTAACTTCTAGCAAGTTTTGAGATTCCAAACATACATTCGACATCTTACAGGAAAGATTATGAGTGATGGTTGACAAATATGATCAATTCACAGCAAAGTTCTCATACAATTTTATTGTGATGTGCCACCATTGAAGCTCATTCCATGGAGGAAGCAGAAGCTCTATGCGATCGACTTGGAATCTTTGTGAATGGACAACTTCAATGTATTGGCAATGCAAAAGAGGTGATTAGTTTCACCCTTTTTTTCTGATAGGTAGTTGTATTGGATGTGTCTTCCAATCATCTTTATGTGCAATGGATAATCGGGCTAAACTCATGGACCTATCTGTTTTGCAGCTTACGGCACGGTATGGAGGATTATATGTGTTGACAGTGACAACACCACAATCAGAAGAAGATGAAGTTGTGAAGTTGGCACAAAGTTTGTCATCAAAGGCAAAGAAGGTATATGGGCTTTCAGGAACTCAAAAGTTTGAGCTACCAAAGGACGAAGTGAGCATAGCAGATGTGTTCATTGCTGTTGCAAATGCGAAGAATCACCTCAACATTCAAGCTTGGGGTCTTGCTGACACCACCCTTGAAGATGTCTTTGTGAACATTGCAAAAGAAGCACAAGGAGCATCTCTTACACTTTCTTAATGTTGATAATTTGTGAACAATGATGAATCTCAGTTGCAAAGCCATTGTAGCAAACCCTTACCACGGCAGCATCATACTTGTAACGTTGAACCATTGCCATTTTCTAGGCTTGGTTGTAGAAAGGGTTATGTGTATTGTCTGTACCTATATGGGTGTTAAAGAACCCTCATTTATAGTGGCATGTTTGTTAATGAGCTTGGAAAAATAGGAAAGAATCATATCATTTCATGTAAAAGATTCAATTTTATTTGGAATAACATGCAAAAGTCTAGAGAAAGCCTTTTTTTTCCCTGCACATTATTTTGGTGCATGTTGACAGCTAGATAACCATACTATAGAGGTACAATTGATAGTAATGCTTTTTCTATTGTGGAGTTTAGAGACCACATCATTGCTTTCTTTCTTTTGAGGTGCCTGTGGAATGAGGTGAATTAAGCTATTATGAGCTCCTTTTGCTTTAGTCCTTACACAGCTGATCTTGTTTACTTTGGGAACTCATTGCCAAAAATTTGCAGAGGGCTGCATGGTTGCTTTGCAACCTCAAGCCTATTATCATCAGAGTGATTGTTCATTTGTAATTTTTCCGTCAATTTTCCAAAAGTTTTCATTTTTACATTCTTAATTATATCCCCCCCCCCCAAATCCCCCCCAAATGCACTGCTCATTGATGTTTCTAAGCATGTCCTTTTGCCATCAGGTATTCTACAATTCTCTTCCTAAAAGCTTTAGATACATTTCAATAATTTTAAATGGCGTTTCACAATTCACAAACATCCCCAACATGATTCCTTGACATTCTCAATGTCTTCAAAGGCCCTCAATTGGTACCTACTACCCTCCATGAGTTCCCACTGGTGTTCACTTGTACCAGGCCATCTAATATAAAATGTGTTCCATCTCAACACTTTGTATTGACACGAAATGCTTTACATCTTCATCATCATGATACAATTCTAGACATCTTTCCAGACACTTCAAAGACAAAGAAAGGAAACATGAGGGCTGAACCTGGTTATCTATTAGCGATGAACACTTACATGCATGCAATTGCTGGCAGGGTCTGTGGGACTTGAATGCACCATGACTATTTGGATCATTTCAGTTTCAAGATGTCATGTGCATGAAAATTATCAAGAGCTTCCATCCATTAGAAGCTGAGTAAATGAGGGTGGCAGAGTTGAATGGGTTGGTGGATTGTGAAGCTAACTATAACAGGTTTCCCATAAGAAAGAGAGAACAAGAGAAACACAAAAATCTGTTCTTACAACATATCTGACCTAAGAGGAAGTAATGTCTTGCAAAGTGTAAAGTTGCCAACCCATGGAGTTTAGGGGTAAATTCTATGCTCTTAACCTACTCTCTTATAAAGGCACTGAATCTAAAAATCACCAAGTTTTTCTAATGGTGAGAAAAGCTTACAAAAAATGGGCTAGTATAATTCAGCATGAAATCTGAAAAAGTTAATCATACTATTATACAGATCCTCCTTTGCATGGACACTAAGCACAAAGTCTAAGTGTGCATAATCAGGCAAGTAGACCATGGCTGCTGGTTTTGTGCGTAGTTTCTTGAGCATGTGCAAGACATCAGTTGGGTCTGACAATGCATCATTGCCTCCCCATGCAATCCACATGGGAAGTGTTGCAGGAATCAAAGAAAGGTCATATTCAGGTGGGTTCAGCCTAAGGTAATGTTGTAAGTTTCCAAGGTATCCATAATCATATTTACCAAATGTACCCCTTCGTATCATTTGGGCTAAATGAACCAAATTTTTGAGGGAGGTTGAATGAGGTTCAAATTCAAGATATTGAGGAATCCGGGTGTCATTGAAACAACAATTTGGTCCAGTGAGAGCAGTCAAGAAATTACCACAATCAACATCTTCTTTCATACAAACCCAGTCAATGAGTTCAACTCCAAGTTCATTATGAAGGTTGAATTGACGCATACCCACTGTTTTAACCATCCGATCCACATAATGGTCAGCTGCATACTTGATGAAATTTGATGTAATATGGTCCAGATATGTGATGGGGCTCAATAGGGCTGCTGCTGCCACCATACTGTTCACTTTTGTTTGAGAAAAAGCTGCCATCCCCATAATAGTGCCCTGAAAACAAAATTAAATCACCCCATTTCAGATGTAGTTTATCAGATAGCTAATTCTGCATTCAGCAATTGAGGTCATGATCAGCAGCTCAGGGCTCTGGAAAAAGAGTTTCTCTATATGGATGTTGCTAAAATCCAAAGCCTAGAAACATGTATTTGCCTTGCAAAATGTTTCAAAGATCAGACAATCTCCTTACACAATTTACTCAATTTTCAGACATTTCTTGCAAGATTGAAAAAATATGAAAAAATTGAAGACTAATGTTAGTCAGTGGGTAGGATAAAGTTCCATGAGTTGATAACAAAAGCTGTAAGGCCTTCAGTGGAACTACTACATTGAATCATTCAGGGGCCCAAAGTGTGAATAAGGCTAATATTCAGCTTATGAGTTTACACACTCCTGCATGGTGTCCTGCAGAAATGAGGGTTTTCTGTCTTCACCTAAGACCCCAGTATGTTGAACACAATTTTTTCTTTGAATCGTTGAATCTGCCACTCCAGACCTTAATGTCATGGAATGACCTCTCCCTGGCCATTCCATAGTGGGTAAAAACTAAAAACCTGTTAGAAATTCAGTAGTGTATGTGGAGGGTGTGTTATAACACATAATATTTCCTCCACCCTGCGAGTGGGTGTTCTGATTTCACAACATAAAGCCACTCACTCTGATTTTTGCATTGATTCTTATACCATGTAAAGCCCATGGGTGAGGGTATTACTGAAATCAGGCTTGTGCTCAGCTCTTGCCTTGTGCACCCCTATTTTGGTAATGCCCACAACAGGCTTAACAAAAAACATAAAGCCCTCACTCTGATTTTTGCATTGATTCTTGTACCATATAAAGCCCATGGGTGAGGGTATTACTGAAATCAGGCTTTGTGCTCAGCTCTTGCCTTGTGCACCCTTATTTTGGTAATGCCCATGACGGGCTTTATGAAAAAATAAAGCACCCCTCTCTGATTTTTGAATCGATTTTTACTCTGCATGAAGCCCATGGGCAAGGGCATTACCAAAATCAGGCTTGTGCTTGGCTTTCACCTTGCATACTCTTATTGTGATAATGCCCTTGCCCTGAGGTCTTACCCTACACAAAATGCCCTATCCTGAAGGTCGAAGGGTAAGCCTTACCCTAGAAAGAAAGGCAGGCAAACAAAGGAAGAAAACTGGACCCAGTTTGATTTTACCTGTGAATGGGCGACATAGAAAACCTTGGATCCTGTAGTCTTGTAAACGAATTCAAGCATGGCAGGCAGATCATACATGGCAAGCTCATCCCAACTCCAATCCCAGTAATTCTTCTCCTTCTTTGTGTTCTTCTTCTGCTGTTCGTGTTTTGTGAGGGCAATATGGCCATGACTCCATCTGGTGCCGCGCACATTTGCAACCCAAACATCAAATCCTTCATCTGCAAGCATGAAGCCCAGAGACTGAGCTGGGAGATTGAGAAACCAAATGTCGCCACCCAGTACTACTCCATGTTGAAGTAGCACCGGAGCTTTGTGCTTGTTCATCAGAGGTTGGACTTTGTTTCCAAGTCCATGAGGAATGCGTTGTAGTCCGAGAAGGAATCCGTCCTCTGTTTGCACAGTGTATTCCATGCAAGGGTACCCACTTCCCTTGAGTACTTGCTCACACATGCCCTCGGCTTCTTTTGTTTTGCCTCTCGTTTGGACCTCAGATTCTTGCAAGCTATAGCAGATTGTCAGATGGACAGCCAAAGCTAGAAGCAGGACGAGAATCTGTATCGCTGCTTTCTCCATAGCTCCAGCAAACTAGGTGTATCAATGCCTGGAATTGCCTTGAAAACTCACTCGGGAGAAGAAAAAATCTGAGTAAAAAAAAGGAGTGCAAATCGAGATGCTTTCACATGGCCACAACAGCTACAGAAACAGCTACAAAACCTTCAAGACATGAATTAGTCCAACAAATGGATCCCGCAAGCTCGCATCAGGAAACCAAAAAAGTCCAAAGAATCTCAAGCTTGCAAAACAACTCTTCATGGAAATCTGAACTCCAAAAAAGGGGACATCAGGTTGTCAGAAATGAACTCCAATGGTCTCAAAGAAATGGGAAAAAAAAAAAAAAAAGGCTCTCGAAGAAATGAAACCCCATCTCCTCTTTTTCCCTATTGTAAAGCTGCAAAAGACTTCCCACAGTTACCCAGTACCAGACGTCTGTCCAATCCATTTGACTGTATATTAAACAGGATATGGGAGCTAGCTTCTTTTGAGGGCTTTTGTTGTTCTTTTTGTATGTCTTTATTCTGCATATGTCTCAGAGGATTCTACAGCTGCAATCTGGATATCTGAAGCCCTTCCCTGTTTCTACAGTTGGGATGTGGCATGGAAAATTGGTCACATGCATGACTACAAGGTTGAAGATGACCTGTATATTAGGTGGCAGATGGTATGTCTCTGATCCGTTCTCCAGCTTGGTGATGTGGGGAACCCACAATGAACTACCTGAGGGCTAGTATTGAGGACATGTTTTTTGCACAGGAACAATTATATTCAAACTTATCTGACCTCCTCTTGTGATTGTTCTACGAGATCTGACAACACAAGGTAAAACAAGGTGCCTGGAAGCCAGCATTCAGGAATGATCTAAGTCTGTGCATCTAATACTTTGTTTCTCAGACAACTAGATTAGCCATTTCTAGGGATTCATCACTGACTACAGAAGCATATCTTTCAAGTCACATGGAGAAAAGAACAATTCTTGAGCTTCTTGCCCATTTTTCACCATCTTTTTCCAAAGGTCCACCTGAGGCAGACTCAGGAAACAGCTTAGGCATGACAATCCTGCTGCAGTGTTTCTGGGGAGTACACACAGAGGATTAGCATGTTTTTCACCACCAATTTTCAGAAGGCACATTGATGATCCATTGTGAGCTGAGGATAAGCATGCTCCTACAACAGATCAAGATGCAAGCCGCATGGAAGCAAATGAGATCACGCCAAATCAAAGAGATGAAATGACAGTCATGACAAATGACAACCCTACAACCAATATCAGATTCTTGAAACCTGAGGTTCAGGTACAACTGCTGCCTTTATTTGCAAACTGAGGGTGTTGGGCTTAGATGGCTGCATTGGAACAAGTTTCCGCCACAACCAAATTTGGCCTTGAACTGCAATCAAGCAATATCTGCCTGCATGACCACACTTGTTGACAAGATTGAGGCATATCTGGAACCTCAGAACTCCATGATTCACATACACCTCAAAGTCCTCACAAGAAAAGTGCAAGAACTGAATAAGTGGAGGTTGTGTAATGTTACAGCCTTTCACTATTTTTCTTCACAGTTCATTGTCCTACACACAGGAATCATAGAGTAACTATGGGATAAGCTCTTCTCAGATAATTAGAGTTATTTCCAACTTTCATTCATGGATTTTTTTTGCAATTCTATCAATTAGCCTTGAACATAACTCATGACCAAACCCTAGCACTGTTCCACAAGCACAAACTGTTCTAACAAGCAGCGTTTGACCTCCCACATAAAAGGAGCCAGTCCTACTAGATGACTCCTAGCACAGAAAATACATAAAGCAAAAGAGTGCAAAAGATACTAGTGTTGTTTCAGCAACCACAGACTATGTGCTAACAACAAGCTTCTGGCCTCCCACATAAAAGGAAGCAAGTCTTAGACTACATTTAATACAGAAAACACATAAAGCAAAAGAGTGCAAAAGAGAAGATCCCCAGTGACCATAGAGGTGTGAGAGAAGATCAGTATAACCTCAGTAGCATTACACTATGCCGTCAGGGATGCAGTTAGTTGTGAAGCTTCTTGGTCGTAATAGCTCATATCCATATTTTGGACAGGTTGCCAATCCAAAGCCTCATGTAGCACACTTCATTACAAGCCTGGAGTCAGTGATCAACACAATGGCATAATGCATGCTAGGAGGTTTCCACCACTATGGACAACAACCAGGGAGGTTGAGATGTGTGTGAAGTCAGGCTTTTTAGGAGATCCAGAACTTTTTACATGACAAACTAGGGAGGTCAAATGTCTGCAATAGACCAGAACAGAAACATGATCTGATATAGTTGAAAGTACTCTGTGTGGGTCCTAAAAGTTTGCCACAAGACTTTTAGTAACAACATAGAATCTGCAACTCTGCACTAGCCTGCAGTAGTTGCATGTCCTGCTTGACAATGTCCAACTTACAACTAAATACTAAAAGATGTAGCTAGATGCTCAGTCTAAGGACCTGCAAACAGGATGTCCACCAGCATTTGTCAGGGATTGATCCTTGTGATGAATTCCGTTTCAAACTGCTAACATGTCACAAGCCCCAAGTTGGGGGACCCCCACACTCATCTTGGTGTATTAAAGGCACTTCACTGCAGACAAATGACACAGGCAAACACTATGGTATCAGCAAAATAACAAGTACAACACTCAGATTGAGCATACTGCACAAAGGTCTACAGAAGTCATGTTAAAACTCCCAAATTGACCAGCAATATCATAATCTTGCAGCCCCTGATAAAGCTTCAAGTGATACCAGTTCTATTTCCAAGATCACAAGATGCAGACATCTTTGTCTAAAGGACCTAACTGATTATACTCATGTGAAACCTCAGAACAGAAATTGCAGAAGACACTCTCCTGGAAAACTAGAAACCTGTAATGCCTAGGAATTTGATTGTGAGTGGAAACTGATGTCAACTGGTTTCCGGTCAATAGGTTCTAGGATAGTGTAGATTTGCACACTCAAACAATCTCCCATATTGAAAAGGCTTGATCAAACAAGAAATTGGAACAAGAGTGAATTTTTCCTATACCTCTGCTTCATCAACCCTTGTTGAGTCATCACCTTTTGGCTGGTCCTCACCTGGGAAACAAAACAAATACAAAAAATCAAAAATGAATTTGGCTAAACATTCTTGGACTTGAAGTACAGAGGAGAGAACATGGAGAACATGGAGAACAAGGAGAAAATCCCTACCACCCAAGTCAATTTCAATGCCAAGAATGCAAGTAGGTGTAGGGATCACAATGTCTTTAACTCCTGTCTTCCCTTGGAGGTCAACATGCTAAAGACAATAAGCAATGAGGAAACACCTAAACATATCAGAGTTTAGTGAACAATGCCAGGTGATCTCCACAAATACTAGGATACCTCTCTCAACATTTGGAGTCTGCAATGCAATCTTACCTCCGTCCTCTTGCAGGTCTGATGTCCAGAGAGTGAGATTATCTCTAAGAAGCTGCATAATGAGAGTGCTGTCTTTGTATGACTCTTCACTCAAGGTGTCAAGCTCTGCAATTGCTTCATCAAATGCTTGTTTTGCCAAATGGCAAGCTCTGCAAATCCAGCAAGAAAGAGGTCATTTATCTTATTTCTGACAAGACTTGCCGAAGCAATACCAAAAAAACCAGATCACAAGACCACACATACAACCCTAAAATGGTTCAAAACTTTGATGCCAATAGTATGAACTAATACCCACTCACCGCTCAGGTGAGTTGAAAATCTCATAGTAGAAGACTGAGAAATTCAATGCAAGACCCAGCCTAATTGGGTGTGTTGGTGCCAAATCTGTAATTGCTGTGTTTGAAGCAGCCTGCACAGAGTTTCAGTAAAAGAATAAGCCTATAAATCATAGTCACTTTGTAGCCAACATATGATAGCCTCAATGCTGAGAAAACTAAAAGAACCCTAGTCCAAAGAACAGGCCTCATATGTAAAACTAGGTGTGTAGCTACAAATGGTATGATAAGCATTGTAATGCAAGTCTGAACCCAGAATATAACATAGATATTTCCAGCCAAACAAAAATCACTTAGAACCTTTTCTATTGGAAGTCTCCAAATTGCCAATGAAATCAACATGCAACCACCTTTTGTCTCTTACACTCATATATTTCTCCCCAGAAGAAAATGAGACACATATGTAGACTGGAAATATAGGCATAAGAATTCCAGGTGTACCTCATATGCTTTCAGTGAATGATCAGCAGCTTCTTTTCTTTCATTTCCTGTTTTGAACTCTGCCAAGTACCGGTAATAGTCTCCCTTCCTGCACATCCAGATATATTTGGAAAGTCAAAGTCCCAACACACCAACAGAGGAATCGACATGCACACAACCCAAAACACCCAGTACTCCCATGGCTGTCAAACTTTTAATGGCCGTGAACTATATTCAATAGATGAACTAACTGCAAGATCATCCACATACTCTCATGACAACAACTTTCTCCACAGATTGTGGAATTCTCAAGCTGGTGCAAGATTGTAAGAGACTGGACACAGAACCAAGACAACATGTGCACAACAAACTCCAACAATTCAAGAGGGCAAAGATACAGTACATCTTGTAATAAAAGACAGTAGATTCCCCTGTACTAGATGACGGAATCAAGTGCCCATCAATGATAGTGAGAATGTCACTGCAAATTTTTGCCAGCTCCTCCTCCACCTTATGCCGATAATCCTTGATACGCCTCACATTTTGCTCATTACCCTTGCTCTCCTCTTTCTGCTCTATGGACGACATGATGCGCCATGAGGCTCTCCGAGCACCAATGACATTCTTGTATCCAACAGAGAGCAAGTTCCTCTCTTCCACTGTAAGCTCCACATCAAGCTTTGCAACTTTCTTCATGGCCTCAACCATTTCTGTTGAGCCAAGTCATTGCTGTTAGTCAACAAATTAGCAAGTTGCAGCTGGACAAAGACATGACCAGAACAATCTTAGATCTGAGGAAAGGAAATCCCCAGCCCTCATAGGGTTTCTACAATTGCAGATGATACTTCAAAAGTACGGCAAAAAAAAACACCAAACTATTGGTGCAAACAGGTCTCACAAGCCAACACGATGACCATGTGTGTCTAATAATGCTGGACATCAGTGATAAATCAAGCGCTGCTATCTTCTGGTGATCTGCTTATGCATCAAGATTAAAGAATATATGCCAGAGATCTGCCAGGGAGACATCTGCAAAATGCCAAAGAAATCAGGGAAAGATCTGGCAGTTGGGAAAGCTCAACGGCGGATCCAAAAGTCAGGCCGTACGGCACTGGAAGAAACAAACACTCTCGTTGTATCTGAGACTCTACATGCATGCAAGGAAAGAAGCGGGCGCGCCCTCCCAGAAAATGAAGAGCATCAAAAGAAACCCTTCTAAATGAATTAAACCAGTTACAAGAGACCGAAGTGTGAAGCATCTAGACTGTTTGCACAAATCACCAGAAATACTTGTAGAAACGACGCCATTCACACAACCACGAGCATTCCTCATGCTCCATGAAAGAAACCAAAGGAGTCACACCTAACATCACCAAAAACCCCAAATATGATAATGCAATCAAGAAGACCGACATACAGGCAGGCAGTTACCAGAGAAACCCGAATGGCAAACGAGAACTGAATCACAAACAAAGCGATTGCTATTACAGATACAGATAAATACACAAACGCGCACATACACACACACACACACACACACACACACATGAGGGCGGCATGCGAAAAGCACCATCGTAGCGCTCGGCTTGTTCCGAAAGCTTGGCCAAGTAGACATAGCGCTCCCTCTCCTTCTCAGTTCCCATGCCGCTCCCGCTCGCTTTCTCGCTTGTTGTGGAGCGTACCGGCGTGAGAAGACACACCCACACAGCAAGCAACGAGCACTTCGTATATGCTACGATGGACAAACAGCTGCGACAACGCAAAGATCGCGCACAGCAATCGCAGGAACGCCGACAGCAGTTCTGTGCGCGCTCTGTGCCTTTCTGACCTCAACCCTACCACCTTACCTCCTCATTACCGCCTTACCACTTTACCTCCTTACCGCCTTTGACACCTGTACCGCCCTGCCACGGACCCCACTAAGGTTCCTCTTCGTCGCCGAGTCCTCTGTCTCACCGCCACGTGTCGTTATCCGGTTAGAGCTCGGGGTCTGGTCTTCCTACGAGGTAGATCACAAAAGAAGAAATCTTGAATCAATTGGAGACACATGCTGCCTTCGTGTGGTCGCGCGCCATTTTGCATTGGAACAAAATTGCAATACCCTAAAATTAGGGTTGTAGCAATCCTATATATAAATTCACTAAGTTGTCAGTATGTGACGGAGGTTTTGGGGGTGGAGGAAGGGAGAGGCTGGTGAAGCAGCGGGTGACCCGTGGCGACCCGTGTCAGTCTATGATAGGATGTGATTTTCGTGTTACGATGTAAGCGCCGGTTTTGTGATCCTCCAAAGTGATTTTTCAGGACGCTTTCTGTATGTGTTTTCGCGGTGCGATTTGGAGTCTGTTGTGCACGACAATGGCGTCTTAAGAGAGTGCGATTCAATGCGCTATGGTCGTAGATCGATCAAGAGCAAGAATAGAGACAAGAAGAGAGAGGGAGACGCAGACAGAGAGAGAGAGAGCTGTAGCAACGTGTTTGGAGTCCGTTGAGATTATAATGGAGTTCAAAGAGTGCGATTGAATGCACTGAGGTCGCAGATCAACAACAAGAACACAGACAAGAGTTTCGCCCATTGAGTTCTTGCTGGAATTGTTGCAGGTTAGGTTGCGTGATCTCCTGTTTCAAGTTTTTTTCTTGTTGTCTCATTGAATTTCGCCCACTGAGTTTTTGCTGGAATTGCAGCAGGTTAGGTTGCGTGATCTCCTGTTTCAGGTTTTTTTCTTGTTGTCTCATTGAATTTCGCCCTGGGTCATTGCAGCTTCTGATTTATGGTATGTTGGGTGTTAATTTTCAGTGGGATGTTGTAGAATCTGAATTTGGAGAACAAACAATTCATCTCATCTTTATGCTTTCTGCTTTTTGCAAACGGCGGAAGGAATTACTTGTTTGCTTGCTTGCTTGCTTGATGATGATGGCTTTGTATCATGTGTGGGGGTGATGATCAACAGGCGCATCTATGATCCTCGCAGATGGCATAAACGCTCCAGTAGCAGTGGTAAACATGTGAGTGGACAGCCTTCAGCAAGTTGGGTTCTTATATGGGCTGTTGGTAGATTCAAACGTTGGCGTCGTCGCTGGTTTGTGGCTCATCCTCCAGGTCTTCTTCTTCACTACAAAAACTCAGACTAGATTGGTCGACCTGGATGCATTAACCTAATTGTGCTATCTAAATGCTGCACACTAAAAGAACTTACATTCGCAAGAATCAGCACACTCAAAATACAAAGGAATTTGTCTAGAAAAAACTACAGATGGACTCCTTTAGAAAGGGAACAGAGAAATTCCCTGATTGCCAAGTAGAAAGGCTTGGAGGTGATATAATGCTTCTTTCAACCCTTGACAAAAATCACCTCTCAAATTTGGCTAATCTGCATCATACAATATCAGAGTTATTAATTGGTTGAAACAATTAACGGGTACCCACTAATTTATTGGAAACACGAAGGTTAAGGGATGTGAATCCTTCAATCATCCTTGGACTCACATCTACCATGGGGTTAAATCACATTTTGCATTACCTCCATTTGTCTTTTTAGGTCATTGTGTAAGCCAAAAAA
>Ga0209208_10007758_pt1 | contig 14464 bp, 9 predicted proteins | sample S1TSphfallax_3_FD_187694 | JGI IMG/M metagenome (GOLD analysis project Ga0209208, IMG submission 187694) | Host-associated microbial communities from peat moss isolated from Minnesota, USA - S1T2_Fd - Sphagnum fallax MG (SPAdes) (version 2) | ecosystem: Host-associated > Plants > Peat moss >...
TGAATAACCATAGTTGCTAAATGAAGAAAAAAAATTCAAAATCATTAAATACAAATGATGACAAAAAATTTCATCTAAATCATTGGAAGTCAAACTATCCTACAAAAAATTAACCATATGGATTCATTAAATTAAAATCCTCAATAAACTTCACACTTACTTTTAACCCAAAATTCAATTACATGTCAGTGAATCATACATGCAAGTTTCCATGCCATTTCATAACATGAAATGTGTTTTAACATGGGCTTTTGAATGCCCTAGAATGCACCAATTTTCTAAAGTCCATTTTGGGCATGAAAATGAACCATTTTCTTTAAAAATATTCATGAACAATGAATATAAACATGAGCAAAATGGTAGCCCTAGATCAAAATTTTAAAATTCAGATGTGGTTAAGGCACTATACAAAAACATGGTTTTCATGATTATGAAAACTTGCAATTATTGTCTAAATATAGTTATGTAGTCATATTTGGACTTAAGTCACTATCATTTTTATTATTACAACCATTATTAAAAATACTTGACTATTAATATGATTATAGGTAATATGACTATAAACCACAACTACACAATTAGTAGTCATGTTGAACACAATTGACCTTGTTTAATCAATTATAATAAATAAATAAATATGAAAATGTGGCTAAGTTTAATATAAATTGGCCTACATTTAACTTACATTTAGCTTTTGTTTAACCTACTTTAGTAACCTCTAGATTTAATTTCATTGAATTTAAACCTCTAGGCTTAACATCTTTAATTTAACTTCTAAAATTAACTTCCATTAAATTTAATTTATAAGTTTAGTTTAAGTAACCTCTTTTAATCTAAATATATTTTCCAATTTAACTTAGCAAATAACATAGTCTTGCCCTAATTTATTTTAGGTAAACCAATCCAACCAAATTTAATTGAAATAAACTAAATTAATGTAGTTTAGCTTAAATATATTAAATTAACCAATTTTAACCAATTTTTTTCCTACTGCAATTTATGTATCCAAGTTTTTCCAAAAACATTCTAATAAATTTAATTTTGTCAATATTTTCCTAAATATCATCATTGATCAAAATTTGCCAAATTTAACCCAATTTAACACAAGTAACATAGTTTAGCCAAGTATAGCTTAATTTAACCAAGTTTAATTAAAAATTGCCAAGTTTTGTGAACATTAATCTAAACAACATATTTAATTCGATTTAAGCCAAATTTTGCCAAATTTAAACTAAATAACATTCTTTAATTAAATTTAACCAAATTTAATGTAAAAACACTATAATCAAATTTAGCCAATTTAAGCTAATTTTAGCCAATTTTAATGGAAATAATCTACTTTAGCCAAGTTTAGTTTAATATAGCCTAATATAACCAAATTTAACCAAACTTATCTAAATAACCTATTTTAGCCAAGTTTAGCCTAGTATAATTTAATATAACCAAATTAGGTTATACTAAGTTAAATTAGCATAACCAAGTTTGGTTATAACTTAATATAACAAAATCTAACCTAAATAATTTATTTAAACCAAATTTAGTCTAGTATAACCTAATTTGGGTTTAACCTAGTATAATTTAATATAGCCAAATTTAATTCAAATAATTCATTGAAACCAAGTTTAGCCAAGTTTAGCCTAGTGCAATTATAATTTAGCCAACTATAATTTAGTATAGCCAAATGTAGCCAATTATAACCAAGTATAGCATAATTTAGCCAAGTATAACCTAATTCAATTTAAATAACCTGCTTTTGCCAAGTTTAGCCTAACATAACCAAATATAGTTTATTATAGCCAAGTTTAATTTAATATAGTCAAGTATAACCAAAAATAATCAAGTTGAACAAAAATAACTTATTTTTGCCAAGTTTAATTTATTATAGTTTAGTTTAACCAAATATAATTTAGTATAGCCAAGTTTAACCTAATATAATTTAGTTTAACTCAAGTAACCCCAAGGTAGACTATGTTACGTAGGTTTAGCTTAGGAAGACCTATATTTACTCAAAATAACTTATGAAAGCCTAGGTTAGATTGTTGGGTGACCTAGGTCAACCTAAGGAGGCATAAGTTAATCTAGGTTAAAAAGATTTATTCATTATATGTTTGTGATAATTAGATTTGTTACAAAAAGATTGTGGTGGTTTAATGGCAAAGGATTTCACCCCTCAAAGTGGAATTGAAGGGTTCAAATCCTCTTACCTTCATCCTATAGACTTCTACCTTGTTAAGAGCATAAATGGGTTAGCCTTCCTAATAGGAGGTTAGGTAGTTAACATGGCCTAGGTTGTTTTTAAACCTAGCTTAGGGTGTTTAACATAGGGCTCCTAACCTAGTAGGTGGCTTAGGCTAGGTCCCAAGTGTCATTATTTCACTAAAAGTTGACTTCAACATGGCATCATATTATCAGGTAGGAAAAATAATTTCATTATTTTAGATTGTCATGTGTCATATCATAAATGGTTAATAAAATATTGAATTCATCCTAAGCTACCACGTGGCAACAAGACATTAATCAAAATAAATTATAATTATATTTTTAAATTAAAATTTGACCATTGGAGATGTCTTACACATGGAGGACATAGTCACAAACGACATTTACAACTATGACATTTGTGTGACTAGTGGTAAATACCATGGGACCATATGGAATTTTAATCATGTAATCATGGCCAATCATATATGTGGTTTAGGATTACAACACTAGTCATTTATGTAGTCATATTTTTCATGTTTTGGCATAGTGAGGGTTCCAACAATGTCACATCTTTGTCGCAATCAAAATACACTAGAAAAATGCACTTTTATGGAACCTTATCATGTTGCTATTACCCATGATTCAAAAAAGTGAATTTTAATTACAATAATTTGTGAATGTAATAATGCAGGTGGCTAAACAAATCTTAAACTAGGGAGTAAACTACTATTATCATTAGAAGAGGGTGGTAGATGTAATTTCCCTTGTTGTTTTTAATCATTATAATTTTTATTCCAATTTTAGTAGTTCTTCTTAATTTCAACCAAAAATAAATAAATTATAGTTCTTAATGCACCTTATTTTATAAATAGCTTTAATTTGCAAGTTTCTTAAAAAATTCCACAACCAATTTTTATGATATGGTATAGATTAACTTATTGTTTTCAAATTTATGAAAATTGAGACATAAATAATTGGGCAAGTTTTTCAAACACTTGTGAAAACCAAAATTGGTGGTTCTAAAAAAATAATAATAGCCACCCAACACTTGTAGATGATGTGCATTGCAAAGAAAAATAGTGGTAAATAAGTTTTTGTTTTGCATTTTTTTGTTTTTTCTTTTTTGTTGTGATGGATAATGGATATGTGGAGTTTGTAGCAACTCCTAAATTTTAATGTGTGACTATTACAATAGTAAAGGGTTGGAGTTTGGAAATTTGAAGAATGTTTGGTGTTATGGATTAGGACTTAAAACTTAAAAGGTATATACTAGATACGTCATTCTTCATATAATCATATTGATATGATACATTGGACAATAAGCACATTAGAATTTAATATTTGCAACATTTACATTACCAAGGCAATGGTGAGCACCATGGCAAATGCATACTAAGTCTCATTTTTTGGACATCATAGTGGAGTCCAATTCTAAACCTTTTAGTTTTTGGAATATCTTTTAAGTTCAATTCGCAAGGAAATTTGTAAAAATGGATACAAATCAATGATATATATTGTTACATGCATAACCTTTTTAAAAAACCATATGTCCATTTTTGGGTTTAAGGGGGACATTTTTGGGTTTCAAACTAAGTCACAATCCTTATATATTTATAAATGAACCCATAGACTTTGTATTATTAAATTAATTTCTTAGTTGTACTTTGCCACAAGTTGTATGATCAAAATAAAACAAAAATTCTTCCTAAGGATGCCATTATAAGTGGTATTTTTTGGAAGGTTGGAATTCATAGATTTTTATGAAATCCTATTCAAAATGAAAAAATTAAAAATTGATTTATGTGTTCATTCAAAGTGTTTATAATGCAATATAAAAGGTGTACAAGACATAATTCTTGCAAATAATTTATTTATAATTGACAAATTCATTGTGAAGGTGGTGACAACATTAGAAACTATGGCAAAAGGGATTCCTAAAATGTCATTTTTGCTTAAGTGTGTGGCATGCCACCAACTTCCCAAGTTCATCTACTAGTGATATTGCAATTGATTCCTTCCATCCATATACAAGTGTAAAGTGCCTTTTATCATTGATGCAAAATTTTCAATCATTGTATCTTAATCGAGGTTATAACTTCCAACTTGTAAGTTGTGACTTTGTGAGGCTTATTGGGGGTTGCACATTTACTTCTATTAGCCACTTGTTGGTGTTCTAAGTAATCAAATGTATTCCTATTGCAATGACCTTGTAACCAAATGCATTCCCCTATTAACACACATGTCATTAAATTTTTTTCAATCATCCTCATTGTGGTTGTAGCCAATTTACAAGCATTTGCAATTGACAACTCTTCAACATAGCCATTTATAATAGTAATAAAAATCATAAAAATAACTCCATTTCACCCCCCCCAAAACAAAAAAAAACACAATTTATTGTGTTGTAATATCATGTTTAGAAAGAATTCCAAAGCTCTGAAACACATGTGTAAGTGTGCTAGAAGCTTATATAGTCCCGAATGCAATTTTTGTGATTTGCAATTTGTTTTTGCATTATTGTGCTTGTTAATGCTTGTTGAAGTGGCATGTTTGTACCAAACTCTGATATTCAGAATGGTAACAAGGGTCCAAAGAGATATGTCACCCGAATAAACAACAGTAGCATGTGATGGCAGTGTTATGGTTGTCTTTGGCATCTGGATCTAGTTGTTTCCAGTTCATGTGGTTTTGTACTGTGTAATTATTTGTGGCTCTGTGTTAAGTCTAATGTTGAAAGAAAGGTGAAGCTTGTCTGATGATGATAAGGTCTAATTCATTAAGCATGTATTTGTTTTCTTCCTGTGAGGTTCTTGAAGGTTGGAGTGTGTGTTGTTGCCTATGTGTGATGGACATCCCACACATTGAAATAATGCCAAGGTTCTAGGTTGTCTTCTAATTAATCCTTGTTGTGAGATGGAACACATTGTGGGTTGTTTCTGTTTTCCATTGCACATGTTACTCTTCATCTTTTGCTCGTTTCTCTTTTTCTTGAATTAAAGAATGTTTCTTATCTATAAATATTGGTGGTGCACAAGATAAACATTTGATGGGTTCTAGATTTTGAAGCAATTTCTTTTCTTTGAGCAGTTATGGAGGTTGCAGGTTACCTTTATGGTCTATATATGTCACTTAGTTCTTTCGATGTTCACTAAGAAAACCATGGGTGATATTGGCATCCGTTTTTCTCAGGAACACGAGTGATTATCTTTGTTTTGAGCTCTAAAGTTATTCATTGAGGAAGATCATTGTGCCATTGATTTGTTTTTGTTTATAAATAAATGCCCTCCATTTCTTCTTACACAAGCTTCAAGTTTTTGAATGGAACTGGTTCTTAGCTTGAATGTATTGTCGATTTAAACAATGGATGGGGTACGAAAAGGGGGTTATGAAGATGAAATTGTGGGTGGTATCTGAGCTGTATTATTCTAGTGATTTTTTACACATTTTGTGTGTAGGTTAATATCAAAATGGGCAGTAATGGTGTGATCATGCCAACAATATCTGGCCAATATGGTAAAATACTCTTTGGTGGCACACATAGAACATCTATTCTTTGGGTGGAACATGAATTTCTAACCACCCATTGAGCATTTATTATTTTTCTGGAACATGAATTTCAACTTTAGCTATGACAAGCAATTATCTATGGTTGAAGTGACATAACCACAAAGTCACCAACATTGGCATCTTATTCTTGGAATGGTGCCATTGTTAATGTGAATATTGGTATAACATGGGCAATGCAATGCTTTATTTGCTATCAAGTGACAAAAGGTCTTGCCATATTGGTAATGCACTTTAGATGCAAGAGAAGTTTGACAACTCGTTAATCAACAATGAGAGTAGCATAGTGTAGTTTGGTAGTGTGCCATCTTGCCTTATAAAAATATCAAGAAAAGAGCGAGTTTAAAGTTGGGTGAGGATGAGTATAAGAAGACACATTTTTTGACAACACAATATGTTAAGAAAACTGTTAGATCATCACCTACCCAAGAAAAGGCATGGAACCGTCATTTTAGTACTAATGAATTTTTTAGAGCATCTAAACACCTAAGCCTTTTGTAAAGAATAATCCATAAAAAAAGAAGGTTTTATATCTTCATTTGTTTATTATCAACTCTCGCATGCCATTCTAGACAATGGAAATTATTTGTTTGGCTGAATTATGTTTTCAATTTTGTCTCAAGGTTGTCTTCTCATCATTTGCAAATGGAAGATTTAAAATATACAGATCTTGTGTCATAAGTGCAATGGCATTCCATGTTATGGTTTTGGGATTCTTTTACAAAGGTGAACTATCCAAAACTCTTCATTCTGGTTTTTGTGAAAACTTCTGATTACTATTTTGAAGAACAGGATAAGCTTGCTTTTCCCTAGAACTACTTCTCAATGCTCAAAAGCTCAAATAGCTAGGCATAATTTAGAAGTCACGAAGAGTGTGAAAGTAGACTGGTGCCAAGATCTGGCATTAGTGAATTAGCTGATATCAAAGTGAAGTCAAACCTGCATGTATTCATCTCTGAGGTTGAGACTTGAGATTGGGGCTGAGATCTGGGTATTGTGACTTAGCTGACTGCAAAGGTGAAGTCAAAAGAACTTGTTCAGCTATTTTCTGCATAACATTGGAAGCTTACATCAGAGGTAAAGTGTGCATACATGGACCACATGGCTATTAATACAATCTTAGCACTCAAAAACATGTCTCATATAAAATTTCAAAAGAGGAGTTTAAAGATGGTATTTAACTTACAATCCTGTGACTTGCCTTGATTCTCTACAAAAGTTAAAATAAAATATGCCACAACTGCAAGTAGATAATGATACAAGAGATGAAGAAGATTATATGATATATGTAGGTGTCGGCACTTAAAAGCACAAAAGGGTTCCATCCAGTCAAAATGTGAAGTCTGGCATTATTGTCTTGAAAATACACAGGATTAGTCTCATTTTAATTCAAGACCAGAACCTGTTCTGTGGGGGTCAGGGGGTGTATCTAAATCAAATACAAGACCACAATACATAGGTAAATTTTTTTTCTATCACCACTGTGTTTAAAAGCTAACTGACTTGGAATCAAGACTATACAAAATTCTCAGGCTAGGCATATTCAATACACAGGAATAAAAGAAAAGATACAAGTATATAAAGGTAGCAAGCACAAATACCCAACAGAGTGACAGACTATGATTTATGTGTTTGCTGTACAGTGCATCTAGATAGTCAGCAAAAATAAAACTCTCGAAAATGTGTCTAGAACTATAAACAAGTATTACCACTGTTTATAAAAGAAACTAGACTTCTGCACTGCCTACTTTGGCCTTCAGTGCCAGGTGACAAACATCACTGTCACCAATATCCACCCAAACCTCATTCAGACGCCCAAAGATTTGGAATGGGCTACTGTATTGTGCAATTGCGTAGACATCCTCTCCATCTTTGGGCTTCAGATCTGTAGCATTTGCCCATGGGGTTTTCTGGAGACTTGCCTCCAGCAAGGCTGCCTGCTTTGCAACATTGCTGTCTTTAGCAAAGCCTGAAAATGGCCGCACTGCAACACACTTTTCTCCCCATTTCTCCGCTTTGAGGTGTAACTCAGGCAGAGCAGTGGGGGGGGACTCCTGGAACTCAACTGGTACATAGAAACGCACAGCAAAGGCTGAAGAGCAAAATGGCCCTGCTGATGGCACTATGCCTGTCAACACTGGTTTAGTCATGGGAACCCGAGAACTGTTCAAGTTGGCACCCTGGATGTACTGGAACAACCTGTGCCCCCATAAAGAGTCAGACACCAAACACATGTGCAAGTCAGAGACCAATTGCCATTCCATCATCTCATTCCTAAGGTCAAGATCTCTGTGTCATCACCCCATAGATGACTTCCAACAATCTCCCAGTAGCTAACAATCTTCATACTTATCATCTACACATAATAATGCTGCTTAATCATGGTAGAAGACTCCCACTCAAGTTTACCAACCCTTGATGAGACAGATTGGTTGTCTCTTCTCCACTAAACCAGACATTAGCAACATGCCAATAGATTGCATAACATGGATAAGAAATTCCTATTATTTCAGATTGGAGGAAAGAGAGAGCAGCACACTTCACATAGAAAAACTCCTGTGTAGTTGAAATTTTTTCCTTGGTCATTGAAGCTCATGGCACAAAGTTGCTAACTAGGGAGAAGAGACTGCAACAAAAAGTATATCTTCTGCATAATTCGCACCACCTCATGAGTGACTTCCCTCCAGCAGGTCAAATAGGTTGTGGAACCATCAGGTTCCAATCTTCTCATTTGTTCAGCTGAATCAATCTGAAACTATGTGAAACAAAAAATACAAGGGATAATTGCATAGTTCAAGAGAAAGAGACACCTAGACATTCAAACCCTAATTTACCACATAACCATCATTTAAGAACAGTCCCAAAAATGTGGATGCAATTACGATCTAAACCAGAATTGTGACATGCCATTCACCCACACGACAAGGGTAGAAGATGTCGCATTCAAGAAAAATTTCTCTGACATCTTACAGAAACCCTACATCCCAGCTGGTCAAAGGCTAAACGAAACCAGCACCAATGCATACAACCCTCTTCCAACTGAGCCATACCATGCCCAAATTTGCCTATCAACTACTGGATTCCTTGACAGACTTGGCACTGCAAAGCTCAATCTGCCCCGGACTACAATCAGAAGCACACCTTCCTTCCACCTCAACGAGGATATGTACTCCGATGTGTGTGTGTATGTCCGCGCGTGTGTGTAAAGATACGGAGAACGGAAAGTGGAAGGGTCGCCAGGGGAAAGAAAGAAGTATTAACCTGTGGAAACCGAGCTGGGTGGCCTGGTCGAAGGAGATCTCGTCGACAGTAGCAGACACCCAGACACTGGAGCGTATTACTCGGATCTCAAAATCAGACTCCGAATGCACCACAGTGTATGTGGGACTCTCAATTGCCGCAGACACTGCCATGGTAGTCATCACCATCAAAATGATGAATCTGAGCCATCCTCTTGCCACGACCTCCATGGCTTCTTCTGGCCTTCTCTCCGCTCAGATACCCTAGCTAGCGATGTTTAGGCCGACCGACCGCACTCTCACACAAATCCCACAAGCTTGAAACGCGACGACGCAAAAGCATTAGAATTGTTGTTGTTGTTGTTGCGTGTTTGTGTTGGAAAAGGCTTAAAGGGGTTGTGGATGAAGAAGAAGCTTGTAGAAGCTTTTTGTGCCACAAGCTTTCTTTTCTGTTCAAGCCTGGATTTTGGCTTTGTGAGTGAGTGAGTGAGTGAGTGAGTGGATGGAGTGGATGGAGGGGGGATGTATATCACATGGCTGGGTTTGTCTTTGTTCATCCAGGATCATTGGTCTCTCTCTATCACTGAATTTCCAACCAGGGTACCTACCTAAACTAACTACCTTACCCTAAGGTCAGTTTCATCATTTAAATAATCCTCAAAATAGTGAAATGATTTTTTTGTGGAAATAAGAGTTTGACATGCTGAAAATCATCATAATTATCATTCGCTACATTCTGAATAATTTCATTACTCATATCACAATATCATAGTAGATGATGGAATATATAACTATTCAAACAAAATTAAACGATTTTTTTTATTTAAAATATTTGTTTTGTCAATGTGGAAATTGACCTTAGGCTTTGGGTCGACCATATACTACCTAATGGACACTACCTATTCTTATCACCGCAATGGATGAAGAATAAAATGATCAACATCTTCAAAATATTTTTTTCATTTTGAACATGCAACTTAGATCTAAGCTAGTGTAGGGCTTGGAAACTAATAGTAATGGGTGCAAAAAGGTCTCATTCACCACCAAACCTATGAGCAATCTCCTCACCAATTGCCTCAATGGTCTCGAGTTTCTAAGCTTCACCTTGCCCTACAACTAAACTCCTCCCTCTTAAGTTTTCCTTCTTGCAACGCTCAAGCCATAAATTCTTGTTCTCCTTTTAATGGTATTGACTTTGTGCTTTGTGGTCTTGTGGTCTCATGGTCTTGGATTGTGTTCTTCTTTGCATCATGGTGGTTTTGAGTGCTTTCCATTTAAGTTTCATCTCGATGGTTTTGAGTGCTCTTGGTCTTCTTTGTGACTTAGTGGTGTTATGTTCATGTCAACAATCTCAAGTTCTAGAGGTGGTTTGATCGCTTGTGATGTTTTTTTGATCTTTTTAATGATTTCAACTTATGTTCATTTGGTCTTTTGGTGGTCTCAATGCTTTTGAAGCTCTTCTACTTACTTCTAATCTTGGTGATTTGATTTTTTCTTTTTTGTTAATCCTAGGGTGATTGTTTGTCTCCCTTTTACTTAGTCATTAGAAAGCAACAACTTTGCTACTTGATACCTTTATGTTCGTTGCGTAGCTCATGTCTATTGTCTAATCTTTTGTTGAATTGTTGTTGTACATTCAAGGTTCACACCCCTATACTTGTGCAAAACTACTTGTAAGCACCCAAAAGTTATGATTACATTGGTTGTTCACATCCTTTATAATTGCTAGAGACCAAATTGTAATGAATTGTGTTATAGTGTGATTTTCAACTATTTTTTGAACTATTTGATTTGCCACAATCCCCAAATTCATTGTTCTTTTGGACCATTTATTTTTCATCTTTTTATGTCTTCCCTTTTTCATTTCATTTATAGTGCCTTGTCCATGGTTTTAGAAACAATATATCTAGGTATTCAATAAAGGTCATAACATGTGATTTGGAGTATTCAACTAACCATTTTTTGCACTTTGTGCATCTTGTGGGTAAATGAAGTTATGAAGGATTTAAAAAAATTTACAACTCATGACTAAATTCATCTAGGTTTACAACATTGATATTTTTTAGTTTTTTTTAAAAATTATAGAGTTGTGAAACATATCTACATAATAAAATTAGTTGGTTTTTGATTATTAGTAGGAAGATCTTCAACTATTTTAAATGAAAAAATATTTTAAATATATGGAAAAACTATGTAGTAACACATTTATCTTCCCATAGCTAACTATGGTCAACTTATTCATATAATGTGTAATTTTTTCACTTCACTAGTTGTTGATATTTGTCATTGTATAAATCTTTAAAAGTTGAATATTGTTGTCCATTGCCTTGGGGTTGAAAGGTCACATACTTATAGCCTTGAATTTAGACCTAATGTTTTATCTTGTGAGTGGTTGTTTTAAAGCTTGGTTTATCCATCTAGTTAGGTGATTTTCTTTAGTTCCCATGCATCATGTTTAACCCAAATTCTTGCGTTTATTTATTGTTTCTAAGGACCCATGCCTATCTAGAATTAACAAATGTTTATTAACAAAAGAAACTCCATTTTAAACATACTTCTTAAACAAAAATAAAAAAATTTTGAATAGGAAAAAAATCATCCAAGCTCTCTTTTGCATTAACATGTAGGTCCTTAATTTGTATAGTTTAATGGAAGTGTTCCATAATCTTTCAACTCTAAAAGTGTAGAACCTTGATAAAAACAAGCCTCGTGGGTGCAAACGGGATAACACAGCTACACTCGCCTACCTTTTTACTACTTGTGTGACTAATTTGTGGGAAATATTCTTAGAATATTTATTGAAATATTTTTGAAAAAATATTTGAAATTTTTTAAAAATTTATTCATATTATTTTATTAAGGTTTATGTTAAAATTTGACCAAAAATGTCATTTTCAAAAAAATTCAAATCCATTTACAAGTATTCTTACTACTTAAAAACAAATGTTACAATGTTTGATGAATGCTTTTGTTTATTTTTTTACTCAATTGATTAATTTCAATTCATTCACATGTTCCCATGATATATTGAGAATATAATTATATTTAAAAAATCTTACAATTTCAACATAAAATTAAAATACAACTTTAAAGCATGAAAAAACCAAGCAAGCGTTACACTTGCCATGGTACACGTTATTGCGACTACACCTCTATTATGTTTACTACAAAGTTTATAGTTAACAATTCTCGAAACTTGGGGACAATGTTATAATTTTCTTTTGATGTTCTTCTAGACAAAACCTTTGTTTTTTTATTGTTTTCATGTTCAAATCCTTGTTTCATATGAATTCCATACAAGATTTACATTGTAATTGTGTTGAATATACAAGGATTGCAAGTTGTTGTAAAATGAATTATGGGAATTGGTTGTCAACCCTTATGTTTTGTAAATTTCAACTCCTTCCACCTGTCAAATTTTCACAATTGAACCAATACCACTAATTGTTTTTTATATACCTTTTTGAAAGTGTGTAGCCATTGTTTGTATCAACTTGCAACCTTCATCTTTAGTTGTTGACAATTGTAGACCTATGGACAATTTGCATTGTTGCATAGCCAATGTCCATGCTATCATTATTGCCTCCTTTTCATCTATTAACACCCCTCTAGCCTCATTTTCCTCGATTTCATCTTGTCATTCAAGTGATTAGAGAATCAATTCAAGGGTGCAATAACATGCTAGCCTTCCTTATGGATCATGTTCTTTTAACAACATCCATTATTTCTTCTAATGTTTCATCTATCCACATGCCCTTCCTACTATTGAAATCAATTGTGCTATTTTGTGTCTAGTATGTGATTTAGGAATAAGGGGCATTTTTTCTTTTTTGGTTATTGGGTGGTTCAACATGCTACTTTGTTGTCGTCAACGCACAATCAAGTTCATGATTTTTGGTCTCTTCTTGGTCTTAGCCTTCAACAAATCAATAATGTGTTTTTGACTCAATTTTTTTTTTCCTTATATAAAACAGAAAAATACAAAAAGTTCAACAATTGGTTTGGAAATGTTGTTAATGCATGTTCTTTTAGGATTTATAATTTGATAATTATTATAATAACAAGAATTTGAATTAGTATAAGATATGGATTCTTCAAAATGTCATAAATGAATCACCTAACAATGTTTTTACCCCTTATAGTCCTTTGCATGGGATCACAATGGAAGCATGAAAAAAAACACATTGAAAACAAACATTTTCTTGTCTTAGTTCATTGTACAAACAAAAATTGAGGATGGTTAATGTTACAATGGAATAGATAAAAATATAAAAGTTTGTAACGTCCTTTGACACTACATCAACGTCTTTGTGCAAGATGTCGAAAGAAATTGGTATGAGTAATTGGTGTGAAATAATTAATGTTTGTTCTCTTGAAATTCCTTGATTTAACTTTTGAATCATAGATTGTTGAGTCTAGTGGTAACATAATTATTTTCTGAACCTTTGGTTGTAAATCTGAATTTTTTTTCATGGTTTCATCTCATGACGCCTCTTCGACATGCTTTATTTTCATTTTGAGATTTGTTTTTGCACTTTTCAAACTTGGTTGTTCTTTTTATACATGCTTTGCTTTCACCATGAAATTTGTTTTGTACGCATCTATTTTCAAGCATGATTTTTTCATTTTTATATTATCTATTTTTACTTTTAGATTTGAATTATGAATTGCTACAATATTTTTCAACCTTGCATCACCAAGAACTACTAGCTTTTAAAGAAACATTGGAGTTCTTCCTCTATACTAACTAGTAGAGAGGACATACTCAAAAGAGAATTGAAAATAAAATAGGGCTTTTCTATTTTAACTTTGCTTAAATAACTTGTTTTTTTGTTGGTTTTTTTGGTGAGATTGCAAAGTGCACAAGATTAGTAGGAATTTTCAAGGTTTCTCCTTTGGAGGGTTAATAAATGTGTTTTGATATCTTATGGTGATCTTTGTGCATTATATCCTTGTTAGGTTAAGGGTTTATTGATGATTAGTTGCATACTCTTAAATGTTACAAAATGACCCCCATAACCAATGGTTATATTTGTTTGTATGATATTATGTGAAAACAAGTTCAACCCACTTCCTAAACCAAACATTGCATTTGCCAAGATTGCTTGGATTTTATTTTTTAAAGTGTCACAAAGCACACCCATGTAACCATATGCTCAAATTAAAAACACAATTTTCTCCACCGTTTATTTTTTCAATTATATGCATCAAAATGTGCTTGGTCCTCTCCCATCACCAAACATAACCAAACATAAGACTAGGTCATTTAAAAAATATTGGCCTTCACTCACCCCCCATAACCACACAAAAAGTCACATTTTGTTCGAATGTTAAAAAAAACCCAAACAACTTTTTAAAAAGATCAATTGTTTAGTCATACAAACTATAGCCTAATTGTTTTTATTTATTTCATAAAATTTGGTAGGTAAAGCCCGAGTCTACATGCTGTAATAGGCCAT
>Ga0209208_10007759_pt1 | contig 14464 bp, 8 predicted proteins | sample S1TSphfallax_3_FD_187694 | JGI IMG/M metagenome (GOLD analysis project Ga0209208, IMG submission 187694) | Host-associated microbial communities from peat moss isolated from Minnesota, USA - S1T2_Fd - Sphagnum fallax MG (SPAdes) (version 2) | ecosystem: Host-associated > Plants > Peat moss >...
TATGTTATTAAACTATCAGAATCAAAGATCCGTGCTGGTTTTGGGTACTTCAAAACCTTCAGACCGTCACTTCGATTCAAGAAGAACCAGCAAAGAAAAGGTGGTTTTCTACGAGGTTGTTTGAATTCTTAGCAAATTTTGAGAACCATGCTTATAGACCAGAACCAAGTGTTTGATTTCTTTGGTACCACAGTTATACATCAGAACCAAGTATTTGGCTTTTGAAAACCATGTTTATCAACCTTGCAAGCCACCGTGATATCCAGTGTGAGGGTTTGGTGCAGTTTCTACTAAACTGTCCAACACTGTAACATACCTTCAAATCCACAATTACTACCACAACACAGTCCTCAAGCTTTACTAAGTGGAATCATCATTCTTATTAGGAAACAAGTGCCTCACTGAATAATTCAATCCCCCTTATGGCAAGGCCCACAAAATTAAACTGCTTTGTAATAACCTGTGTTATTGATATACCTGAAGAAGTTGATAATGTACACTCCCCAAATAGACTCGAGTACAATAATTCTTATTTTCTTAAACAATTTGATAGGTGTCATTTAGGGTACTTGGCAAAATAATTTCCAAAAATTTCCCAACTTTTTCTTTTGTTTTTGGTGCCATTCTTAAAGTTCAGACTTTAAGAATTACACCATGCAATACAATGCCATTAAATTCACACATCCCTGAACTCTTCATACGAGCATCAAAGTCACTGTATTAGTTGTGGGAGTGATGAAAACAATAACCAGTACATATGACTTTGCATTACTGCTATTATTTCTTTTACCAGCCTCCTTGCTGATATCACTGTTCTTATCATCATACATGACTTAGGATTTAAGGAATAAATTTGGCATCTTCTATCTTCATCTTGATCACCATGCATCACAAATTTTCACTTTGCAAAGCTTGATGAAAGATGAATTTCGCTTTGCCACTCGATCACTTTCACTTTGTAAAGCTTGATGAAAGATATGAATTTTGCTTTGGCACTCACTCACTCCGTCATTTACAATTTGAGCTTTCAAGAGGGTTTGAGAAGTATTGTTTAAAGTTTTCCCAAGGACAAGGCATTCCTGTAATAAGGACCCCTTGCTCAAGGAAGTAGTCAAGGGTGAGCTTGAATTTGGAACTGGCTTGTTCCAAGGGCCTTACTTGGTGTAAAGCCAGACAGCAAGATTGTTCAACATGGCCAGTGACGATTCATTCATAGCACAATGGGTTCTTATGCACATCTATACATAAGATAATTTTCCCACATGCGCACAAGAACCCACTGTAGAGGGGCCTACATGAGATACATTGTGTGAAATAAGGCACCCACAATTTTCTCTGCCAACTTTCTAGGAGTGCCTTAGAATTTGTGAGAGATACCCAATGTCCTCCAAAGCTCTACCTGTTCTATTTCCTCACAAATTAGATGCCTAGTATTTTCTTAGAGCCATGAGAATTCAAAGGCCAAGGTACATTTAAGGGGGCAAAAAATTAGTTCTGTGTGAAGGTGAAGCTCCTTAAATAATAAGTACAAAGTAAAGCTCCTTAAACAAAGACTACAAATTAATCTATTCATACATCTAGAGTCAAACTCAGTTACTGACTCAACCACAGTCCAGTTATGGGAAATTGAATGACAAATTTTAATGCCTTCATCAAAGCAATATTGCTTTTACATATTCTAATCAGTTCTTGAGCTAAAGTAGAACTTTGAGCATCTTCACCTACTACATTCCAGCCCACTTGCAAGCAGTTCAAGAATAACATTTGATATGTTGAGAGGATCCCGATGAGAAAACCTAAATCCATAACTATCACCCTTCTTCAGACTCCTACTGAATAATGGGGGTATCTGGCAAGAATGAAGTCTATATAAAAGGAACAAAAAGGAACAAATTTTTGCTGGATGGGTGTTTAGAAAATTAAGTCTAATAAGAGCAACAAAAGACAAATTTTGCTATATGGGCCAGGCAAGGGTGAGCAGGGAATGGGGATCAGTGGGCTTTAAGAGAACCGTAAAGCCTACTGACAAGATGTAACACCTACCATTGTTGCTAACAAAACATTACAGCCCATAACCTAGCCCCAGGTTTTATCAATCACTCACAAGCCTGCTAATGGTGCATTCACACTTGATGTTAAGTCAGTATTGAATGAAAATCTAGGTGGCATCCTAGGTGGCACCCAATGTTAAATGGGCAATAGCTTAGTGTTAAGTGAATGTTACCTTAACATAAAATATTCATGATAACTAGGTTTAAGTCCTAAATGGCTAGCATGATGTTAGGGGGACTCAGCACCACTAGAGTCCCTAAAACCAAGTGTGATTGCACCTTAAGTAGAATTTCAGCAGTGGGTTTGAGAAGAGCTCAAAAACCTACATACTTTTAAGTTCCTCATTTGGGTACTAATTTATTTCCACACGCATTTCCTCCACCACAACAACAACAACAAGAATACAAAAAGAAAGTGATGTACAGGAGCTAATCTTACAACTTGTTTTTTTTTTTTGCCTCTGACCAAAGTGGTTCTGCTTTCTGTTTAAATGGGCATCATCATTAGGTCAGACTGTGTAATGCTTGATTACACAAACTACTTGGTGTGTTTGTTTTAATGAATCACACTGTGATGCATTCATGTTTGTCACGGAACAAAGTGTGTACATTGAATGCTCTATTAATGTGTCCCCTCCCCCCAATTCATTGAGTCCTGCATCCTCAACGACTCAATAGCCAAACACCCAAATTTTAAACTCTCAAATTTGAAAATATGAGTTTGCATAGGTTTCAGGATTTTTCCCTCCAACACATACACACTCCATTTCTCTCTTTTCAAAGCACAATAATCATCATCACTCAAGAACAATCACCTCAAAATGCTCTCATCCCAGACCATACCCTCTTGTCCATAACCAACATTTGTAGTGCTTTAGGGTATTAAAAAAGGGTATCAAAATTTTCTCCACTAAAAATTCAGGCGGTTCCCAACTAGCCAATTCTTATCTTTTTAACAACCGTGAAGTACTTACATTTGGTTCTCTAAATTTCAAAATTATTTTACTGCCAATTCCTGAATCGTTTTTCATCAAGTTTTCTACAAAAAGGTGGAAAAGTGATTTTTCCCATAAGTTTCAGGCTCGTCATTAATATGCCTAATTGCAATGCATCCATATATGTACACACCCCTAGTCCATACCCCTATGTCCATGCCCCTACCATTAGCCTAGACCCAAAATGGCAAAGCACATAGGTATGCAAAAAAATATATTATACCCAATGAGGTGAGGCAACATGCACCAAGGCAGCCCAAGTTTTTCTTCTTTTGGGGGAGGGTATCGATGTTGGATTTTTGTTGTTTCCAATGTGTTCCCATCAAGTTCCTAACATGTTCCTAATAACTTTTCATTTTATCCTATATCTTTTACCCTAAGCTCTATTCTTCTAACCTCTATAACAAGCCCAAACAAGGGGATTACAACATATCTATTTGGGGACTATCCAAAGTTTCATTCATTTTTTGTGATGCGCCAATCAAATATGCCCATTATAAGAAAATAAAATTCTAAAAAAATGGAAATTTGTGGGTCCCCACAACTAATTGATATGATCACAATATATCATCTAATAACTAATGAAATTGATTCAAAAAACAAGTTCCCACCCAAAAACAAATCCACATGATTTGAGAAATATGCCATGTTAACAAAGGTAACAAGCACCCAACAACTTTGACAATAGTCTACTAATTGATGTAGGATGTAGCATAGATTAATTGTTTCCCAAATTTGTAATGCTTAATTAAACAAAAGTATTGTTGAAAAAGATGGAAAAATGTCAATAATTTTAAATTTTGACTCTTAGAGAAGTTTAACAAAATCAAAAAAATAATTTAGCTTTCAATTAAAGTTAAATTTGAAAAAAATAACCTTGCATTTATTAAAGTGTTAATCATTTTTGGGCACAAACAAAATCAGAATGTTTTTTGCTGAAAGAAACCAAAAATGCCCACTTGGGATGCATCCTTATAAATACCATGACACCTAAACAATTTTGGCAGAATTTTATTTTTATTTTTTTGCCAAATTTCTGAAACATAATTTGTTATTTGTGCCAAAAAATTTATAAAATTAAAATCTGCAAGATTATGATTGAACTAAAGACCTTCAAATTCAAGAATTTAAAAATGAAACAATCTAGACAAAGTAAACTGTCCCACAAACTTTTTAATAATGTGTTTATTATTTTTTATAACCATTACTTACCAAAATTTTCAGAATTAAAAAACCAAGTGCCAAAGTTAAATTTTAAAATTTAATTAATTATTTGGCAATTTTATGCCAAATCCAATCAAGGAATATGGTAGTGGATAATATAATAAGATACATAGGAATTCTATGATTGCTTATTCAAGGAAAAGATTTCTGAAACCATGATCTTTGGGTCAACATAAACATTGTTTTGATTTCTATGATCCAAAATGATATTGAATTATATAATTATATAAAGGTGTCATTTTTTTAAAATCCCATTACTTTATCATTTTCACTTCACAACTTATAATTGATGTCAAAATTACAATCATAAAATTTAGATTTGAACCCTCATCTTCAAACTTTCACATGTATAAATATATATTTCTTTAAACCATAATAATCCAATAATTTTTCAAATTTTTGGTCAATGTTTGAACTTTTGTTTCATTACTTTAGATAATCCAATGGTTATATTTTTAGGTTGCCAATGAAGACTTAGTTTTTTTACAACAAATGTGAAAACATCATGTGTCCCCCTTAGACCTCCATAAATCAAAGCTAGCAATGGCAAAATGGCATTCTATAAAATTAGCAAAAGATAAATGTGTGTTGCCTTCTCAATGAGTTCATGTAATACCTTTTGACAAAACTATTTACATAAGGAAAAACACCAAGACATAAAATGATGTCGAACATTTCAAACATATACTTTTCACAAGTGTCACAAACATATAAAAATCCATAAAATTTTATAGAAAAATATTGATGTAATATTTAGAAGTTGTAGAGTCCTTGTCCTAAAAGGTTATAGGATGCAAAGTTGGCAAAAGGATTTCTAAGTTGCCGAGTTAAACAAAGATTTTTAAAAGTGTAATTGGTGGAAGGGTTTTAAAAGTTAAATCAACAAAATGTTCTAGAAAACCAAGTTGGTGAAAGGTCCTAAAAATTGCTTAATTGATACAAGGGTTTTAAAACCTTACTGAACCTTTAAAGAGTTATATGAATTAAGATAAATATTAAGACTTTTCAAAAACACCACCCCTCAATCTTGCCAAAGGAACTTAAGGCCTGAGTATTACATTTGAATATCTCATATAACTTTGTATCATGCCTTTTTCCATTAGGTCTTTTAGGTCATGTTGATCATAGAGGTTTTAGTTTTGCCAAGGCCACATAATTTTCTCCTTGAATTATTGTCTCGTCCTTCACAAAGGTCTTACACCAAAAAATAAATAAATATTGCACTTGGAAACATATTTTTGTTGTTTTTACAATGATCATTTCCATTTGGTTTATTAACATATCTTTCAATGTTTTTTCAAACAAATTATACCATTTGTTTTAACACAGGAAATTTTAAAAACAATCTTTGGGATCGATTCATTTACTTTATTTTTATAATATATTATACGACACATGATCTATGCATTTGTAGCATCCACGTCAAAATCATTATTCACATTAAATTGTTCCAATTTTGACAAGATTATATGACAAAACAAAAGGTCAAAAACATAAACAAATAGTTATTCCACCAATTATCCTACCCAATACAATGAGCTACAAGATTTTTATTATATTTTATATTCAAGTTTAGCTAATTATCTAATTTAGACTATTTTGTTTAATTTGTTTTAAATGTCCAAAAATCAAGTCGTTTTCAAATGTAACAAAATTTCAAGTCCTATGTACTCAAAAAAAAGTTTACAAACATTTAAAAAGAGAAAATGAAATGAAAAATAATCATTCATTTTTCTTTCTTTTTGTTATGACAAAAAAAATAGTGCAATTGGAAAATTAATAATACATAAGTTCAAATCAAGTATGACATCGCAAGGTACAATGGGTTGTATAATATATATGTCTTGCACAAAAAAACACCACATGTATAAATGAAAATAACACAAAATTACAAGAAATGTAACAACAAACAAACACAAGCATAAAAACAACTAAATAAATAGGTGCATGTGTAACCAAAAAAATGTGGTAACAAAAACCATCAACAATAAAATGATAAAAAATTCAACACACATTTTGTGATGCACCCCCAAACTCCTTGATAGATTCAATTACAAGTCTAAATGGTGAAAATAGTGAAAGGATAAAAAATTGAGGCATGCTCTTTGGCTCGCAACATTTTGAAAGTAGAAAGGCATGTTGGAATTCTAGGATGGGGAATAAGAAAAATGACAGCCAATTATATTATTCACATGGACTTGCACAAACCAAACAACAAGTTGGTTAATGCATAGTTGGAACACTTTTGGTGCACCGACGAACCATGAACAAACATGAACTCACAAGACTCACCATGGTTCGGACTTGGGGGAAACCACCACCTTCCCCCTTATAGTATTTTTTATGCATGGCCATGGGCCCAACAACCAAACATCATTTTGTACTAGGACTCCCATGTTGGGAGTCCCAAAATTGGAACTTCTATGACTTTGGAAGCTCATAATTTCTTATGCAGACCTCTTATTGAGGTGAGGTCTAAAGCAAAGTTGTAGCCCTTGTCAAAAAAATTTAAATGATATGTGCCAAGTAAATAAGGGCAATCCTCGACTTTTAATGGTCAAGATTCAAATTAGCAATTTTACTTCCAACCCTTTTTTTAGTCATAATTTATGTTTTAAGTACCCAAATGGGTCATGCGATGCCATTTTAAACATTTACGTTCCAAGATCTTTCGAAGTGGTACAAAGAACTTTTTAATCCAATGAGTTTTGACCCCTAAAATGGCCCTTTGAAACTTCGAGACTCCGTCGGGACTCCAATTCTCAAAATGGGAATTCACTTGGGAGTGTGAAGCTTCATTCCCTTACACTTTCCTACACTCCCAAGAGCATGAAAAGTGACTCATGGGCTTCACTCTTGGCTCGCACATTTGCAACCCCTTGCTTTGGTCACAAACCTAAGGTTATGGTTGCAACACACTTGACATTACTCAAGGATCTATTAAATAATATGACATGCATTTCATACATAGCAAACCCAATAATTACAATTTTTTATACACCACCAAATAACCATTATAAGAAAAACATGGTGTTTTTAATTGGAGAATTCAATGAAAAGAACCCCATTTGAATAGGCATAAAAAAAATATTTTGTCCTTTTGGACAATTTGATGTTAATATGTCCATTGTGATTAAGGTGGTTTTCTTACTTACAAAATAATGAACCATTTGATTTGTTATTTTAAATTATAAATAATGAACAATTTGATAATACTTCAAATTTGTACCCATATTTAAATCATTATTTTTAAAATTTTTATCAAAAATAATTTTTTTTTGTATAAATGTGTCTATGTATATATATTGCATAATATGTATTGTAACATTTATAAAATACATATTATAATGTTGTATAAATGTTTTTAAACATACATATATTTAATAAATTTATACATCATTATAATGAATTATTTAATATACAAACTTTAAGAAATAATTATTTGAATAATACAAAAAATTACTATAATGAATTGTTTATATTACAACTGGACATGAATAACTTGAGGTGAAATGTCATAATGAAATGATGATTTAATTCACTTTGGAAGCCCCATACTAAATTGGATTGTTGAATTAAACTTCAATTTTGTAGTAATGTAAAAATTGAACCTTCAATCTCTTCAATGATAGACCAAGTCCTTAACCAATGGATTACACCTCTAAAAGATATCAAGTTTTATCAATTTTCAAACTTCACATCAACTTGTGTAAGTATGAAGGTTATGTAATTGACAAGTAAATAGGTTGTACATTACTACAAGTTTTTTTTTACTTTGATTTTTATGATTGAAATAATGATTGAAATTTTAATCAAAACGAGGGACAAATTTATCCTTAATAAAATTGAACTAATCATTTATGCCAAAAATCTCATTATCTTTTTTATTAAAATGACTAAAACTATTAATTGATGTAGATATATTAATTGAATTACAATATTTACTAGTAGATTATTGTGATAATAATAATAATAATTGAAATTCTTCCAAATTAAACTATGGAAATTCCAAAGTTACATTACATTAAACTTTTGGTTCCATTATTGGGAAAAATCCATTTTTTTCATTTGCAATGAACTTACCATAAGTCATTATGATGATGTTAGAAACACAACATGTCCAAAGTGGCATTTGAACCCTTGCATCCTTGGCCATAACCCAAAACCTTTACCATTTGACCACCATTTTCTTCAAAGTCTTGTTGAAAATCCAAGTTCAATTATTTAATATTTATTGGTTACTAGATTAAGAGAAAATAACTTGGTTGGTTTGGTGATTATTTTTTTATTTACTTTAATTGATTTATTTCTGGGTTTGGTGTCTCGGTTAAGTATTTAGTGTTGGTGTGTTTTGACTTTGTTTTCATTGTTACAAATTGGTTTGTTTTGGGTGTGAAGAACATCGGTGTGTTCTTGTTCATATGTTATATGTTCATGAACATGTTGGTTTGATGTTTTTTTCATTCTCTTGCAATAAAGCCATTCATATTTTGATCTCCAATTTATTAACACACCTCACATGATGATATAAATTGTTATGGAAAAATATATAAAAACACATTTTAAAATATCATTAAACAATTGAATTCATATTTTAATAATTACATTGAAATTATAGTGCCCATTTTAATGTTAAATGTATTTCATTAAATTTGCAAAGATTATATTATTATAACATTGAAAATATTGAATATTTATAAAATAGTTTCAATGTTAAAATTTATATAATCTTTACAAAGTTTCATTTAATTGAAATTTACAAATTTTAAATACCAAATGGAAAAACAGTTACATTAATTTTTATATTTTGACTTGGGAAAAATCAAGTATTAAATTTTCATTTATGAAAACATCAGAATTAAATTAATTTCAATTTTAAAATTATAGAATCAAAATTCACATGTCTTTGATTTTGTGAAAGATGTTAAATTTGTGATGTTTTTAGTTTCAAATTAGGAAATTAATTCAAGTGTTCAAGTTATACATTAACTTTATATGTATTTTTTAATAAATTAAAATTAAAAAATTTAGTTTGATCTTCCATTTCCTCATATGTAATTTTTTGTAATTTAAATCTTGTCCAATATTATTTTTTTATATGATTAATTGTAAAAAATAAACAAAAGCATGAAATGCATATTTTATTTTCATTTTTTTGTTATTCAATTGAATAATTATTTAATTATTCAATATTTTTACATTCTATAAAATAACATTATAATCATGATCAATCATTTCTAAATGATTGATTTTAATTTCATTAATCACATTAATTAAGTTGCACAATTTCATGTGTAAATGCCGCATACACCATGTGTCCGACAAAATGTTTGTTTTGACTAGATATCTAATTTTTTTGCAATTAAATACACATGTTCAATTTTAATTTCAATCAAATTAGGCATAATCAGTCAATTTAAACAAATGAATTTGATTTTACAATCATTTTAATCATGATGCTACTCTTGAAAAATCATATTTTTATAATAATGGTAAGAGATAATAAGTAAGTAAATAAAGGTAAAATACATGTATTAAGTAAAGGAGGTAGGTAGTATGTAGGTAGGTTGATGGGTAGGTTGATGGGTAGGTTGTAGGTAGGTAGGCAAGCTTAGTTTGCATATTTAACCTAATTAATAGATAGCCTAACTTATTAACTAGCATATGATGTCCCATTTGACTAGATGTGCCATTTGTTTAAACCCCATTTGCCATTTTGACTAAAAAGGTCATCATTTGTTTGAATTGATTACATGTTTAGTTTGCAAAATAGTCAAATAAATCATTTTAATTAATTATGAAGAGTTGTGATTAAATCCTCCATAATGGGCATAAGAAAGTTGTGCCATCTAGTTTACATGTTCAACAATTTGTAGTTATCATAAAAGTGGTGGCTACTATCTTTCATTATAACAAAAGGTGTCCATGTACGCCAAGTGATTTCACTAGATTTTGAGTGGATTCACTGGTTATAATGAATAAAGACTACTAGGGAAGTAATGAATTCACTAGTTTAGTGAACGAGGACTAGTGAACTACACCCACATTATGTAGTAGTGTTTTTTCATTAGCATCAACACTTTACAAGCATATTCATAATTGCTTGGTTTCATCTTACCGAATGCAACCATTGTTTTTCTTCTTTTTTTTTTACGTATGCTTCTTCCCAAAAAGAAAATTGTCCTTGAGATTCCTTACAAGCGAGAACCCTTGAATGTGTATAATGTGTTTCCCAATCATGTAGAACCCTATTTATCCTTTACACCATGTGAACACATCAAAGAATTTTTCAAATACATCACACTTAACATTCAAATGGAATTCATACAAAGCTTATTCATTCATAGGTTCATATGTTTTGTAGCCAAATTATCATGCATTGAAAACACATTTAACACATGGATAAATGTGGTAACAAATGAACTATGAACTTATGAATGAACAAACTTTTCACCATTTTATATATTTGTGTTAAACATGTTTTCAACACATGATATTTGTATGAAATGTATGGACTTATGAATGAATGAATTTTTCACAATTTCCATTACAAAATCTAAATTTGTGGTATACATTTCACAATCGTTGCCTTCTTTTTTCATCCAATTATGTATTAATTATGGTCTTGTTGGTTATGTCCTTCCACTTATCTAGTTCCTTGTCAATAACCTTTATATCAAACCCACCTTGTTCCATTGGTTGTTTTGCCATAGATGTGCCTTCATTTTTATCAACTTACAACAACATAGGCCACTACTACAAAATGTGGGTGCAATTCACTAGTCCTCATTCACTAAACTAGTGAATTTGTTGTTTCCCCACTAGTCCCCATTCATTACAACCAATGAATCCATTCAAAATCTAGTGAAATCACTTTGCGTATAGAGACACCTTTTGTTGTAGTGGGCATTTCCTTAATTTGAGCTTATGGAATAGTGGAATTATGTTTCCAATTTTTTCTTTTCAACATTCACTAGAAGGAATCTTGTTGTTTACAACTAAAAAAACAATAATTAGGAGTTGTCAATGGTTTTATGAATGAATATAATCATACAATATAACTTTTAATCCATGTATGGAAAAATAAATAATCATAAATGAATAATTTTCATCACTAGTGGATGATAATATTACATATGGTAATAATGAAATCATGAGTTCATTTTTTTTCATCCATAAGACATCCATGATAAAAGATAAAATGAATGTGAACGTCTAGTTATCACTTATATGATTATAAAATAATTATTGTTTAAAATTATGTGGACAATGATGACATCACTTTTCAATATGTTTATCAAATGACTATATTTTGAACATGGCAGTTGATGTACATGATTGAAGAATGACTATTGTGCACACTTTAATGACATAGATACCATGGTCATGATAATTTCAAGTGATTATGAAATTATTAGAATATGAAAAATTAATGAAAATTTGACTACAAAATGATTAATGTATAATGACATGGGTAATGTTGACCACCTATCTATCAATTTACCCACCCAACTATCTTTCAAATCCCTACCTACCCACCTACCTATTTATTTATCCATTCACCCACCTACTTATTTTTACAACCTACCTACCTACTACTTATCATCCTACAACTTGTTAGGATATGAAATAAACATGTGAAATAAAAACTTGACAAAAATTGAACTCAATTTAATGGTGTAATCCATTGGTAAAGACTTGATTTATCATTGTGGAGGTGAGGGGTTCAATTCATAATAGTTACAACCTATGTGCATTCCTAAAGGTTTAAGGTAGGTAGGTTACACAAGATAATTAGGTAGGTTAAAAGTTAAATAAGTTAAGCTACCTACCTACCTACCTTTTTCAACCTACTTACATTTTTAAATTTTTATTTTTATAATAATACCTAAAATTGATTCTAATTTAGGTATAAATTTGACTAGTCAAATAGTCCATTGTCTACTAGTCATATTATAATCATTCATTATTATGACACCTCAACAATATATATGGCTTGTATTCTATGACTATAGATGAAAAAATGTGACATTAAATGACTATATAACTATGATTATGTGTTGGATATAGTTGGATTATATGACCTCAAATGATTATATAACTTAATAATTATCTTTTATGATTACAAGATAAAAATAATGCCACATTAAACATTCAATGATTTTTTGTTCTTTAGTCATATAATGTCTAGTATGATTATAAGATCAATCATAAATGGAGTAATAAAATTTAATTATTTATTTTAATATTTTGAAAAACATCTAACCCAATCTACATAGTCATTGAAATTGAATGTTTCATCTTTTAGGCTTCCTTAAATTCTTTTAATGTTTTTATATTTTATTAGCTGCAGAACATGTTTAAATTTTTTTCTATGATTTTTTTTAATCAATATATTTTTTATCCAAATCATGCTCCTCATTTGTTAGCATGATCAAACTTGTTTGATCATCATCTATATTTTACTCTTGCATATCAGCCATAGGAATTAGAATTTAAGCAATGTTCATCACATAAACAATGTCTTAATTTAAAGAAAATGCCATGATCATTAGTTTAATTACATCTCCAAAATCACACCCAATTGTAACGACATCATGTAACATCACTTCGTCCAACTTCAAATTCTACATGCATGATGAAATATTTTATCCATTAGCTTTGTTCAATTTCTTTTACGTTCTTTGCAACATGTTGACCATTGTTAGTGGCAAGCCTTGAACATTAATACCTAACCCATGTAACATTTGAATTAAACCATGTTCCATGTCTAGAATGGTGCCATTTTATTAATGAATCCAACCCCAATAGTATGTCATAACCAATCAATAACATCAAAATGATCAAATTATTTTAAGCACACATTTGATATTACTCAAAAACAATATCTTGTTTCTGAAACACTAAACAACATTATATGTGTTTCATACACAACAAATTTAATAACTATTGTTCAATTCTTAATGGCACCACCTAATAGTTGTAAGCCCTTTCATGTACATTGGATGTTGATTGAATCTACTTTCTTAATGTTCAAAATCATAAATTATAACTTTAAACCCTAACCCAATTTATATGCAATGTAGATTCTTTTATTCATAGATAAATTATTCGCATAAGTATCTTGGTTTTTACAAAATATTATTACTTAGAACACAAGGTTTAACAACCACCCAAAATGTTAATAATCATAAAAATCCCAAATATCCATTCATGCAATGTACCTTTCTCCCCTAAAATATTGGTTTCAACAATGACCCTTATGCATTTAAGGATACCCCAAAGAACTTTTTACGTAAAACATCTAATTCTCAATGTTTGGATTCACTAATTAAGTTGTCCACCTTCCATCCCATTTAAATACAACACTTATTGCACTATGATTTTCTTGTATTTGCATCTTTCCCCACAACATTTTCATTTTTTATAGAAGTTTTATAGTTTTAAACCTACTTACAACTTTTAAGTGTAGAAAAATACTTGAATAAGAAATTGTTTCAAAGCTTAAGGCATGCCATCATTCAAAAACCATACTAACAAACTTTTATCTTCAACATATGTAGCCTAAGAACTTAGCTTTAGAGCTCTTAGTCCTCTACACAACACTTTTCCCCTTATTTATCTTGATGGTTTAGTTCCATCAATCACATGACCTTCATCCCCAACATTAGTATTGCCATAAATTCAACCTTAGTGCCTTCATCTTGGTAATAATTGAAAAATAGAAACAAACCATTGTAGGATAATTAAAGCGCACAAAACAACAACAAACATGTTACACATTTCCATCACGTGCAATGCATTTTCATAAAACTCTTCATGTTTCCATATTTAGAAAGAAGACAATTGAATATCATCTCCTTTTCCTTAGTTCATTAAAAAAACAATGTAACCTTCATAAACCTTAACATAACTTTTTCATAGAAAAACCAAGTAACATATTCCACGTCATAGTAATTTTTTTCACACCATTTCTAGCCACACACACAAAACAAAATAAAAACACATACACACACAAATAAACATGCAAAGAAACACTTCACACATTAAATGTAACATTGAATAATTATTTGAATAGACAAACAAATAATCAATTAAACAAAACAAAGTAGAAAATAAATTAAAGGCAAAGGATTTATTTGTTTGGAGCATTGTTGCTACAATTTGAAGTGGAAAGTTTAGACACATCCCTTA
>Ga0209208_10007760_pt1 | contig 14464 bp, 12 predicted proteins | sample S1TSphfallax_3_FD_187694 | JGI IMG/M metagenome (GOLD analysis project Ga0209208, IMG submission 187694) | Host-associated microbial communities from peat moss isolated from Minnesota, USA - S1T2_Fd - Sphagnum fallax MG (SPAdes) (version 2) | ecosystem: Host-associated > Plants > Peat moss >...
TTTTCATAATTATCATAAATGCATGTAGGTTTTTGTGTTGAATCATGATACAAATTTTACTATACTAGCAAATGATAATCTAAATCCTACATTTGTGTCATATTTTTAACCCTTGACCTTTATATTCGAAGGTAAAATACAGGGATACAATTTTCATTCCATATAGAGGGCACATTATCAAGTGGAATTTGTCTTTTATGAGCGGTAAGGCATTTCAAAAAGTGAAAAACTTACCCTACCACTTACATTTTTTTTCCCATGATACTTGGTAAGTATACCAATTTTAAAAAAAAATACAATTCAATCAATTCTTTATGCAAGGTAATGCTATATGTTCCCAAAATAGGGGCTTGCCTTAAGTGTAATTGAAGGGCGCTTATTTTGGGAACAACTTGCTTTAAAGGTGTTAGCTTACAAATTATGCTCCAATCATCATTAACAAATCCATGGTTTGTCCTTTGGATTGCAATGGTTATAAGTCACAACTTGTGTAACCAACTAGAAGAAAAACATTATCTTGAATATATTAAATATATGGTAATATATTGTGATTCATATTATCGTAGCACCTTGGTGGATTCAACACATGAATGCTCAATTTAATTTAACTTTAGTTTTTTGATTTGATGCATGGCTTTTTAATTTTGAAAATTTTGACAATAGAAAATGAATTTATTGTAAGATACCTTTGTTTCAAACAACTTTTAAAAAAGGACAAGGTTTGCTACCAAGGTTTGTTGTTCATAGGGTCTTCAGAACCTGAGTGGTGATGGTAATGCTAGTGGCAGCTTGGCTATTAGTACTACCATTATTTTTCCGTGCTTAGTAGTTAGCGCCATGTAAAAAGAGGAGAGAGAAAGTCAGGCAAAAAAGGACAAAAAATGACAAAGAAGAAAAAATTGTAGTAGGGGAATTCAAAAAAAAAGAAATAGGGGTTTTAGGACCCATGTTTGATTCTAATTTTCATTAGAAAAAGACTAGTTGTAAGTCTAGTTGTGATTCCAATAGGATTGGTTGTAAATCTAGTTTATTGATTTTGGGGGCACATTGAAACATATGAAAACATTCACTTTTTATGACAAAGGAGGAGGATGATGATGACAACAACACCAACATCAACAAACAACCAAACAATGAAGGTCAAAAGGCCAAGGGAGAGTTTAAGATTGTTAAGTTAAAATAGGTAGTCATTCATCACCAGCGTTCTTGTTAGACATCCAATCCATCTAATTTAAACCTACATGACCATCTTGACCCAATACCTTCATTTACTCCCAACCTGCCTACATTAGCATAGGCTTGGGTTTTGGCATTAAATGTTGTTGGGTCTTTCCATTTTGAATTTTATTGTTTTCGATTATACAATTGCATCCTTACTATTCTTCTGAGTGATGTATAAGTGGCATTTAATTTTCCATTAGATAAGCTAGCATAAGACCCCTATGATGTGATTATTTGCTCTTCTTGTTATCCCAATGGTGTTTTGTTATACCCCCTTATGGAAGGGCAACATGGCATAAGGAAACATGAATTAGACTCAAGCATTTTCTAATTATGCAATTGGGAAAACTTACATGAGGAATTTTTTTTATGGGTTCAAGTTTAAATAATGACAAGTTTGAATTCAATGCCTTTTCCCCAACATGATCTTTCAACTCATAAATGCATTTTCCATAATTTTGTCCTTGAAAATGTAGGGGATACTTTTGAGTAGCTCGTGCTTTGGCACCATTATCTTCTACACCCACATCCTTTAACACCACCTTGACACTCTTTGCTTTACATCCTTAGCTAGACGGTTTCCTCCCCTATTTTTTAAAAAAATTACAAATTAAACCAAGACCTTGAACTTTCATTTGATTATTTCAAGTTGGCATTCCAACACATGTTGCATTTATGCAAACAACCTTTTTGCTTGGTGGTTTTTGAACACCTTCGAGATTGTTTCACCATAAGATTTTGCAAATGAATTCCCATAATTGTTTTAATTTTGTTCCCATATCGCGCAAGGCCGCATCCCATGTCAAATTACACATATCCTTGGAGCGGCTCATTTCTTAGTCATGACCAAGCTTTCAAGTGGAATTTGTCCCATTGTTGTAGGGGGAAACATTATATTGAATCACAAGCCAAACTTTATACCTTCAATTTCGTGATGCCTTTGCAACACAATTTTCCCCACACCAATTTGGAGTTGCAACCAAAAGCAAATGTGAAGTTGTAATCCATGGTATCATGTGCATTTTTGACCTTCACTTTGACTAGGTGGTTTTTTAGCTTAGATGTGACAAATGCCTTCAATTCGGTGTCAAGAGGAATCATATTTTAAAAACTTCATGTAGCAAGTGGGGACATCATACAATTCATCCCCTTTGTTCATACATTTTATGCATTTCAGTTTCCTTTGTTTTATAGTCATTGTATTCGTAAAGGTGATGTCACGATCATCCCATCTCCCATGGGAACCCATCAAGGTGATCCCTTGGGAGGGACACTATTTGTTCTATGTTTTATAGCTAGTCGTTCCTCCCCTTGTTTATTTCCATATCTATTGTAAATGACATTCACATCATAGGCCCCCTCCCAATTGTATCATTTGCATATGAACACTTCCAAACTAAATTCCATAGGATAGGTTTTTTTATATTTAACCTCATAAATGTGTAGCATGGTCCCCTTTTGGTTTGTCACTTAATTTTGACACCCCATCCTTGTTTAATGCCCCATGAAAGGAATTTGGGTCTTGGGGGTTCCATTGGGTACCTCATCCTTCACATCATTTTTTATCAAAGATGTTTTATTGTAGGATGTTCAACATGTTGATCTTTTCCTTAGAATGGGCGATGTTCATGTAACCTTTGGAAGTTGAACTCATTGTTTCATGCAACGACTATCGTATCTATTATGATGCACACCTCCATTTTCCACCCTCATAGAATCCATTGCTTCCTTTGACTCCTCCCTCCTTCAAGTGTTTGGGTGCCTTTTGGGTCTAGGATCTTTTGATAGCCTAGAAGGATAAACAAGCATTTCTTCCAATAGCTTTTGGTGGCATTGACTTCATATCAACAACCACCATTGCCCCAACGTCCTATTTAAGGAATTAAACCTTTGTAATTTCCATCATAAATGTTAGGTTTATGGTTGATCAACATCCTTTCTTTTTTGAAGCTTTAACATGAGTCGACAATAACATCTTCCCTTTCCAACAACACCTCAAGGTGGCTTGCGATCTGCTATTGCCCCTAGCATGTGCGTGTCATTTTCCCTTTGAACAATTCAACGAGCAACAAATGGTTTGATTTCAAGATTCCATCCTGGAGTGTTTACACCATCAATCCTTTTCCAGCATGCTCTTTGACAAGATATTTGAAACCCATCGTGTTCAAATCTTATCATGTTTTGGCCTCAAGGTATGCATTTGACTTATAGTCCAACCAACCTTCCTAACCTTTGGTTATCTTCCCCATACTTCTCCATAACATTCCAAACATGACTTGGATTATCACATCCTTCAATTATAGATATCCTTCAATGCATGTGCACACATCCCATTGATGTTTCATGTGTCCTCCTTTTACATTGCACCCATGGTAATGAACACATAGGCACCCATGATGCAGTTCATGACACTTTTGTTGCCATTGCACAAGATGTTGACTTCCATGTGGGACGAAAACAACTACATGCACTTCCTTCAACCACATTGCATTCCTCTCGTCGATGAGTTGACATTGTGTTCACCTAAGATGGAATTCACACCCTAGTTGATGTTGTCATTGCTGATCCAACACAAGTGGATTTATTTTGTTAATCTTGCATTATCCAAAAAATTGTTGCTTTTGAAACAATTCAAGCCAAATAAAGGAGCTATTGCAATTGACACCCCACTAATCATTTCCTCCCTTTAGCAATTGAGGTGTTTGAATGTTTTAAATAAATAAGCTAATGTGTTATTACATGATTGTGCCAATGCCATGTGGAACTTCAAAAGGCTAGAGGGCCCTTGTCTTTTTGTCTTGGTTACTTTTATTTGTTAAAAAATCTCAATTACATTACAAAGGATGCAAACATCCTCCATCTTAAGTTGGGTGATAATAATAGATTTAGCTACTTCCCGACTTCCACCCCTTCAAGACACACCCCCATCACCACAGCTGACCTCCTACAAGCGATTTGTTGTTGAGACAAAGAGATTTTGACATCTAGTTTGTGTTAGCTTCACCTCTTATAAATTAGTCCTTTTTATTTTTCTATTTGTCTTGTACATTTTTTAGATTCGCAATGTGTTTATTAATAAAGTTTTGTAAGGTTAACACACTTGAATTGTTTTAGTGGTTGGGTGGACCGCTATTTAGGGCAACTTTCGATGAGGTTCCAAGGTCAAAGGAACAATGAATTCAAGCAATCTTATTGGTCAAAAGCTTTAAATTGGTCCCAAGGTCTTTGGATGAGGGTCCAAGACCAAAAAGTGGCAAATTGAGGATAAACCTACATGGCACCTGTTTTGGAGGGAAAATCAATTGGTTTGGACCAAAAAACAGTGCTAAAAGGAGAGCTCCTGATTTGGAGAACCAAGAATCAGACTAGGGACCAAGGTAGAGGCCAAGTCAAGGATTCAGTTTGCTTCAAATCAGTCCAAATTGGTTCCTAAGAAACTGGACCCTGGACCCTGGTCTAAAGTGGGTCTAAAGTGGGCCTTAGTATCGTCCCTTCAAGATCACCAAACATCTTATGCAACTTTTTTGAAATTTAGACAGATAAAAAAAATAGCTTAATTTATGCCAAAGCAAGCCACCATGGTAGTATGATAATTAGTTATGGGGAGACCCAAGGCTCAATTTATTCTTCTTTTGTAATGGGCATCTTTCATTGACCCGTCACACAAACAAAATAAAATAAAACTTTGTACAGTCCCAAATTAGATATGTTGTAATCCCCTCCTTTCAGCTTAACTTACGTAGGTTACAAGACTAAAAATGAAGGCACAGGGTATGAGATAAAGTGAGGAGCTACCTATTGGGAACATGTTGAGGAACATGTTGAGAACTTTGGGAACACATTAGAAACTCATTGGGAACTTGATGGGAACACGTTGAGAACTTTGGGAACATATTAGGAACCCATTGAGAACTTGATGGGAACACTTTGGGAACAACAAAAATTCCAACACCCCCCACCCCGCCCCCAAAAGGCCAAAAAACCTGGGCCCTGTCAGTGCATGCTGCTTCACCTCATTGGCCGAAAGAATGTTTTTGCCATTTTTAGCCTAGGCGGCGAATGGTATGGGCATGAACTAAGGGTGGTTTATTCAGGCAGTAAAAACACTTCAGGGGAGTTTTTCCATAATCACCAAGTTTTGGGTTAAATTTTTTTTTTTGGGCCAAATTTTATATTGGGTTCTAGTCAGTAGCCAAAAAAAATAGAAGAATGCTTAAATGTTTTTCATTTTCATATTTTTAATAGCCAAAATTGCCAAAAAAAAAAGAACACCAGTCCCAAAACAATTGAAAATTGTGAAGTGTCCTAAATACCTAGTTAAAATACTCGTCAACCAACACCTTTGTTTCGCGATCATATCTCCTCATGGTCATGGCATATAGTATATGCCATGCTTTATGCACTTTAGAAAACCCTTGTCAATAGAGGCGGTACCCCACTCATCCATCCATTGCCGGGCATAATGCTCACAACTTGTTTTATACCTTCCTTTTCCCATCCAAAATCCCAACTTATTATGTATTATTATAAGCGTTATCAACTCCGGTCATCCTTGACGAGCCTCCAACTTTGCAACGCATTACAATTATATTTCTGGCAACCGAGGCGTGGAACTTGCTCATTCGTCCTCCTCTGAACCCAAGGTTGCCATCATCTTACACCATCATCAATAATACTCCTCCTCCTCCTCCTCATCTGGGGCCACCCCCAACCCCCAAAACCGGAAAAAAGCTTGCATGGACCTTTTGTTACGTCACAACAAATTTCACATTTCATTAGTGTAAATCGTAAAAATCAATTTGATTCATGTGTCATCGAACAATTTGTCGTAAAAATCAATTTGATTCTTGTGTCCTCTAACAATTTGACCTCAACCTAATAAAATCTTTGTCCCAACAAGTGACATGGATGAAAAATATAATCGTACATAATAATTGACACGGAACAAGAGTCAAATCCCTCAAATCCCTGGATATTTGAGGGGAAGAGGATTGGGGGGGGGGGCGTGTGATCTCCATCTTCGTCAATTAACAAGCTAAAGAAATGTAAGACGGACAATGAAATTGAGCCACATTCCGTCAACACCTCTGAAAATCCATGCAAAGTAGATCGGTTCAAAACAATATTCCCTATTCCATTAATCCTCAAATGGGATTTTTCTCTTTTAAAATTTGTTTTTTTTGTGATATTGAAAATTTGGAAAAATTAATTTTCCCAAAATTGAGCAATAGTAGTAAAAAAAACCAATTTTTTTCCCCATGAATTCCCATTTTCGGAATGAAGAAGAAGAAACAACAAATTATTATTTTTCCCCTGGAAAAAGAAAAAAAGAAAAAAGAAAAAACCTACTGTCCTTGACTACTTATTTTTGAAAGATTTTTATTTTATTTTTAGAAAAAAAGAAATTTGTAGGTATTTGCTTGCCAAGAAAAAAAACGCTTTCTGCGTAACACGGTTCACCGCGCAGGAACCGCACGGTAGCCGCGTTCCCTCCCCCTCCCCCCCTACCCCCCGCTCTCTCTCGCCCGCCATCAGCGCCGCTGCCGTTGTTGGTGGTGTGCAGTCTTCCTTCCTGGAGCTCAGCAGGCATTGCCAGAGAAGAAGAAGAAGAAGAATGAGCTGCAATTTTGTTGTTATTATTCTTGTTTTTGTCTTTAGTTCTTCTTCCTTGTCGTGTTGTCACATTAGGAAGTGAGAGCGAAGGGCGGCCTGTTTGGAGATTGTCGTGTTTTTGGATCAAGCTCTATGGACATCGACTCCAGCTCTGGAGCAGCTCAGCTTGTCCGTGAACCTGCAGTTGATGTTGTGATCAGGATATCCTCCAGTGGCATTATGAACTTCTTCAACATCAGTGGGGTTGTTATTTTGCGTGATGTCTGGAAGATTTGCTTGTAGAGATGGACATGAGAACAACGCGTCAGTTTCCAGCTCGATCTGCCGCATAGCTGCAGTAGCAGCTGTAGTGTCTTGCTCAACCAGCTTGTGCTGTAGGAGAATGCCATGATATTTCGATCGTCTTCAGCTCACGATCATCCACTGTTGCAAAGGCCTGCGTTCTTCTTCGCGCCGGGCTTTGTAGCAGAGTGAGAGACGTTCTAGAGGTCTTGGCACGGTTAGGCGGCATCCTGCTGGGAATCAATCCCATGTTGCTTGGTGTGAAGCTTCTGGAGCTTTTCCTAAGGCTGTGGCCTCTGCGGAGCTTGATACAGCTGCTGAAGATGGCTCAACTGCAAGCGGCATGTCATGATCATGTGTCGAATGCTGCGAAGAAGCCGGCGATGGATCTTACAACAACGACATCATCATCTGCGACATCAGACCTGTACGTCTCCCTAGAGCTTCACGCAGGAGGAGGTGCTGGTGGCCTTGGCGGCAGCGGCAGCATGATATCATCATCATCATCATGTGCAGCAGAAGAAAGGCGGCCTCGAGTCATCTCCGTTCTGTCGTCTCTGTTGGACAGGGTGGTGGCAAGGAACGAGACTCAGATTCTGGCGTTGAACCACAGCATTTGTCCTCAGAAGATGACGGTGTTCCACGGCTTCCGAGCTCCCACAATCAGCATCGAGAAGTACCTGGAGCGCATCTTCAAGTACGCCAACTGCAGTCCCTCCTGCTTCGTGGTGGCTTACGCGTACATGGATCGCTTCATTCGCCAGCAACCTGGGATCCCCATCACCTCCTTGAATGTCCATCGCTTGTTGATCACCAGCGTCATGGTGGCTGCCAAGTTCCTTGACGATGCGTGAGTACAATATCTTCTTCTTCTTCTTCCCTAAACCCTAGAACAGCTTGCACTGCTACTACTACTACTACTTCTTCTTCTTCCCTAAACCCTAGGATAGCTTGCATTGCTAAGTCATCATCATCTTCCTCTTCTTCTTCCCGAAACCCTAGAACAGCTTGTATTGCTACATCTTCTTCTTCTAGTTCTTCCCACTGATGACGATGATGATGATGATGAAGTTGGTTTCATGAAGATCATCTGCTGCTGCATTGGGAAAGGTTTGTATCTCCAGCAGCTGACATGATGATGATCTTCTGCTGCCTGCAATGCAGATACTACAACAATGCGTACTATGCAAAAGTGGGTGGTGTCACAACCTCAGAGATGAACAAGTTGGAAATTGAGTTCCTGTTCCGCTTGGATTTCCGTTTGCAGGTGACAGTGAGTGTATTCGAAAGCTATTGCTCACATCTGGAGAGAGAGGTATCTCTCGGGGGCAGAGGCACTAATACCTACCTGCAGGTTGAGAGATCATTGCAATGGGCTGCCTGCGGATTGCAGGAGGGTGTGGCCACTGCCAACCCACAAGCTGTTGATGAGTCTCAGAAGCAGCAGCAGCAGAGAGTTTCTCTCCTGTGCAGCTATGGTGGTTCATGACTAGACTAGTCCTTTGTTTTCTCACTGCAATTCTTCTTATCTTTGCAAGGAAGGAATCAGAGACATGAGCCTGTGTTTTGCTGGGATGCTTATGTTCGTAACTCCTCCTCCTTCTCATCCTCCCCTTAGTCTTTTTGTTTTGCTTCTTGCCCATAGCTACAGTGCAATAGTTATACGGAGCTCAAGACTCATGACCATTCTGTCTGTGGAGTCTTTTGGGGCTCAGACTGCAAAACCCCAGCTTTCTGAGAAGATGTCAGGGCCATATAAAGTCTAACATCCTGGAGAGCTTTCACAATGGATCCTTACACAGCCAGCTTGTATAAAAAGCATGCTAGAAGTTTCAATTGAACGTGGAGCCTTGCTGATGGACTTCAATACTTAGTATGTATGGTGCAAGCTCAAGACCCTTAAAGACCTTTCTTTGGGAATTTTTTGTGGCTCTGACTCTGCAATACCCATGGATTCTGACAAGATAGACAGGGCCATATATGGTCTCTAGCATCCTGGAGAGGTTCACAATCCTTCCACTACTAGCTCGTAGAAAAGCATAGTAGAAGTTTCAATTGAAGCTGGAGCTTTACAGATCTCAACCTTTGCTGATGGAAGTTCAATTGGAGGAGCATTCTTTGCTGCTGATAGAAGTGTTCTTTCTTGATCAAGCTTTGGAGTGGCAGGTTGGTGGCAATTTTGTTTTATACAACAAATCTCCAGGCCCTTCTGACTGTGCAATATTGGCTTCCAACTCCTGCATGGTAAAGTTACACCAAGGCAGGCAAGCAGCTCCCTTGAGTTCCACTTTTTTCAAGTTGGTTGTGGGATTCATCTCCAGGGAAGGATTTAAGACTGTTGCCATATTCATCTATTATTGCCCTTTTTTTCTTCTTCACCCTTCCCCAAAAAGAAGTGCATGAGATTCATCCAGTCTTATGCTTCTGTTGAATCTTTGAGAGCTCTATATATATACTTAGTTTGGTACTTGTTTCTTTTGAGCTTCACTCTTTGCAATACATGGTACCAACTAAATTACATGATGTAGCAATGGGGTTAATTCACTCCATTAGGCTGTTAGCTTTTATCCACTCCACAAATCCCCAATTGTGGACTTGGATTTATTTATGTATGCTTTGCTTGTAGGGACACAACAACAAGAAATGGTTGATAGATTGATTCCAATGTGAACCAAATGTGTAGAGCATGTAATTTAAGCTCAGTGAAACTTGAGTGCAGCCATGATTTCTTCTATTGATGGAAAATAAGTTTCTGGAGTGTGATCTACTACAGACCCCAATACTGTAATAGTACTTGGTTCTTCTAGTCTTGATTTCTGAAGTTATGATAATCCTGCTCATAATAAGCCTGTCTACATTGTTAGAAATTGGAGTTGGCCAGATCCAGGTTTTATTGATCACCAGGGTTTTTAGGAATAGTTGCAAGGTCTTATGTAGAATGCTTGTAGTAACTTTGATCCCCTTGGTCTCTTGCAAAGTGTTTGTATGGGTAGTTTGGTTGTGTGTTTAGAGTTTGTGTGAATAGAGAGAGAGAGAGAGAGAGAGAGAGAGAGAGAAGACATTTGCTTGCAGCTAGCTCTGCTCTTGAACCACCTCATCAGACTCAATTCCTTGAATTATGGGCCTAACTTCTGCTGAACTTAGAGTTCATAAAGTGCAAATGTTTGGACATTGTTGCAATTGATGGAGGAATGCCAAGCCAAGCAAGTTCCAGTGCTCATATGGTAAAAATCCAATTGGGTCACCAAACTATGGTTTGTGAACTTCACACAGTATGTCATAAAATTTTCTACTTTCATATCTCATGGTCTATAGCCAAATTTGGCTAAATCTTCTTTGTGGATAATTTGCCATATTTGGTTACATCACAAAAATGAGAAAAGACAAGAAAACAAAACAAAAAGAACCCTTGTCCAAACTGAATATAAAATTATAAAGTTAATAATAATAACACCACACAGGAGGATTCAGGATCAATCAAAAGGCCAGCCAGGTTATCATGGTTACAGGAGTCATGGCAACCTTGCTGGTGGTTTGTGGGTTCAAATCACAAGGAACTTAGGTCATGCAAGATGTAACCCATGAGTGTGAAGCCCAGCTAGTAGGCTAGGTATTATGATTGCCTGCAGGTCTGTGGTAATGCAACAACAACTACCTAGTAATGAATCAACCCAGGGATTTATGGATTCTGAGTACCTGCTTGGATTAGGTACTTGGGCCACATGCCAAAATGGCCTTAGTACAACTCTGTTACAATTCTCTTGAAAACAGAGCAAATGAGGCTCCTCCTCAGGAAGCAGCAAACATGGGCTTTTATCTTTATGTCCCTCTCTGGAAACTGTCAGTAAACCTAAAGTGTTGATGGGTGCTTGGAAGTGTGTGCACTCCAACTGGAAGCCAAGCAGACAAAGGTTTGTGTGCATTATTATTAGTTGACCATTTCTGTTCTCCTTCCAATTGCCTTCAACTAATGAAATTGGTGTAAGAAAGAAGTTATGGGATATGGGGCATATGTGACAGGGTAGTAGTACCTACCTAATAATGTCACATGTTCTTCATCACCATCATCACCTAGGGGGACTTGAAAGGCAAGTGAACCCTATGTATTTGGCTTTTTATATAGCCCAATATAAAAATCTCTTGCCTTATTGCCAGCTTTCTCTTTCTCTCACCAGCTCAAAGCAGATGCTTTGTACCAGATCCCTTAACTATAGTATCATTATCACTCATTTTGTGTGGGAGACTTTGTTGGCCACCTTTCCCTTTCCCACCTACCTAACCATACCTCCATACCCTTATTACCTCTCTATTGTTGTTGTTGTTGCACCAGGCACAACTTGTCACATGGCTCCCTTTCAGCAGTTCACATGCCTCCCAACAACTTCTTATATACCTAGTTGGAGATGTCTCGCCATTGACTCGAAACATCCCATAATGTCTTTAGGTTGAAGGATGTCCCTAGAAATGTCTCTCTAGTTACCACAAAGGTAACTTCACTTCACTAGACAACACTACTATGTATGTGAACAAAGGTTAAGTCATCAAAGACTCAAGTTTTATGCAAATCCCAACGTATCCCTCTTTCACCTTACACATTTTGGTTGGAGGATTCTTTTATCTTTCAAGGTGAATCCTTGTTTCTTTTGTTCTCACACTTAATAAGGCAGAAAGTTAAGTAGTTTAGGCATAAATCCCATCCCCACCTCCATCTATCTTCCCCCCAACCCTCTTCCATGTCCATTCTTACTTCCATGGTGAAGTTGCATACAAGTGCAAAGGAGGTGGTAAGCAGCATTAGAAGTGAGTGGGCCCAGCACAAAAAAAAGAAAGGGTCCAGAACATGATGAGGAAGAATGAAGATGAGATTCTTTGGCCTCACTATCACATTATTTGTTGGGAGTTGATGATATCCCACTCCTTTGTGTGTGTTGTACTATTGTCTTCCTCATTGTGGGAACCACCCACCTGACCCACACTGTGGGTACTTTTGTTTTCTGGGGGGAGCTAGGTCATAAAGGGTTTCACCTGCAAACTCTGTCTATAACACAACTTGCTGGTTGGATTTCTACACTAAAGGCAAAATGTAGGGGTGCATTGTGGAGTGAGGTATTGTATGATTCCTAACCAACTGGAAAGAAAACAAATTCAAAGGACCCAATGTGTTTTTTAGTGCAAGTGAAGTTGCATCTGGGCAATTGAAGTGAAGTGAAGTGAATCAAATCACAACCCACTCCTCATGATGGGCGAGTTGAGATTCATTCACAGTAATTTTTTTAACCTAGTGGCTTCCATAGTGAAAGCATTGGCCGGGCATAATGATTGATTGGTCCAAGTGGTGGCGTTTTTAAAATGATATTTCACTTTATAATATCAATTTTTCATTTTTATGGGTCGGGATTGGGGGGCAGGGGGAAATAATCACCACTTTGTGTTGGATGTGGGAAACACTGGTGCATGCCCCCAATAGGAAGTGTGGGTAGAGATTGTGAGATGCTCTTAGACTAAGTTTATGAGCTTTGTTAGTTTAGCGTAACTCACTCACTTGTTGATTCCTAAGTGTTGCATGAATGATTTGTTTATCATCTTTAAGGTTTCACTTTAAGAATTTGTTTGGAAACTGAGGAACTCCAAAATTGCTCATGTCGTGTTGTTGTATTTCCTATTTTTGTGTTGTTGAACAATTTGCTAAACAAAATTAACAAGAAATGGTTAAGTTGTTGTTTCTAGGATATAGGCTCCAGGAGAAGACAGTTTTCATGATGCAACAATCAAAGTTCCCATTAGTGGGGTGGAACTAAACCCAGGTGCACCAACCCCACAGAGCTTGGTGACTCCTGCAACAAAATGGATAGATTTTGCCGAGGTTCAGATGGGGTGCTCCATCTGGATTCCAGATACTTATCAACATAATCTTTTTGATTTTTCTTCAAATATTTGGAGCCCCTTTTCAATCAGCAAAAGAATCATCAGACAAGATGACAATCCTGAAAGCATGATTCAGATGCTCCAACTATACAAAGAAAACACACACTATACCCAGTTTGGTGAGCAACTAGAAAGCACTGATTCTCCAACTAGGCTATGTACACTCCACCTTCAAAAGGAGAACTAGGCACTCCTTTTGGGAGATGTCAGTCAATCCACTTTTTTCAAGTATCATACAAATTGTCATATTTCCTTCAAATTTGTTGTTGTTTCTTTTTCCTGTTTTGTTTTGTTTTGTGTTTTTTGGTTGTGTATGAGAATTTTGAGTTTCTAAGGTTTGGGGAATTGGGTTCAGTGGCGTTACACACCCAAAGAAGGGAAAGTAAAGCTAAATTAATCATTTGAATGATTCGATCAACTAAATTGTTTGAATACTTGGCTTCAATCAATACTCTTTGTATGTGCATGTCCATTGTCCGACCATCTTCTTCATCAATAATTCATGGAAAAACATTACGTTGTCAAAAAGATTGTTAGAATTCATGATGAGAGTTGCACTATGACCAGGAATACGAGCATGCAGACATTGTCCCAAGGATGGGACATGGAGTTCATTGATCCTTGTCTCCTCAGGTGCACAGAAATGCAGTGAGAAGCATCACCACATTTCGGCCCCATGAACTAGTGAAGAACTTGATCCCCTCATGGAGTTCTTTGCAATTTGAGGTATGCTGTATAATAGCTGTAGAATCTGGGCACGAATTCAAGTCAAGTTCCATGGCAGAGTACATGGATGACATTGGTTTGTGGGGAACAATGGGGATGCTATGCGCAGGGACAAATTTCAGGTGCCTTGTGCTTTCTCCGTGTACAATTCATGCCTTGGCCCGAATGTTTGCTCTTTTGGAGTCTCTGGGCATTGAAGAAACATGAACACCAAGAATCAAGGAGTTAAAAGAGAAGGCTAATTGAACCAGAACTCAATTTATTAGACTTGTTGGAAGACTCCTCTACTAGCAGGACCTCAAATTAAAATTTTAAAACTTGAATAGGTTTAAATGTAGGAACTAGGAACTGCTGTTGGGAACTTGGGTGGGTGTCAATTTTGGAATTCAAACTTGCGTATATACTTGTGTGTATATATATACACACACACATGTGGGGAAGGTATGGATGAAATTACATGAAAGATGTGAATACAATTGGAATGAAACATAAAAATAGTTTAAATGTCCTTTGTGAAAGCCCGTGGAATAGGTGCAACTCGTTAAAAATCCAATTGGGATGGCTCTAGTTCAAACAAATCAAAATATATCATATCAAAATTTCAATTGAAAATTCAATGAAATTGAGCACAAGGTTGTTAGAACATTCAAGTGCTTGTTTAGATATTGATGTTGCTCAACATCATGTTGGAATAGGG
>Ga0209208_10007761_pt1 | contig 14462 bp, 14 predicted proteins | sample S1TSphfallax_3_FD_187694 | JGI IMG/M metagenome (GOLD analysis project Ga0209208, IMG submission 187694) | Host-associated microbial communities from peat moss isolated from Minnesota, USA - S1T2_Fd - Sphagnum fallax MG (SPAdes) (version 2) | ecosystem: Host-associated > Plants > Peat moss >...
TCTCTCTTCTTTCCATGATACCTGCACGGTATCATTGGGAAAAAAGGAAACTAAACAAGAGGCAGGGTTTTACTGACTGTAAAGGTTTTGAAAATGGAGTGCCTGACCATATTTTTCTCTCTTCTTTCCATGATTCGTGCACACGGTATCATGGGGGCAAAATGAAATTAAATATGAGGCAGGGTTTTACCGACTGTGAAGGTTTTGAAAATGGAGTGCCTGACCATATTTTTCTCTCTTCTTTCCGTTTCTTGGCCCTGAGAAGCATCGGGCGAGGTTTCCACTGGATGAATGGATGTTGTGATTGCAACATGGCACTATTTCTACCTAAAAACATATTTGGTAAGATAGTTTATGTTTGTCGGTTTTGTCCTTTAAAAGCATTGTGGGAACTCCTACGCATATATAAGGGGTAGAGAATCAAAACTAGGCTAAATGGATAAGAGTACAAGTTTAGATGTAGGTTTTTTCTTATTTAAACTTGGGTTGGGTGAAGTGAAGGAAGTGGGATAAGGTTATGGGTGGATATTTAGGGAGATGGGAAAGGGAGGGTTGAACATTTAATTTTTTCTCTTATGCAAAGGGGTTGTTATTGAGTATGGGGGTTTGAATGGATATAAAGGGTAGGTAATAAAAGTAGGTTGAATGGATCACGTTACGACTTATAAGTGGAGTTTCAAGAAGAAAGGAAAGGTTTGGGATTTTTCTTTTTTGAATTTTTTTCAAAAGGCCTATTTTTTGGATGGGGAAAGGAGGAGGTGACTTGCCCCTTGCCAAGGGTTGTTTCTTGAGTGAGATGGGGTTTTTTTTTACTATCCCTTTGGAAACAGGGATGGGAATGGTGTCTATTGTGAAGGGAAGAGACCTTTCCAAGGAGTTGTTTCTTGGGTGGCTTGGAAGGGAAGAGGTTGGGTTATTTTTAAAGGTAAGGGGGTAGTTTTGTTTTCCTTTTTCCCCCTTTTTGAAAGGGGTTAAATGATAAGGAAATAAGTTTAGTTTTCTTGTGATGCAAAAAAACCTTTAAATTGGATGAATATTTGTGTTCAAGGTCAATTTGGTGCAATTTTATAACTTTTTTTAAAAAATGTATTTGCTTGGCCCCTCCTTGTAAAGCCAACAAACTTAATTTGAATATGTTAATTTCATTTGATTTAAAACATTATTTTAGGACATAACCTCTTGTAGAAGAACCTTTTGTTACACATGCTTAAAAAATATTAATCAAATGGTTGTAGAAATCTAATTATTTTCAAGTAAACTTTGGTTATAATGTATGAAGTAGGTACAATACCTTCAAATGATTTTTAAAATTTTAGAAACACAAGAATACAACATTGTAATCTTGTTGTTGTGCTCTTGTGAAACTAGTAAGTGTGCTTGTATTGATCACAATTTTAAATTTGAATGGTGCTAATTGGATTCTTTTGGTGTGAATGATGATGCCATCAAGTGGTGGTTTTTTTTAGCTAAACATTGAAAACATAGTTAAAGGACTCACCTAAGTGGTTGGACATTTCTTAAAATTGTATTTTTCAAAAATTAGAACAAGAATACAATAGTTTGGATTTCCAATTTCCTTTTGGAATATGATCCATTATTTATAAAGTTTCAAGTCTCCAAATTTGATGCAAATCAAAAGTCCTTAAATGCATGTTTAACACACTCAAACCTCTAGAATGGATTTTTTTTGCTTTTTGCTTCTTTTTTTTCTTATCAAATGTGCACCATTCCCTTTCAAAATTGGAGAGGATCTTAACATTAATGATTTTTATTAAAAATGAATTAAAAAAATTAAAAATCAAATTTACAACACATTTGAGTATATTTGGTTCAAATTTGTTTTTGGCCCTAAAACTTATAAATTTTGAGGATGTGAATTTAACAAAAGTTATTCATTTTTATGTGGGTAAAAATATTATTACATAATGTACATGACATAATACCGAGATGTAGTGAAAAATATTTATGTCTAACACAAAATGGTAAATTTTATATGAAAAATATAGAATTCATGATTATAAATCAACATAAGAATGTCATGTGATGTAATCCTTGGAAAAAGATTTTTACCTTAGCAAAATTGGTTCCTTTGATTATGTTTTTACCTTTTCACCTTGGGATTTCCTTGCCTCTTTAATTAGTTCTTTGATGTGGTTGTTACCACCTTCCCCTCTTGTGGTTGTAAAATTGTTGATGGCACAAAGGACTGCATGACTATGGAGTTTGGTGGTTACAAGACCTAGGACATGCACTTTATATGTAATCATTTAGGGTTCTTATCATCAATGTTAATATTTATAAATGGGAAAAAATGGCATTTAGAAATTTTATTATTGAATGATTATTGCCCTTGACATGAGAAGGGGTAATTTTTTTTTTTTTTCCCCCCAACATTTCTTTCTTCATGTTTTCATGATTAGTCTATATATAGCAATGGGTCCAACCACATTAATAGGAACCACACCCACACCTTTAAACATGTATGCTTTTCAATTGTTTTCTTCAAGAATATTCTTGAAATATTTTCAGTATTTCATTTAAATTCTTAGAAAAATATCCAATTTTTGAAAATATTATTATGTAAAGGATTATATTAAATTTTTTCCAAGGCTATGCCATTTAAAAATTCAAATTGTGTTTTCTTTGTTTTTACTATTTAATTTCCATTTAAAAACACTAGTTACATAACATTAAAAATGTTTTTTCAATTATTTTTATTCATTAAATTAATTCCATTTTCTTGGATATGTACAAAATTATATAAAAACAAGTTCATTTGTAGTTTTGTTTTTTTACAATTCAAAATACACAAAATTAAGTAATGATTATGATTGCTAATGGTAGGTGTTAGTGTGATTGCACCTTAAGAGGAATTTGTTTTTTGAAAATTTGCAAGTATGGTAGTATATTCATGTTTCAATTAATTGAATAGGAAGTGCTTCCCAAGTTCTTTCTTTTGTTTTTTGCAATGAGCCATTTTGATTGGCACATCACAAAAAAAATTGAAACCTTTGCAAAATAGTTTTTATTGGAGGGTAGATTAGTTTTCCTTAGGCCCACCTATGTAGGTGAAAAAGGGGAGAACTTTGTGTGAAACACATGGGATAAAAATGTGTTGCTATTGGGAACATATTGGGGAACCCTTCAAGAACTTTATAGGAACTAAAAAATAAGATGGTAGAAGGTATGGTTTGGGATAGTAGCAAACAAGGAAAACTTTAATTTATTGCAAAAAAAAATTGTAAAATTGGGTACCTAGGTAATGTTTTTATAATGAAAGGTTCAAGTGATTCATGATGAAAACTTAACAAGCTCCATTAAACAAAACACTTGACAAAAAGGAAAAGAAGAATAAATAGAGGACCCAAGTCCAAGCCATGGAACAAAACCCAAATAGGGTCACAATGGGGCAAAGGAACAAATTATGTTCCAAAACTTTCATCAATCGTAATAGGCATATAAAAAAGGGAGGGACTTAAGGAAAATTAAAAGATCGATGAACTTAAAAGAACCTTCATTTCCAACAATGGAACGTTTTAAAATAGAAATGGCTTGCATTTTTTACAAAACTATCAACAACTTTGGGTGCTGTCCAAGTAAATAATTTTTTTTTTGCTCCTTGTCACACAAAAAAAAAGTAGCCATAAACAATTTTTGATGTATTAAAAGTAGATTTTTAAAAAAATTTAATGATCAACATGAAAATAATCTTTAATTTGATTACAATGTAGTAAAAACAGTGTTAAAGGAGCCACCAAAATGAGTGGACACTTTTTAAATTTACATTTTTGTATTTGAAAGATCACAAGTGAAGCATAATAGTTTGGATTTCTATAAATGCTTTTAAAATATTTTTCATTAATTGCAAAGTTTACATATTCATAGTTTGATACAAATAAAAAATGTTTTTGCATGTTTAAAGCACTTAAACCTCAAGAATGTATAATCTTTATGTTTTTATAAACATATTTATTTTCTACCAAATGTGTACCATTCCTTTTGAAAATTGGAGAGGATTTTAACATTGATGATTAAAAAAACCAAAGGACTAAAAATGATGAAAATTGTTTTTATAAACCTTTGTAGCACATTTGGTTCAAAAGTGCTTTTAACTTTAAAAAAATGGATTTTGAAAATGTGCCTTTAACAAAAGTTGTTCATATTTATGTGAAAGAGGGCATGAATGCATAACAAACATGATATAAACAAAATTTGTAATCAAAATGTTTTTATATCTAAAATGCAATGTTAAATGGGGTACTCAAAATAAAAGATTTAAAATTATACACCAACACAAATATGACACGTGTCATGTAGAATCCTTGAAAAAGGACTTTTACCTTGGTGCCCCTTGCTCCTCCAACTATATGTTTTCACCCCACAATGATGCTAATTAATCACATAGTTAATATGCATTCAAGTAGATTTCAGAAAATTAATTATATTTTTCCCCTACTTTTTAGGTTGTCCAAACTTGTACAAGTACGTGAAAAGTACATGAATTATTTCAATATTTTTCATTTTCAACATGATGTAGTTTTTAAATGTTTTCAACTTTTAAATATTATAGTAGAATACCTCAAACTTCTAATGGAAAAATATGTTAAAACTCAAATTGACTAATTATTTTCAAACATATTTGTTATCTACTCTTATTGTGTTAAGTTTTAAATTTTTTTATAATCACTTCACTATAAACTCAAAGAATAACACCATGCTTTTATTATGTTATTTTAAATTATTTTCAATCTTTTTTTTTTTTACTTGTAAAATTTGGACCATTTTTTGACTTTTTTAAAAAACTACATTTAAAAAAAAATTTATCATGCTTTCATCGCTTTGCCTATAAAAGGAATGTAAAACTACCAAAAGATAATCACTAGTGCCCTTTGCCAACTATGCCATGTTATCACATCAATGAAGACAATCATTTACTTATTGGTGTAAGCAACTAAAAACCTTTGTGGCAAAGGGGAAAAATTCATCTGTCAAGTCCAAATTGTAGTAAAGTCCTTCCTTTGTTTGAGTCACCATTTTTGCGGCCACCTTACAAGATAAGTAATATGAAACCCAATCTTCTTGGGTGGGATTGCTGATGACCATATAAATCAAAGTGCAAATGCCATTAGCCGATAGGTGCAAGAAATGCTTAGCTTTTTCAATAGGCCATCTATGCAATGAACTTTGTGTAAACGACAAGAAATGGGGAGAGGAGCTTGATAATGCATTAAAAAGGCCTGCTAACAATCCAAAAAACTTGGGCTTTGAGATGGTTCCTAATGGTATCGCCCAAGGATGGATTTGCCCATGTGTTCTACTAAAAAGAAAATATCATTGCCCATTTGTTCTATTAAAATGAACAAATCAATGCTTCTTGGGTGTGCCCATTTGTTCTACTAAAAAGAAAAAATCATTGCCCATTTGTTCTATTGAAATGAAAAAATCAATGCGAATCCAAAGAGAAAGCCCAAAACCTTATACCATCCAAAGGAGAACTTAAATTGCTCATCGCCAGTCTAACCCCATTATAGGTGCACATAATTGTTCTTGCAGGCAAAAAGTAATGGACGTTCTTTACTCGAGTGGAAAGCCTTAAATTGGGTGACATACAATGCTATTCTAGTGGGAACCCTTAGAAAACGGGACATATTGACAAGTAAACCCGATGCACGGCGGAATCCCTGGTGGGGGCATGGGTAGTCGATGGGTCGTTGGGTCCCCATGGATGTATCAATGTTCCTCATGACTCCTTGGCAAATCACCTTCGACGTACCTTCGCATCTTGATATGGAATATAAATTCATTGCAAGCTGTGGTTTAATTCTTCATATTTCTTCTTCTCTGCTTTTTCTTCTCCACAAGAATGGCGACGACTCCACCCGTTATGCGCTCCGCTTCAGGCACAAACTACAACTTCCACAAGGAAGACCTATCTCGAGCTATATTCTGTGCACAGGTCGTTTCCCACGAGGATGACGACGGAGCCCAAAAATTTCTTGAACAGAGCCAGCAGACGCATCCGGGCATACAGTTTGACAAAATCCACATGTCACTCGACTACGGAGATAAAGCCCAGAAGTTCCTCGTTGCTTACGCGAACGATGCTACCTTCATTGCATTCCGAGGAACGAAAACACTCAAAGACGTGACCGACACATTCCAATTTGATGACAATTGTAAGAGACATTTCCACAAAGGATTTTTAAAGCGCTCCGACGTCTTCAATGCCGGTACGGGACCTCACGTACCCATCTTTGAACTGCTTTCCAAGTCCGAAAGGCGCATCATCTTGTGCGGGCACGCTGTTGGCGGGGCCGTGTCGCACATGATTCTGCTACGTTTTCTACTGTATCATGGGGAATCGAATCATGTAAGTCTGCACTAATCTTTTGAACTTGCCATTGTACATATAGGTGAACCCGTGAGTGAAGCTTCTCTGAATTGCATCTAGTCATGACTAGGAAATTAAGTCTGATTGATGGTGTTTACTCCTATCTGATGAACCGCTGTTGCAGGGTTAGCCCGTCTCTTCCCATTAGACTGTTGTGATCATAGCACACTGCGTGTAACTGTGATCACAGGAAGCTAATGGAAAGCCACTGACATATGGCCTTGTTTCTTGCTGTAGGAAGAGTGGCTTTCCATGTAGTCAATCATGTTAGAAACTCTCTGAACATATGTTCTCATAAAAAGAGACATGTAACTTTACATAGTGAATCACAGTCTGGCGCATAGCTCTTGCAATTGGTCAAGCAATTGGTCTACCTGCTGTGAGATGATTGAACAGCAGAACTGTCTGGAAAAATATAATAGAAAATTGCTGTGATCACAACAACCGAATGGATCGGGGCTTGAGCAGCACATGTGCATTTCTTGTCTTTTTGTACGCTACCTTTCTGTTCATCGCCGTTTACGTGATTTGCAGATTAAAGACCATCCCAATTCCATTATCTCAATTGCATTTGGAGCACCTCACGTGTGCGATCAAAACGTCGCCGAAGAGGTCAATATAAACTCGAATTTCAAAGAGCGCTTCATCAACTTTGTCAATGAAGCAGACCCCGTCCCGCGCCTTCTCCACAACCTCCGAGGCACTGTGGCGGCAGGATTGAGGGCACAAGGTACGGAGTTGTTTAATACCCCTGATGCGAAGTCGTGGAAAAATCTCGTCGATCATTTGACCTCCAACGACACAAAAGAGACTAATCCCCCGAAGTTTCACCCAATCGGCCAGTACGCATTTCTGGGTACGGGGCCTCCAGTGAGAGTGTTACCTGCAGGTGGAGACATCGTTGGGGCGAGGCTCCAACAATTGGATTTTTCGCACGGAAACTTGAAGTACCACACGGCAACAAGCTACGATACGGCACTGGTCAATGCTAATTTGATCGACAACCCAAGCTTCCCCATATCTTCCGAGTCACGCCCATTCCCTACCATTACTCGACCAGGGCCAGAAGTAAGTGAAAATGCTTCATCTGGCCTTCATGTTGAACATGTGAATTGCAAGTGCCAACTTATCAATAACGCCTATTGACACCAATTATCCTGAAAAAAACACGTACAATCAAAAACTTGTATGCACCTCTTAATAATTTTTTTTCTCGTCAGCTTGATTCTCGTTCTGTTACCATTCAAGATACTCTAGCAAGATGCCAAGTCTATATTAATGTCCAGTGCAGAAGTTCATACCGAAAAGGTAGTGATATGTTTCCGGAAGGACGCACGTGACATGTAGCATTCCAGAATCGCGTGCGACTCCCAAGACTGACTGATAATATTGTGTTTTCCAAGATATTCCTTTGTTCACCCAGACATGCACAACCAATTTTGATCTTAGTCTTGACTCTAATGTAGGTCAAAGACAAGAAGTTCAGGGCCATAGATGCTGGCGGGCGTTGCGTGATCCTTCAAGGGAGAAATCTCTCGTTCCTTCGTAAAACTGTGACGTTGAATGGAATAGAATGTGACATCATCCATCAATCGGACAGTGAGCTTTGCGTTATGGACCCTTTCGGTCAAGGGCCAAGCAACGCGATGATCTGGACATGGTTTGGGCAAATACCAGTGCCCATTTCTGAAGTAAGCTTCTGTAACCAACCCAGACTGGCTCCTAAAATTATACTGAAAGGATTCTGGCATGTAGTTGAGTTTCAACGCCTTGTGCACCTTACTTACCTTAAAAATTTGTTCTTGTGCTTTACAAGTCACTTTTGGAAGCTTTTTAGATATGAAAAATTACTCTTGATCTGTCTCTTGTTTGAAGAATGGAGAGGCAACGACTGATCCTGATTCAGCTGCGAATTTATTTCCAAAGATTGTACAAACCTGGGTACTTATGGCAAGAGTACTACCTCGAAATGGAGGTGATTCATGGGAAAAGCACCAAGTTCGTTTGGACAACATTGTACAATGTCGGTGAAGTTTGAAGCTTTTTCCTTTTTGCCTATGGATCTTCTTGCAAGGAAGTAGATTGTGTATTTATATTAGATGAGTCCTTTCTTTTACCACTTCATGGCTGACTTTGAAAGTGAAGGAATGCTAACAATTTTCATATCTTCTTCTTCATTGCATACCTAAATGATACAAAAGGAAGAGTTAATTTAGGATAGTGGCATCATCATTCCACAAATCTAGTGCATCTCCATTAAGTTGATATACTGTGGAGTTGTGGAATATGGCAGGTGTAAATGAGGGGGTGCCAAAGATAAAATTGTCCTCGCACTTGAAAAATATAAGACGCGGCAAGGGTGATATTTCAGAACACATAAAAGACGCTGTCAACATGGGCAATGAAGTGAAGAAATTCATGCAAACTAGGTAAGTTTTTTCAATTTTAGTGCAATGACCATGATGCAAGAATTTCAAAATTCTGTTCATTGAAATGTTATATATGTAGAACCAAGAGAATGAATAACTTGCAAATACAAATTGTTGAATAGTAATCTAGGTGGGTTTTCGGATGTAAAATTAGAGCATCATGTACCACTGTATCTACCTTATGAGATGACCTTTGAAAGTTGAAGTATGTTGAATTTGCGATAATGATCATGCGTGTGCACTTCTCTCCAGCTCGTTTATGTCTAACTAGTGTAAAATTTCCAGCCTCCAGATTGACTACAAGGCAACCTTTACTTTGGATAAAGGTATCAAATTATCAGCGCATCCATTCAGCACAGGTTTCGCAGCAATGGGTGCACCTCACTTTGCAGGGACTGCAGGGACTGCGGGGACTGTAGTGGCTGCGGGGACTGCAGCGGCTGCAGCAGCTCTTCCCATTGTTGGATGGATTCTAATTGGAATCGGTCTTGCTACTTTCCTCGGTGGAGTAGCATATGCGGTGTATAAAACAGTAAAAGGTTATCACAAGCTGATCAACTCTACCGATGCAGTACTGGATTTAGCAATCAAAGAGGTGTTGCGATGGCAATGTTCTGCCACCCACAAAGGCAACAGTACGGAAGCTGTTTCAAAGGAGAAGAAACTTGAGTTGCTTGGTAAGTATGAAAATCTCACACCATCTTGAAAATGTTGTGTTCTTCAAAGGTGCTTGGGTGGGGGCATTTCAATGCTAGTCTAAGTAAACGAGCATAATTTTGTCTACATAGCTTGCAAGAGAGCTCTTAACAACGTCATGTATTGCACCCCTCTTTGTAAAGTTGAAATCCAACTTTGTTTGATATCTTGTCTGACAAACTTGCTTCCATTTTCAGTGGACAAAGCCCCGGATCAATTCAAGACTTGGGTTGAAACACTGCATTCCACACACAACAGCGAAATTCAGCTCAAGTCTGATGAATTTCAAGAAGCAACACCTGAGTCAATGTTCAGGTTTTTAAAAAGGATTAAAATAGTAACGGAATCAAGATCCATCTACCGAGATACAGTTGCAGGAAAATGCTTTGTGGGTATACTTGGAGCTGAGGATATTGGGAAAAGTACCTTCATTACGGTCAGTAAATATACCCCCTTCTTTGACAAACTGACCACCAACCCAAGGTTATTTGACTATAGCTATCCTATGAATTGTTCTCATAACAGCAGCAGTGTCCACCATTGTGCATGTGTTTGCAACATATTATGAGTGCAATCACTTTATTTGCAAACTTGGTCTTCCTAGATTTGTTTCACACATATGGTTTCTTTGTTCAGACTTTTGTTAACACTTGCAAGAGTTGGATTTTCCAGTGTTTATTTTAGGTCGTTTGTGTTTTGTATTACAATTTCTACTATCAACTAAAATCACCAATCTATAGCATAGGTTTATGTTTTGGTTGGGTTAATTTGCAGAAAGCATTGGTCAGGAATAAGTCTACCGGGCCATTACCTGAGGTGGGTATGGGTATGAATGATCACACCAAAATACCTCAACTTTACCAGGCGGAAAAGAATCTTTGGCTAGTGGACTTTCCAGGTGGCAATTCAGTTGAGGACTACGGTAACTATTGGCAGCATTTCTCAGCACTACCAAGTTTTGTTGTGTTACTACTTGAATTCAAGGTCCATACTACACCTCCACACCATTCCACTTCTAGACACAAAATATATTACAGTATGTATAACAGCTTATGCCTTTGCTAGTCTTGTTCCAGCTGTAGAGGGGCTGTGGGGAATGCACAAACATAAGTTGACACTCTATTTTAGTGCAAATATGGATCAAGTTAGGCTTGACTTGAAGGTGATTTTTGGTATCTACATACTTAGATATGCAAAAAATGCTGCATTGACATACGTCAATGTTCATCTTGGCAATCTTTTTAACAAATAGACTTCATAATTTTCTGGAGCTTTAAACTATGAATCCAAAAATGTCATGTGGCATCTTAGGCAGGTGCATTTCTTGTTGCTGATTCATATAACAATGTAGAATTAGTGGAATAACTTATTCTTACTCACATGCCAAACCCTTTTGACAACAATGTGAACCTATGATGGCCAGAGATATTAATTAAAATCATTTTGGTGGTATCATGCTTCTAGTTTTTAAAAGTATGACACTTATGTGGGAAAACTTTTCCACAATAGTAAGTCATGTTCCCACTATATTGCATATCGCACTTATTGAAAAGATCACCTAGAGATCCGTGTACATGTCAATTGAATTGCTCACAATCTGGGTAAGTTCATAGTAGATTTTTTTTTCATGTGATAGGTGCTAGAATTAGCCTTTTGCAAATATGTCCTGAAACAAACATTTAGACAAATAATTACAAGTCAAAAAGATTGCTGGTAGACAAGAATATTATCTACTCATCATTTTGGGGCCAAATCTTATGTTTTCTCTTTCGTACTAAATGTTGGATTCAATCCACATGCAGGGTGACCTAAAACAGGACCAAAAGGATATGTACAAGAAAATGACGGCTGCACTCAATACAGATTTCATAGTTGCATTCAACAAGGTGGATACAATAAGGCCATACAACTATAAGAAAAAGCTTACAATCAGAGAATACTTCAAGGCACAAAGAGAGAAAACCTCCAAGGCACTGGGTTGCGATGAAGATAAGATTCATTATCTATGTCTCAATCCTGACCCCGAGCTGCATCAGAGATCCAAAGAATTGAAGGAGCAAGGCGTTCTTGGTTTTGAAGACTTTTATGGCAAGGTTTTGGACAATGTAAATAAATGGCAACTCCAATCATTGTAGATGCATACAAAGCACCACGGGCTCTGTTAATGTTAGTGACTTCTGCAATTGATCAACAAGCATGGGAACATGGAAACATGTGGCATGTTGCAGGAGGTGGATGTTTGTACAAATTTATTTTGAACTGCACTATTAATCTAGAAGTAGACTTGTTTTCTGCTTGGGGACAAGCAGACATGGTAACTTTGCTCAAACCACTCCTGGGTTATGTTTCAATTCTGGTTTTTGTGACTATTGATTTCTTCCAAAGAGTTCTTGTCTATTGGTGGAATGCTTATGAATACAAAGAGTTTGCAGGTGATTCATCTGAGTTCAAATGTGCATGGGACTGAGCATCCTTTCATATGACATGTTCATTTCACCATAATGACAATTTTCATTGTGGTGAAACTGGGTCAATATACTTCCTCTCTCTGCAAATGTTTGTTTTGGTTAGTCTGAGAAAAAGTGAAAGCTTCAATTGCAGAACCTGATAGCAGTTCGTGAGTTTTTTGTCAATGCATCTCTAATATGTCTCTAATGGAAAATTTGAACACTTCAAAGCCAAATTCCTATTTGATAAATCTCAGTTTGTGTTCTTTACTCCAAGCTCTTGAAATTTTCAATATCAATTTGCATTATTCACAAAAAACTTGCTCCCATTCAATAAATTTCAGTTTGTCACAATCCTTGTGCCACCAACTTTGCAGCCCTGTGCTTCAAAAACTCTCCAGCTGCATTCCACTTGATTCTTGTATCAGGAGCCTGTGATTGTGCTTGTGCACCATCTCCTTTGCACCATGGCCAGCAACAGTTTCTTCAATGCACAACTTGTAGAAGATAATGGGGTTAAGCAGAATTGTGTGACACAAATGTTTGAAATTTTTGAACTATGAGATGGCATGAAGAGGGTTTGAGTATGTCATTTGTTTCAGGCATATTGTTGCTGAATGTGTCTAAGGAGGATCTGGAACAAGCATAAAGGTAGTAAGGAACATATGAGAGGTTCAAAGAAATACATTCCTAGTCCACTGAGTCAATTCCAGTTGAGTTACTTTTGCCATAGCAGACTAGGCCAGCAAGCATATAAGGAGAAGCAAAGAATAAGATCATTTGCTGGCTACTGAGAAAAGAATTAAGGATTGAAGGAAAAGAGATGCACCCACCTGACAGGAAACATGAAAGAAACTCAGTATCGGTGTGTATGCACAGTCTGAGTTGGTTTTTACTACTCAATCTAACAATGGGCCGTGTGAGGTAGTAACATGGCATCAAGATGAAGAAGTCAAGGTGTGTGTCTTGGGATGAAGAAGTTTGGACCTGATCAGACGTTGAATTTTGATCATGGTTTACATCTATCATGGCTAGATGTGTGGGTGTTTGACATTGTTAATGAACCTAGGGTGCTGAGAGTAGTAGTACAACAACATTTATATGCTCCCATATTTGGTTAAACTATCCAAAAATGTTTAATATGCAAACAATTTTCTCATTAGGACCTTGAGGCCACCTTGCTCAGAAATCTTGAGAGAGTGACATTATTGATGATCAATTGACATATAGCATCTAAGATCTCAAATGGTAATGAATGCAAATGAGCAAAACATTGCAGAATATCAATAGCATGTCTCTCAGTAGCATTCTATTGTTGTTAAAAAGTGGTGGGTGTGGGACATGGTCTGGTTTGTATGATCTGCCAAACCAAACAAGATTTAAAAGTTGTTGTCATTTCTAGGTGAGGAACCCAAGAGCTTTCAATGAGAAAAGATTCACATTGTCACATGACAGGAGAACGCAATTGCTGCACTTGATGAAGAGATCTGAAACCTGAAATTCAGTCCACCAGATATGTGTATTCACGATCAAATCAGGTGCAATGTTTCCTAGTGTGGCAATCTACGTGTACAGATAAGTATGTAAGTTTTGAGTTGATCAAGTTATTGGTAATTTTGGCATGCATCATTGGTTGTTTGCTTGACACAGTTATCAAAGATGTAGGGAGATCTGTAAGCATTGTCAATTTTTTTGCTTTAGCAACCATCCGGATGGCAAGTCGACAAATTTCATGGTTTTAGTGTAGTTTTTATGAAAAGCATGGGATTTGGGTCTTAGGATGCACGCATTGTATGACTAGTGTTTAGATGGGGTGGAGTGTCTGGGTTAGTTATGTTCTCCAAACCCCCTACAAATTTAACCATATTTGACTATGGTTAACATAGGTTGTAACATGTAACAAGGGATATTTGTAGCTCTTGTTATTGTATTGCACAACACATAGTGAGCATGTCATGTGAAAATGTTCCTGTAGAAGGCCAAGGTGTCTAAGCCCACCATTCTTAGAACTCCCCTATTTGCATTGAAGACCTATGCCTTTGATTTAATCACAGTGCAATCAACCCTTAGTGCCAACTTTGCTTCAAACCAACTTTGTTGCTTGCTTCCAAAGAGACAATATTAGGCCCCACAATTCAACAACTCCCTTGGTGATACAGCTGGGATAAGGCCTCAACAATTTTTGAAGGTACCTATAGATTGGTCATCTAGAATAAGTTGAAAATTTTAATGGGAGTGGTAATGCCATCAACCCTTCTGCTAACTTCGCTTCAAACCAACTTTTTTCTTTTGCTTCCAAAGTGACAATATTGAGCCCCACAATTGAAACAACTTCCTTCAAATCACTTAACTCAATCATAGGGTATTGCACATCATCACCATGCACTTCATAATTTCAAAATAAGATGGTTGTATTCATGGTACAATTTGTGGAGCTATAGATTGGTCCATTAGACCAAGTTAAAAATTCTAATGTGACTATCAATGCCATCACCCCTT
>Ga0209208_10007762_pt1 | contig 14461 bp, 5 predicted proteins | sample S1TSphfallax_3_FD_187694 | JGI IMG/M metagenome (GOLD analysis project Ga0209208, IMG submission 187694) | Host-associated microbial communities from peat moss isolated from Minnesota, USA - S1T2_Fd - Sphagnum fallax MG (SPAdes) (version 2) | ecosystem: Host-associated > Plants > Peat moss >...
CCCCCACCCCTGAAACTGGGGACAAAATGAGAAGTAAGGATGAGAACAGTAGACATGGGGAAAACAAGGGACCAAACTGGTTTTCACACTTGAAATGCTCCTCAATAGAGTTTCATCCCCAGTTTGGATTTGCAATGGCTGCTCATATTTATTAGTCATTAAATATGAAAGACTTGTGATATGCAAAGACGCTCAAATTGGGGATGAAACAGGATTCAGAGGGTCAAACTAGGGCCTAAAGACCAGGTAACTTTACATATAACTCTGTTTTGTTTCAGTAAATTTAAAAATGGGGATTGTCAACCACAAAGGACGATAAGGCCCACTTTGCACTAGGAGTAAAGGCCAAGTTTCAACTCAAATCAAAACATTCCTATTGGTGCATCACTGAAATCAGCCCCACAGGCTTTATGTTAGGAATCAAGGCTTGAAATAGATTTTTTTTTTTTTAATCTCTCACTTTATGGCCCTCACTTGGGCCCAAGGTTTTTTTTTTTTTTTTTTTCAAAGGATACTTATCACGTTGAGAGACCAATTTGCAACCAATTTGGAATCAATGTTTTGTAATAAAATATTGTTGTTTTGATGAAATTCACACCATAGGATCAAAATACACCCCTAAATCAAACCTTATATCTTTTTTTTTAAATTTTTTTTTCATTTTTCTCTCCTATTGTTCAGCTTTTGTGCTTGTTTGTGAATGATGAAAGAAGTTTTTACTTTTTCTTACTTGGGATATGGCCATGAAAAACACAAAAAATTACAATTGTCTACGCGTATCCATGGTAGTCGGATTGTTAGAGTTTATTTTAAGAAAGGAAGCAAAGATGAGAAAAAAGATTGGTGTCAATAGAAAAGGAATGAAAGAATATATGAGGAGTTGAAGCCTTGGTCCTTACTTTCTACTCTTCATGGCTTTACACATGAACTCATTGGCCCCCATACAAATAATGTTTTTGTTAATAACTTGGGGCCAAACAACAACCAAGAAATGCTCAAATTTTCCATTAATGGCCTCAAGATTTGTTTTGTTGCAACTCTTAGTCTAAAGTGGGTGTAAATCAATGGGTGATGGTTCACACATCCAAACACATAAGTAGATATGTTTATTAATTAGTGTAAGGAGGGTTTACATATTTTGTAAGCGTTTAATGTTCATCTTTAGTCATGTAAATGTAGAACACAAAACATGTAAGTGTAAAAAAAAAACGTTTATATGACTTTCCACGGCCATGTAAAACAATGTAATGTAAAACAAAGACACTTATATGGTTTTATAGGGCTATATAAAGCAATGTAAAACATGTACAAAATGGCCCATTCCAAAAAAAATAAAATAAAACTTTGAAATGCACTCGCAACTAATTAATATGGATTTGCAAGAAGGCATGGTCATTAAGGGTATATAATATATAAACTTATACACCTCAAAACATTTACACAAGGCTATGTAAATGTATTTGACAAATATCTACATTGGCCTCATGTAAATGTAATTGCAAAAAAAATTATACATAATAACAATATGTGTGTAAGTGTAAAAAGTTTTAATGTTTAAGTGTAAATGATTTACACTTACACATGATTTACATGCTATATATACAACACAAAATTGGTATGCACCTTGCTATGTAAAACTATAACCGATTAATATCATTTTATGAAAAATCGAAAGCATGCTCAAGTTTATTGTTTGTTTGCACCAATGGTACCATTCCCCTTACCCATATATATCCAAAACTTTCCTATTCATATATCACATGTGAATTTGTTTTTGTGCTTCTATGAATGTATATGCTAAGTTTTGTAACTTGATTTTCAAGTTTAGGCTTTGTGCTAATAAATTAAATGATTAATCCCTACCAATTTTTTTTAACATTCTTTGTGTTGTGTTAAATGACTATTGTTTTCATGTTTTTTATAAATGTGTTGCCATTTAATGTGAAATTTGTTATAAGATGTCCATCATTTGACTCCACTATAAAATTGAAAAATAAATGATTGCCTTGGACCCATGTTGACAACCAACCATTTTCTTAATAACCAACCAACATTGTTTCAAGTCTTAATGTGAATGTTCAATATCTCAATGCATACCTCATACTAACTTGTTAATGAGTAGAAATTTTTAGTCTAAATAGTTCCATAGGCTTCTTAATGATTATTAGTCACTAGTGGTAGACTTACCATCCCTTACCCAAGGGATGAAGTTAATGGGATTAGATAGCTTAGGTTAGTGAGTGATTGTGGGTAATTCACCTAATCACTTAAAATTATTTTTAAAAAAGGATTTGGATAAAGGCTTTATTTTGTAAGGATCAATGTGTTCTTTGTGTGTGGTACATGGGGAACGGGGATAAAGGAAGGAGGAGGAGTAGGAGATTCATTAGACTTTTGGGGGGGGGGTGGAGAAGATTTACTTGGAGTGTGGAAAAGAGGAATGAAAAAAAAAAAAAAACTACTTTGTGTGTGATTTTAATGAAAGATGGTTGAAGGATTCGAGTTTTATGTATTGTTTTGATGTTTTATTAAGTGTGGAAGGTAGAGTTTTTTTTAATGATAAAAATAAGATATTTCCTTTAGTTAGTATCTCTACATTTTTTTTAGGACAAAGAGTATGAAGGCTGGCTCTTTAGTAGTCTTTAAAGCCCTAAACTACTGGTTGCCACAAGAAGGTAACAACCAGTCCATGGTGGTGGAAATCAAGGGGTATGACAATGGGTTGCAAATGAAAAGGCCACAAAGGGTTGTAGGTGGTACATAGATTCATTGGAAAACTTATAAGCATGGAGAAAGGAAGGAAAATAATGTTAAAAAGGTTTGTAGACCCCTAGGTGGTAGCCTGGGGATGTTGAAAATACTATAAACTCCTTGAGAATAATTGTTTTCAAGTTTTTTTTTCTTTCTCATCTTGCCCTCTTTATGTTCTACCTTCTATTCCCTAGATTATAAAACTAATATAAAGATAGGTCTGGTCTTAGATAGTAGACTTTTACCTTCCCCATTCCCACTTGTATGACCTCATACTTACTACTTGAATAGGTGTAGTAAAATAAGAAAAAGACTATAATTTTTTGAAATAAATTTCTAAAGCATTCAATTTTTGGACTATTTATTATTCTTGTTGTTAGTTTAATACCAAAATTCAATTACATGTAGGGTAACATTTAAAGAGTAGGGCATTCCCAAATTAAGTTCCCATTTGAGGTGGATCCAAGGGGTGTTTACTTTTGAAGTGCCCCACTACAAAGGTGTTTCCAAGTGTAAAAAGTTATTATTATTATTATTTAATGAAGATAAATAGAAAAATGAAAGTCTTGGATTTCAAAAAAAAAAAACACCCATTTTTTGTTTGAATAAGATTGTGTTTTATAATGCAATTTCGAATACATTAAAAGTTGTTTGACAAGTTTTTATGCATTTGAAAGGTTGGATTTGATGTTAACTAGGTTTCATGTTTAATGTTTGGTTGTTTTATCAATGTTTTTTTAAAAGTTCAACAAAGATTAGTAAAAAATTTATAACTAAAAAAACATGCACTTTTGTCACAGGAAAAAAAAATGCCATGCTTGAAAACTACCTTACTTGAATTATGGTGAAGGTGAAGTTTGATTTTCAATTCTTTTTTTTAGGGTAATTGCAAATTGATGTTAATATCTTGTTTAAAAAAAAAACAAACCTTTGTTAATTCACACTATTTTTTTGGCCTTTTTGCCTTTCTTTGTTATCTTCTAAATTAATATTTATTAAGTTGATTAGTTACATGTTAATTTAATTTTGCAAGTTGTTTGTTGCTTTGTATTTGCATTGTTAGTTTATTGAAAGTCCTTGCACTTTGCTTGTGTTCATTATTGTTCTATCTCATTCATTCACATTTTGCTAATGATCAACACTATCTCCTCTTGTCCATTTGTATTTTGATAAGGTTCATTCATTGTTGTTTCTTCTCACCTTGTTTACACTTTACTAGTAGTTATTGTTGCCTCCTCTTACCCACTTGTGCTTTGTTGGTGTTCACTTTTGTCTATTCTCATCCACTTTGCTATTGAATGATCTTGTTTTCTTTCACATATTGTTATCAATACTTCCCAACGTTCAACCTGTAAAATGGACAATTTTTTTTTTCCAAACATCATTTTTCCTTATGAAATATGCACCATTTAAATTTTTTTTGGAAAGGATCTTAACATTAATTATTAAAGGAAAAATAGGAATTAAAATTGATGAAATTCAATTATACAACACATTTGAACACATTTGGTTCAAACTTGCATTTTGCCCTAAAAGATTATGAATTTTGATGATGTGGCTTTAACAATTTTTTTTAAAATTTAATGTGGTAAAGAACATGAATGCATAATATATATAAGATGTCAAAAGTATTCATATCTAATACATAGTGATACATTAGGTATGAATTCTTTTTTAAATTAAGATTATAGACCAACATATGAATGCCAAATGTCACATGCATTTCATGAAGAAATACTTTTATTTTGGAGTCCCTAGTTCTTTGATCATGTTTGCACTTATTTGGGCTTATCAAGATTTAGTAAACATATAGGTCATGTATAACATATTATGAAAAGTTTTATCATTGTATGAAGAAATGTAATTGAACTAACATAAACTTAAATTTGTTTTTGTCAAACACAACTTGTTCATCATTTTTTTTATTGAATGGATCAATTAAACAAGGAAAAATAAAATAGTAATTAATGAGAATTGGACCAAGTTTATGTAATGGAAATTAACTTTCAATGCAAGAGCCAATTGGTGAAAAAATATCTAAAATATTGTCCAATTTTAAGTCATAAATAAGATGGTGCCATAAAGTGATGAGGGTCCATTGCAAACACATTTTAAAAATTACATAAACAAAGAAGATTTTGTAAACCTCCCAATAATTTTTTTTAATTTGGTATTTATTTTATGTGAACAATAATGTTGCAATGGATGTGAAAATTGCACAAATCATGCATTGTATTGTTTGTCACAATAGCAAAATAAGTTAATATGTTTTGGTTTACAAAAAAAATGAAATTCAAAAAGAAAAATAAAAAGTAATGATATAATAGCATTATAAAACATGCGGATGCAAAACATGTGTCAATTGCACATAAATTTGCAAAAGACATCAATGATAAAATGAAAAGACCACTAGAAAGACAACTAGCAAATAATTTGATTCAATCAATTTTCCAAGTGCAATTTCCATTCTTTTAATGCCATAGATCCTTGCAAAAAGGATAATGTGTGGCATTATTATTATTTTGTAGGATTTTGACTTTTAATTATTAATAGCCATTTTACCTATTCAATTTGTTGAAAATATTTGACAATGTGCTTGTGCCCTTGTATTGTATTCCTTTCACAAAACATTTTTGTTAAAAAAGTTACAAAACCTAATTGAGAAAAAATGATATGTATATGTTTTGTCAATTGTAGCAAAATGTATTATAACATGTTTTTACCCCTGTTGTAAATTTCATGGGTTTTGATTAGTAACTAAAACATGATACATTATTGGATTATTTGAAGTCATAGAAACATCAAGGGGTTTATTGATGATTGGGATACCACTTTTAGGACAAAAAGGTCACAAGAATTATTTTCACTATAAACCAAAAATAAAATTTACATGGAACAAATTTAAACGAGAAAAAATGAATACTCCAAATTATGATAATTCATATATAGTGGTGATTTTTTCACATGCACACAATTTTGTTCATTAATACTTTGGTTCAAAAACAAAATTGCAAAAACATTTACATAAGATTTCATAAACAACTTGGTTTTTTTTGCATGATAATTTTTTACACATGTGACTTGTGCTTGGGACTACAAATTTTAAGCTTTGTGGAATATAAACAATCAACCAAATGTTGAAAGAATAATCATTTTCCTCCAACCTTTTGGAATGAATCCTTCAAAATCCTTGCATTGTTTATAATCTAATAAAATGCATTCATGAACATTGTTAAACATAAATGTTAACATTATTTATCCATACATTTTTTTTGAAATCAATTGCATTACCTTAATGCATTTCTTTTGATTCTTTTTAAAAAAAACTTATAGTTAGGATATAGTTATTTAAAAATAGTCAAATAGACATTTATATTGTATCCAATCTATTTGGGCTTTGTGTTGCTATGTAGTACCAATGATGATCAACTTCTTTTTCTTTTTTTCTTATATTTTCATATGGTTTCCAATAGTTTATTATTATTTATGTCAATGTCAAACTTAATTTGCATTAATATTAATATCATGGACATGAATGGGCACATGTTAATTAGCCTTCTCATATCCATGTTGGTGGGTAGGGAAAAGGATCAAGGTTGTTATAAGGTTGTCTAGGTAGTTATTAGGAAATGAGCGAGGTAGTTATTAAGAAAGTTAGTAGGAAAACATGTAGTTATTAGGAAAGGTAGTTAAACTTGGAAATGAGGTAGTCGTCTTTGGAATTGGCTGTGGATAACCATACAATAGGAATTTTGAATTGTTTAGGGATGACCACATGATAGATTCCAAAAAATCATCCATAAACTAATTATTTGAAGTTTCTCGTCATTGAAATTTTTAGATATCTTTTACTAATTTAGCATAACATCATTTTAATTATATGCATACAACAATTCACTATATTTAGAAAGTGATAGATGTTACACAAACCCAAATTAAAGTATTTTATAATTTTTTTTCTATTAGATAATCCTTTTGGGTACACCAACCATGAATGGACCCTAGGCCAAACATTGGCAAAAGATTCTACAAATTTTTTAAAACAATGTGCATTATATATATTTGTAAAAGATGAAAATTCAAATTTCAATATTATGATGACAATTCAAAAATCCATTGCTAGGTGCAAAATCTTGGGTTTAAAACAAAGTTATTAAACTTGTTTTGGCATGCTTTTTCTAATGGTTGTTAATAGGCAATTATAAAAGAAATTTGTTCTAAAGCTTTTAAAATATGTTTCTATCATGTCTACCCATGTGGATTTATAGAAATGTATAGCTTAGACGAAAGAGTTTGGGAAAGGTCAATCAATAAGAGTGGATTGAAGTTATATTGACTTTAGTTTACACCAAAGAAAACTAAGTTCATTCCTATGAAAACAAGGTATTTCCTTGACTTGACCTTCAATTTTCAATACTATTGAACACCTTTGTCATACTTTCAATATGAATGCCAAATGTTTTAAACATTCAAGTTTCTTTGTCACTATTTGGGTGTAGGTTTGTGAATATAATAATCATGTATAAAAGGTTTTTTATTGTTTTAGGAAGCAATTGTTCTTTGCTATTGTAGGCAAATTGATGTCAAAGTTGCTAGTTGTGTGCTTCATCCTTTTACATGGCACATTGCTCAAATCATTATGGATTGTCTATCTTTAGTTTTGATACCTTGTGTCCTAAACGAATCATGTGGGCATTGATATTTAATCTTTCCAATTTTGACAACGTGTTTTGAACCAATCATCTGGACATTGGTTTTTATTTGATGTATTACATGCAATCATAACAATGATTGTGAAGCTAAGAAAAGGAGTCAACAATCGTCTCTTATGGACAATTTGGTGGAAGATGATTATAGAATTGACATTGGGAATTCTTCCTTCGGATATGAAGAAAGAAATATGTTTCAGCATTGGATCTTTTTTCTCATTCTTAAGGATGTATGATGAGAGAATCTTGCTCATAATGTGTTTTCATTGATGTAAGGTCCCAAACACAAAAGTCTCCATCTAATGTCTCCATTCCTTGGTCATGAACAAAATGTGAAAATTGTTGAGTATGGTAAGAAATTATTATTTCCTTTGCTCCTAAAATGCCATTAGTTTTTGTGTCAATGATTAGAGGCTGCAAATGATTTTGCAAACAAAGGAAATGATGAAGTTGTATACTAGATGTTTTTGAAATGACTATGAGTACCAATGAACCTACAAGAGAACTTGTCAAGATCTGCCCTCATCAAGGTTTGTAGCAATCAATTTGCAACTAACCCGTTTCACAGTTGACTGAGTGCAACTTGAGAATCAGGCCCAAACAACATGATTTCACCTGAACAAGTCAATCCATGGCATGATGTCCTTGCTGCAAGCTTGATGAGCATCTGGCCCAAACATGCACAGAAGAAAGAAACAGCAACAGCATGAATCCATAAGCACCATGGGGAATAAAAACATTTTGATGGCAAGAAAATGACTAAACAAAAAGAGCAATGAAATCAAATTCCTGTTTTTCATTGCTCTACATGCATGTTACATACTGTGCCAGAATACTTCCTAATAAGAGATCAGCAGAAAGAGAAACAGGCACTGAAGATCTGCCAACACAGCTATAAAGAGAGAGAGCATCTCAGGGGCAACATTCTTCTTGATGAGAGACAGGAAAAAAAATTGCTGCCACAAAAATTGTGTTTAAATTAGTCAAAGAAAGCAGCAGAATCCATTTACATTAATTATTGAAATTGTGTGCATCACAAAGCAAAACTGAAACATGCATCTTTGGTGCAAATAGAGTGCACGAAGAACAGTGCAACAGTAGTAACAGATGAGTACAAAGTAGTGGAGTGTACATAAGAATGGAAAACATGAGCATGTGCTGGTCTGTGGCAGTCATTAACTCTTATTGATCTTGGTTTTGAGTTTCCTTGATGAGAGTGCAAGCAAGAAAGATTGTCAATAGTATTGGCGTACTTACTTACTCAAGAAAAACTGAGCTGTGATCACAGACCGCATACCCATAATGCAACAAACCAAGATCTGTCAACAGGGTGCTGACTTGAGCTCTCTTTTTGTCTTCACATAATGGTTCAAGTGTGTTTCTTCTTTGGAGGAATTTTTTTCTTGCATACTTCCTATCTGGAACAATGCATCTTGCAACTGCACCATTGTCAGGCTGCAAAGAATCAACAAACAAAGAAGCCAAGAGCCATTCCAAGACTATGTATGAAATCACAGTTAAATTCAGACTACAGTGACAACAATAGAAAGCTCCAGATACAGTTTCCTGAGGGACTTACTGATTGCCAAGTTTTGCTTCACCCATATTTGGTCAAGTAAATTGTTGTATGTACTCATTAATTGTACATCCCAATCTTTAATAGTAACAACACCCAAACACACCCACACATAGATATATACATAACAGAAAAACTATACCACAATCATTTGAAGATAACATGATAGTGGGTGCAGTCATGACCTACTGAGAGTTGCTCACAAGGTGTCAGATCATATACAGAAATACGCTGTCATCTGTGACAATGCCTTTTGCCAGTAAAACTACAACTCGTGATATGTGCCACAGGAATTACTCAATGGTCTACCAGGCCCATGGTTGAGACTGACAGGAATCTACACTTTCAGGTTTGCAGGCTCATGGTTGAGACCAACAGGATTCCACACTTTCAGGCTTGTAGGGTCAGGAATAATCCCACTGAATCTTCCTCATGTTGATATTCTCTGAGAAAACCATAATAACCTCACTGATCTTTTCCATTGTTTCTTTCTTTACCAGTGCACAATACAAGGTTTGATTTGTGAAAGGAGAAAAGCCTGCCTGTGAGGCAGATCATATCACCAGGCTGGAAAGCTTCATGGTCATTCTGAAGCTTTGCACTTGCATGTGGAACCAGCACACTTCACATCAAAGCCTCCCCAACGTGAGTTGGTGCCTCTTTTTCCAGAACTATAAATGTCACACTGAAATTGGTCAAGAGAGAATGTTGCAGATCCTGGTCAACCAGCTAGATTTTGATTAGAACAAGATCAAATTGACAAGCTCATAAGTGAAATGCAAAAAAACACACAAGTCCAAAACCTGCAAACATCTTAGTATCTGCATCCTAAACTTCAAAACCCGAGCTCCAATTCAGAACAAGCACATGGATACACGATGAAATTTGACAAAGGCTCATGACTGAAATGGAAGAAATATGCTAAACCCTAAACCTGCAAAGGTCAATCTGCATCCTCAAACTTCAAAATCTGAGCTCCAATTCAGCACATGACTGGAATGGAAGAAACATGCTAAACCCTAAATCTGCAAACATAGATACGAGATGAAATTTGACCGAAGCTCATGATTGAAACAAAGGGGAAGAACATGCCGAACCCTAAACCAGCAAACATCAGAGCTCAAATTCCGGCACAGACATATGGGGTTTGAAGGCACAAATCCAGATACATACATACCTATGCGCTACTGTGGTGTTGTCCAATCAGGACTTTCTCCTCAGACTTCTTCTTCTTCCTGAGAAGTGTCTGAGTCCTGAGAAGACGGAGAACCAGGACTCCGAGAACCAGTTGAAGAAGATCCTTACCCAGGATTCCGAGATCCCTGAACCCTAATCGCTTGTGCTCCTCACCCGAAGAATCTCCAGAGAAACCGAAAACCCAATTGTCCCAACAGAAGAATAAGAAGAAGCTGAGAACGATGAGCTACAAAGGAGCAGTTGCGAGTGCGCCCAGGGAATTGGTCTCATTTCGAATGTCAGTTTTTTTCCCCATCCCACAACTCTACTTCCTCAAAGTCAATCTTGTTGGTTTTTCTGGAGAAAGAAACTGGAGGGAGAGAGAGAGAGTGAGAGAGAGAGAGAGATGATGGGTTCCTATTTCTTCTCCAGAAGAAGAAGCTCCTCGTCATCTCTGCTGTATCTGTTATGTCATTCTTTCCAGGATCCTTTCTTCTACTTTCTCTCTGAGGTGATTAGGTTTGTTGGGTGACGGGGATTTTTGCAGGCCTACAGAATTGAATTTGATACCCATTCGGTTGGATCTTGAGTTTGATGGCAGGAAATTGAAGGATGCATTCACATGGAATGCTGATGGTGCAAACCTAATCTCCTCCATTTTCCTTTTACATCATCTTCCATTTTCTTTGAGTTGCTGAAGTTGCTTCCATGCTGAAGAAATAGCATTCTTCCATTTTCTTGGAGTTGCTGAATGTCCTTCCATGCTGCAGCATTCATTGAAGTGCTTTTGTTTGGTATTGAAAGACCATGGTTATCATTACCCAATTTCATTAACTGAACGCTGCTGCTCCTTCTGGGCAATCTCAGATCCTGACTATGAGATCGTTCCATTCTCTAAAAGGATGGTGAAAGATTTGAATTTACCAGCCGTATTCCAGCCCTACATTGCACAGGCGATACAGGTGAATTAGTTTCTCTCCCCCCCTCAATCATTTTCTGTTTCTTGTCAATAATATATGTCTGAGCTATCATCTAGCATCTTCGAGGTAATCTTCTTCATGCTGCTATATTCTTGCTTGCAACGTGGTGCCTGTCTTTTCTGTTTCCATTTGTTACCCTAATTCCATCATCTTAGGGTGAGGAATTATGGGTTGCAATCTGTACTCTGGTCCACAATTGATGCCTCTTTTGACTCAAGAAATATTGTGTGTGGTTCCATTCCTGTTGCAGACCCAATTGACAGAATTTCGGTCATTTGAAGGCCAAGAAATGAGCACTGAGGAGAGAGTCCAGACGATCAGAGTATGTTTACTATATAACTGACACAAGGCTTTCAGATATCATGCAACATTCTTTTGTTGTTCATTGCCTGACAGCCTGGTTCGTCATCGAATGTGGTGGAAGATACTGGAAATGTTGGTTTGAGCATACTTTCCTGTTGCCTGACTTGGTTGGATTTTCACAGTTGGACCTCCGAGTAAATAACACCTTGATACATGACCAGTTCTTATGGGTATATCTCAAAGCTGTTATCTTTTTGGTTCAATCCCAATTCAAATCCTTAGTTTTGTTTTTTCTTGGACCAGAATATACTCGATTTTTTGTTGTTCAGGTACTAGAGGAGGATTGGTTCTGGTCAGATTAGGAGAAACCAATTCTAGTCACAGATAGTCTTTGGATTGCAATCTTGACTTTTTCTATGTGCTGCATTGCAGGATGTCAATAATCTCAAGAGTGATCCTGAAGGGTTTGCAAGAGGACTTTGTAAAGACTTGGACATCAAAGATCCTGAAGTTGCAGTGAGTGGGTCACTTTTGTAAAATTCTTTTTGGTCCTTCAACATTTGATTTGTGCACACTCTTGAGGGTACCTCACATGGAGGTCTTCTCGTAGTGCCTCTTGTTTCCTTGGTGGTGGAATGACCCAGTCAATGTGTTTTGTGTGCAGCCAGCCATAGCAGTGGCCATTCGGGAACAGCTTTATGAGGTGAGGAAACTGATGCAGGAAGTGTGCAGTTTGTTGCAAGGTTTTGTGGCAGTTTACTCTTTTTGCTTCAGGCTTTGATGCTTGCTTGTACAGGGGTGACACAATCATTACTTTCAAATTGCTTTTGTGGACTTTTTCTCTGCAATAGAATATGTATTCCTTTCACTTGTGTTTTTCTGTGTCCTTTTGAAATTGTTGTTTTGTTCTGGGAGATTTTATATTTCAACCTGTACTCGTAACTTTCACACTTCCAGTGTGGTTTATGTTTATCCTTCCCACTTTCCCTTCCTGTCTCTTATTATTTGGAAATGTCAGATTGCAAAACAAAATCTAGCAACAGGTAGAGAGACCCGCATCAGCAAAAAAGCACGTCGTGACAAGGGTGCAATGGACTTCTTTCAGTCCAGGTTTGCTACCTGGAATCCTCTTGTCTTTGACGTCACAATGACCACTGGAACTGAGTGGGTTGGTAGTAGTGTGATCAGTCTAATAGACAGTGGGTATAAGTTGATTCTCAAATTAGGGTTTTAAATCAGGTGGCAAGTTCTGGTCGATGGCCACATCTTGCAGTGAACATGTATGTCCTACAAGAGTTAATGAGGGGACAGGTTTAAGCTTCACAGATTAAACTCATCAATGGGTACTGCAGATTAATTTCAGAAATGGCACCTTTTGCATTCTCAGCCAAATTTTTGGTCTTTGAATAATAAACCCATTTGCTTGCATCATAACTGTCATCACAATGTGACTCTCAATTGTTGCCTTCATGTGGGGGATCTACAGTGTGCAAGCCACAACAGCACTCAATATGATGAAGCGGCCCAACAGCAAGAAAATCAGTGTTGTGAGGTGAGTTTGCCTTATGTGACCAGGGCCCCCCCCAACCCCATTAGCTGCTGGCTCTGGTTAGGTGTTTCCCTAAACTTGCATTCTCTCCTTTTGATTATAATTTTATATCTTGGCATGCTTTTGTAGGAGGAGAAATGAATGGGACCTCTTTGAGCCAGTCGTGGAAATTTTGAGTGAGAAGGAAGTTGAAGCTCTCTACATGAGAGAAGAAAGAAATGCTCGGTATTCAATTTTTGCCTTCACCAATTCAATGGTTCACATTTTCTCTAACCCTAATTATTTTGGGTGCTTGTTTCACTCTCCAGTAGTGTAATTACAATTGAGTTCTAACCAGCAGTTCCTTGCTTGAATATGGATGTCTTTTAGCAGCTGTTAATGAGTAAATAGGTTGATGTGGGGTGTTGTTGTGGGGTTAGCAGTTTGAAAAAGCGGCAAGAGGAGAAAGATGATGCATTCATGAGCCGTTATGTTCGAGTGTAGTCAAAAGTTGCTTGTACTGCAAGACTGCAAAAACCCATTTAGCATCCAGAGTTTCTCAATTACTGGGAAAATTAAACCTCTGTAACATCAATTTGAAACTCTCTCTCTCTCTCTCTCTATCTCTCCCTCCTAACAGGGTAGATTACGGTGCAAGTGATTCTCAGAGCTTTGCACTTGAAATTTTCTCACCAAACTGCTGAAAACCATCAGTACACTTGCTTGATTGATTTTCTAAGCTAGAAGTTAGACTGATCAAATGACATTTAGTGTTACATCCTTTGTGACATGTTAGGGCTACAATTTTGGTAGAAGTTGCGGAAATTAGGTTTGGGGGGGAAGAACTTTAGTGCAAGTTTGATCCTTCTTGATGGAATGGCAGGTGTGATTACTGCAAAAAACACATACAACGTTACGTTGCAACTTATTTTTTTAGTTGCATATCACACCTTTTAATTGCCTAAGACAAGTTGCAAAACACAATTTTGTTATGAGGTTCATAAATGACTTTGTGAAAAGAGCTTGAGATTTATTTGCCTAAGCATAAATAACTCCAAGAAAAATAAATAAGTAAATAAATAAATAAATAAATAAATAATTTGGGCTCCACACTGCTTTGCACTACCAATGACGAGGATTAAATTATTTTTTTGTAGACATAATAATTTTGTTTGTAATCAATTTTTGTGTTTTCAAAAGATAAAATTCTATAAATTTCACTATATGTCATTCTATTCCATTAATATGTTTTTCCATTCTTGTCAATGAAAGTCTAATATATGTACAATCAACACATATATTATGTATGTTATTATTTATTATTATAAAGTTTTCATTACTTTGGCAGTTTTTTGAGATTAATTATATTATTTAGAAAAAATGTTGAATATTTTATTTTATTTTTTCAAATAGCAATTTTTTTTTTTTTTTTTTTTTT
>Ga0209208_10007763_pt1 | contig 14461 bp, 8 predicted proteins | sample S1TSphfallax_3_FD_187694 | JGI IMG/M metagenome (GOLD analysis project Ga0209208, IMG submission 187694) | Host-associated microbial communities from peat moss isolated from Minnesota, USA - S1T2_Fd - Sphagnum fallax MG (SPAdes) (version 2) | ecosystem: Host-associated > Plants > Peat moss >...
CCACGGCCCGGACTTAGGGCAAGTCACCACCTCCCCCCATATAGTATTCTCTGCGTTACTCCGTGGCACCCACATCAGAATGGCTCTTTGTCCCAGGACTCCCAAGGAGGAGTCCCGAAATTGTCCCGATTTGGATTCCAGGGACTTTGTGAGTTCATAACTCTTTGCTCAGACCTCCGATTGGGATGAGGTCTGAAGCAAACTTGTAACTCTCCTTGAGAGCTTTCCAACGGTGTGTTGCATTCCACTTGCACACACCGGGGTCGGGTCAATTCCCAACTTTTAGTGGTCGGGAATCAAATTGTTAGTTTGACTCCCGACCTTTCTTTTTGCCATAACTTGTGCTACAGATGTCCAAATGGCTCATGCGAGGCTATTTTCAACATTTGCACTTCAATAGATTTCCAATGATATGAAAAACGCTTCAAGGCAAGGTGTTTTGACCCCTGCAATCAAACTTTGAAGTTTAAGGAGTCCCGGAGGACTCCCAAGTTCCCATTTTGGGAGTGTGAGTGTCATCCTCACACTCTTCCAAAAGTGGGGTTGCGACATGTTATTACCCAAAATAACAATGGTCAATTATAAAAATTGAAAAAACCTATGTTTTTGTTTCTAACTTTTCCTCTAGTTGATCAAATTGAGACATGTGTCACAATTTAGAAACTTCTAAGTTGAAGTTTTAAATATTCCATTTGCTTTCTACTTTCAAATGGACAAATTTACGTTGCTAAAACACTAAACATTTGAATTAAAAATTCAAAAAAGTAAAATTATAGATTCCACATGTGCCACTTTTTATACCACCTTAATGTGTTAAGACTCAAAAAACAATGATGATCTAATTATGAATGCCTCCAATAACTCCACACTAAAACCTTATTGCAAGAAGCTTGACACTTCCCCTTTTGGTTGTCAAGCACAAATGTTGTTACCTAAACCTTTTGATGGGCCATGTGTGAACGTGTGCATAAAACTAACGCATATATTGAAAAATAAAATCCATTTCTTTGCAAGTTGGACACTGTGTTTTCAAAATGAACAACTAGGATTTGAATAATTTGTCCTCTTTAATCATTGGATTAGTTTATTTATGAACATATTAACCTTGAAAACAAGGAAACACTATACATAATTACCAAATAAAATATCTCAATTTGTGCATTTCAAGCAAGTTCACATTGAAATTGTTTAAGGTGTTAAATTGTCCATTGTATTAAAAAAATGTTTTTCAATGAATCCAAAGCCAAATTGTTTTTACAACTTTATGAGATGATGACCTAATTATTACAACCATTCATATCAACTAGTATTTCAAGTTTTCAGAAATCCAAAAAAATGGAAGCCTCAAAGATGGTTGTAAAAACATTTCATCTTCAAAAATCTAACTCAAAATGTTTATTTTTTATGTAGTTTTTTTCAAAACTTGAATATTGTTGAATTATGCGAAATTAATTTGAAATTGCAAAAGTACATTATTTAGGTATTTGCATATATATTAAGATGTTTTAATTGGTGGAAATTTTCCATTTTTCCAAATCATCATAATTTGATAATACTAATATTATATGATGTGTTAAGTTGTTTGTCAAGACATTTATTGACACAAACAATTACAATCAAAATACAATGTGTTCATATCCAAATATAAAATGCTTTTTTGTTTTAGAAAGTTAAGTACATATAGCTTATGATTATATCATTCAATTTCAATTAGGTTGTGACAATGTTTTCACATCAAATACTTTCTTAAGGATATCATGGAAAACTATCATTTGGGACACTACTTTAGGAGATTCAATCATGTTTTCACCCTTGGCACATCTACATTTAATGAAACACAAACAATTAAAAAATTTTGGTCACAATTTGGGAATAAATATTGTATAATAGATGAAAACTTTAATGTAATTTAAACTTATTTGCCTTAGAGCAAGTCAACTAACAACAAATTTAATGGATTTAAAACACTAGTTTGATTTTAGTTTATGCTTCAAACAGTGTGAAATTGAGTTTGATTTTTAAAATATGCACCTAAAGATAGGTGCTCTTTTGAAGGGCCATTAAAAAAATATGATTAGCTTTGATTGATCAGTCACAACAATTGGCCCATCTTAATTGTGCACGGTCTAAAATTTCATGTTTATGGGTGGGGATGGAGAAATAACTTGCACATTAAACTTACTTCTAAATGAAGACATGCATTTGGGCTCTAATTTTAGGCCCCAACCTCTTGAGCCTCAACCTTTCTTATCCATAAAGGGAGCAAAAGTTATTGAATCTAAGGGTCACCAACTAACACGGAGCATTTATTGTACACGATTATTCAAGAGTTTGCCTATAATAATAACAACAATGAAATTGCAGATAAATTTTGATTAAAATTAATTCAATCATCAAATTTAAGGATAAAAAGAATTTTATGCCCATTAAACGTCAATGTACTTTTCTAATGAATATTTTTGATGTCATCTCACTTTATGACTGAAGTGGCTGCATTGTTGTGGAGTTTCCCTTCATTTGTGGATAACTTTAAATATTTTAGATGTGGCAAAGCCAATAGAGACTCACATATTGGTTGTGTGGGTGGATCTACTCTTAGTAATCAAATTTCCAAAACTCTCAATAACACCTTGAAATTCTAACCAATTGAACAAGTACCTTGGTTCAATTGTCTATTAGGTCAGACAATTGGACAAAAAATCATCCAACCTTGGTAGAAACAATACCATTTTTTCATGGGCAAAAAAAAGAAGAAGGAAGAAATCAATTCATGGGTTGCATTCAAAATTAATTCATGTTTATTGCAACAAACCCCAATTTCAGTTGTATTTTACATTCAAACTCGTAATATGAAAAATGAAAGCACTACCTATTTTGCAAGTTTACTCCGATGCATGTTTTCCTCACATTGCTCTTCCCTACATTAGTCTGCCTGGATAGTCATTTTTCCTTGTGGTGGATCTCTTATGCATGGTGCAATTTTGCAACTTATATCACCAAGAGAATTCATAACATCAAACAGATCATCACCCCCTTTCTTGCAGCACACATCTTGCTTGCAGTCAAGAGCAACACAACCATTCGTATATATACCCAATGCCGACATTCAAGTTTTGGTCACTCTTGCTAACCCTAATGTGCAATCTTGTGAACAAATGGAATGCATGAACGGCCCTGTCCCTGCCATAACATAACATAGTCTTTGCTGTTTCCAGAGAGAAAAAAAGGCTCTTAGTCATATTAGCTATGGTTAATATTTCTTTCCTTTTTCTATAGACCCTCTGCTCTCAATCATGTTAGCTTTGGCTTCTGTCTTTTGTTGTGGCTATGCCCACAAAGGAAGAGACTTCAGAATGGTGTAGGATTTGGGATACAATTTTGGCTTGAACTGAGAACCAATCTGTAAATGACAGCTTTTGAGACCAACAGCTTGAGACCTTGCACTGTATACTCTAGGCTGCAAGTTTTCTTTTATCAAACTCATTTTGCATTTTAAATGACCTAACCATATCACAAGATTCTATTGTCTCTCATAAAGGGCAGAGCCATCAAGCAAGGAGTCACTCATCATTTCTTTAGACACCAGCTTTGGGAGGAAGAATGCAATCTCTACAACATAGAGCAGAAGTTATGATCGCATGTTAGCTATTGGATAATACCTCATCCTTCTTTTCTATAGGTCCCACTCCTGGAGGACAAAAAAAAAGGCAAATTATGTACATGAAGCAATTTGAAAGCATTTTGAGCTTTCAGTGATGTCTGTTCTGTCTCTAGACCTCACCTTCTGGAGAAAAATAAAATGACAGTGTGTAGCTAGAGGGAGAGAGAAGACAATTTTCCTGGCACCCAGCAATCACAAACAAGAGCCTCTTCACCTTGCAGCTACTGCCCCGTCTGTTTAGGATGGGTTCTATGGCAGTATCTACAGCAAATGGAGTGGTTCTTTGACTGCACTGGTATCTAGAGAGAGAGAAGACAATTGCCTGCCCAGCAATCACAAACAAGAGCCTCTTCACCTTGCAGGTGATGCCCCGTCTGTTGAGAATGGGCTCTATGGGCGTAATCTACAGCAAAGGAAGAGGTTCTTTGACTGCATTTCTGAAAGAAAAAAATGGGGAAAATCTAACACACAGGGAAGACGTTCGTTGAGCCCCATTTGTGTAGTTGAAAAGGCAGTAGCTTCAAGGAAAGAGTTCTTTAGAGCCTACCTTGGATCTGGAGGTATGAAAACAGTCAGTCGCTACAGCGTAGTTGGGAAGAGACTCTCAGCCACAGGAGCCGCTTCTCAACTCACTGCAGCTATGGCTAAGAACTTTGGTTTTCATGCATGCTCAAAAAATCTGTACATGAGACACAACGGTGGTTGTTATCTGCAAGCTAGTTTCCCAGCTGCTCTTCTGCATTAAATTGAGGACAAAGTAATTGAGGGAAGTGTGCAAGAAAAGATTGAAAGTTTTATGTACAAGAAATAAATGATCAAGGCGAACACTCGTTCAGAGTTGCCAAATGCGGTCGCCATGGACCACCCCGGTGGCGCCCCCTGGTTCTGCGGGAGGGCGGTCTCCTGCACCACCGCGTGGTTGTTGCAGCATCAGAGGGAAGAGAGAGTAGCGACGGAAAGGCCAGGTGTTGTTGTTCGGAGCTGATGAAATTCCCTGCTGCTGCTGCTGCGCTCTTGTGTAAGTCGTGATCAGTACTAGGGATCGCTTCCAAGACTGGAAGCTGCAGATCAACCTCCGGAAGTCCGTCATCTTCCTTCACTGTTGTTATGATCCCGGCCCTAATCTTCGGAGCTGGATTGTGATCACTTGACGGCAATATTGCGCCGGAGGACGAGTCGAAGTAGTCACCCAATTTCGTACTCCTGCTTTCTGACTGCAGCTTGACAGCTGAGGCCTCTCTTCTCTTGCTGGCTCGCTCGCTATGGTTATATGTCGTCATCTGTTGTCCCGAGGCGTCCAACTGCTGCTGCACCTTGCCTGTGTCCAACATCTTGAGCAATATGCTTGTGCGCTTCCTGTCTAGTTCCTCGTGCATCTCGACAGCCGGATCCGTACGGCGCGCCTTGTGGGAGGAGGATCTGCTTGGCGCTTTCGTCGTCGTCGCTGCCTCGTGGATCCTAGCGAGCTGTTCACTGGACAAGATGTCTGAAATCCTCATGCTACCGGTGTAAAGCTGATGCAGATGTTGGAGCAGACGCTTTTGCAAACTCCTGGAACCCAATACCTCATAAGCTAGTCTCGATCTGTCGTCACCTTCGAATTTCAAAATGTATTGCTTCTTCACCATGATCACTGGATCTTTGCTTGTTGGATCCCTGAGAACGTCTTCGCCGTTCTCCTGCGAATGCTGCAAACCCCGTTTGCGATCCCTCACAGCTTCCTCGACCAGAGAGAAAGGAAGATTGACCCCTTGTCGTCGCCTCATCATGACCTGAGACGACGTCGAACGCTCTGTTGTTGCCTCGTTGCTGAAACTCCAGGTACTGCTGCTGATCCATTCACTCCCCGTTGCCATTTTCAGCCTCTGCACTCTAGCGGAGGAGTCCCCAGGTTGAGCATTGTCGAGTTGCTCTCGTTCCTCCTCATGAACTCTTCCTTCCTCAAACAAGTGGTTATACACCATGTTGGTCGGATGCCCAGCTCTCGACGAGCCTCCTGGCGCAGCAGCAGCGTGAGCCCTAATACTACTGTTCTTCGCTCTACGATGATCACTCCTCGTTACCGCTGCTGAGATGCTTGAGTATCTTTCGTCTTGCATCACATTCTTTGGTTCTACATACGCGTTTTTGTCGCACCTTGCTACCTTGTTCAACCGATCGACGCACATTGCTGGAAATCTCTGGGGAGAAGTTGCTGCAACTGCCTCAATGCAGCACCTGACAATCCCCGCGGTACATCTCCGAGTCATCCCTACCTGGGTGTTTTGCTGCTGTTGCTGCTGCTGCAAACCTCGCAGCACATTTCTTCTTTCGTCGTCCATTGAGTGGTCAGACAGATCCAAACTTCCTCTTTGAGACGAGGAGCTGCCTATTTCGTCCTCATGATGATTACTCCTTTTCTTTATCCTCTCGCCGTTGCGACGGTCTCTGTTGGCGGCACAACGTAGTGCCGTCTCATCGTCAGAAAGCTGATGCAAAATTCCTCCTCCTCCAGATGAGTTCTGGTTAGACTTCGGTGCTGCAGCACTCGTAATATTCTTGGTTTCCGTCTTCCGTCTGGAGCCTTCTCGATGCCATTTTCCGGGCTCCGGCTGCATCACCTCCCTTACGACTAAGTTCTCCTTCTGCTCGGAGTGTGCTTGCCTGTGCTTAAGAGGAGCGGTGTCCCGATGCTCCAGGGCTGATCGCTTTGAGGAGGTTTTCTTGACGCTGATCTCCTGCATGCGCTCTGGAGAACCTTGAAGCACATGGCAAGAAGGAGGAGGACCGTCAAGACTTTCGAGAGCGGCTTTGTTATCAATGGTACTTCCGGCGGCCACTTTCTGTTGTTCCCCAGAGAAAGATTTTGCAGAACTCGCTCCAGAGTTGGAACGGCTGATGATGCAAGGAGTGGTGGAGGTAGTGGAGATGCCGTAGCAGCCGTGGCGACGCACAAGATCGAAAACTGTTTGGAAGGGGATCATGAAGAACCTGTTGCTTGGCAGTAGCGTGATCTCTGGTGGTGGAGACCCGACAGCGCTTGGGCAGCGCTGCGAAATCTCTCCAGCCGTTGCAGCTTCCTCGCTCTTGTGAGAATTGGAGGACTGTAACATGATTTCCGCTGTGCCAACTGGTCCGAAGTACTCGTCAATGCGTCCACCTGCATGCACGATCCTCAGCTCCTCGGCACGAGAAGGTGCCCCGCCCATCACTCTCTCCAAGTATCCAAGAGAAATTCTACACCGCCTATCAATCACCCACCCGATAGAAGGAAAAAAACTTCAGAACACACGTATCGACAAAAAAACGCATTCTGCACACCAAACAGATTGCGAGTCTATGCAATCTGATCGCCCCACAGATATTGAAAGCAACGAGGAATTGGCAACAAAATCTCAAGAAAAATGCGCCCCTCTGAGCAGCATATGAACGCACCCGCAGTCTGAAGAAATTACGAATTCATCCTCAAGATCATGCTCCTCCGCAACCGGGCCGCGCTCGGAGATGAATCTCTTTCGTACCGTGGTCGAAATGCAGTATTGACCAAGACGACTCCCTCATTGCCGACTGCTGGTACATGCTTCGTTCCAGGAGAAATGAAAGGAGCTCCAATCTGCACATCAGAAATGGACTTTGAAACAAAGACAGATTCATGTGGCGCGATAAAGACTTCAAGCAATGACACTCCAATTCCAGACTCTGGTAATACAAGATTGCTGCTAGCCTTGATTCAAGAAACTGCAATCCAAGAATCCTACCTGGCCGCGGCAGTTACAGTTTAAACCTGCTGATCTTCTTGTAGACCAGTACACAATGTCTGAGCAAGAACTGATTCCTCTAGATACAATTCAAACCAATGTTCAAGCAGACTAGTCTACAAGGTTCCTGCAAGAAGTCTGCAAACTGACGTAAATCGGAGCTGATCAACCACAATTGCAATTCCACAATGCAACACATACTACTACACTGCAGCTGCACTGGGACTAGTAGCGGACTGCAAAGAGGAATAGCTTATGCGATCTCCGACTAGTATTGAACAAGATTTCTTGATTCGAGATGCAGGGCAGGTACTTGCCTTCCTCAAAAGTGGAATTGCATCGCGGCGGAGCGATCTTGAAATCCGATGCTCCTCCTGCAACGGAAGTCGAGAACTCAAGTAGATGGCCAAAAATCCTCTATAGCCTGCAGAGCCGACCGTCTCTGCTGCTGAAGAACTCGCACTTCCGCATGTACGACGACGATCTTGCCGAGCTATCATCAGGCTTCGATCTCCAGGATGTCGACGAATCTAGCATAATTGCACTAGATTTCGAAAGATCGATCTCGACTTTGACACAGGTTTCTCCTGAAATTCCTGCCCTGAGCAGCCGTCGAAACTCCTCCAGCGATGTTCGTTCATCAGCCAAAAAAACAAACTGTAGCAGTACTTACAATATGGAAGTTGATGTGACTCTAGAGATGAAGGAAGAAGAGAGCAGAGACGATTCGAAGAAACAATAAGAAGAAGCCAGTACTCGGTCTACTCATCCTGGACGTTGTGAACGCTAAGTTGACGTCCAAACAAAACTTCAAAGAAACTCAACCCCGGCTGGCGGTCATATCAAGCTCCTCGGCACATGACAATATTACTGCCGTCATGAAACACTGGATCTACAGAGCACTGTGGGATTGGATTCTATCCTATTCTAAACTATCTATCCCGAATCATGCAAGTCTGAACCTCAGAGCTCGGTATTATTATACCACCACGAAGCTACTGACAAACACGTAGTTTACTCTCAGATTTGGACAGAGTGCCAAGCTGCAGCAATACATGATGAGGGCTAGCGCCTCTCTGAAGAGGAATGAATACAATACAAACAAAACAAAAAAGGTTCACCGAATGCAGTCCATCAATGTCCAGGCTACTCTTGATCAAGCAGTCAAGCTGCTTTGCTGCACTGCTAATTTTTTCCGATCTACTCTTCTGATCACACACATTAATGAATCAAATGAGTAGTAATAGTAGTAGTAGTAGTAGTAGTAGTAGTCCTTGTCGCTTACCCGCCGTCCCCGCCTGCCTCCTTGATCTCGACTTCCTGCTGCGACAGACGACGACGACGATGATGATCCCTGCGTGGCTGCATCTGTTTGTCTAGAGAATTCTTTTCCCCACAACAATTTGCTCTCTCTCTCTCTCTCTCTCTCTCTCTCTCTCTCTCAAGAGAAACCGACTGTCGAAGGACGCGGACGAACGAGGACCAGAACCCGACAGGAAGGCCACGAGAACCCCACGGGCCTGCCTGCCTGCAGCAACTGGAACAGAGGGTACACACAGCACAGTTAGCGTAGTAAGTAAAGTACTCTACTTACTCTGCGCACCTGCATGAACAGGCCAGTTCAGAGACAGACCAAGTCAGTCCAGTCCAGTGACCAGTAACCAGTAATCGGTCCCTTTCTTTTTCTCTCTCTCTCTCTCTCCTTCTCTCTCTTTCTTTCATTCCCCACCTCCCAAGAGCTACCTACCAACCTGCCTACCTTCTTTCTTTCTCTCTCCTTCCTTCTGCAATTGCTGCTGTTGCGCTGTGGACTGTTGTTGCTGTCGATTTCCATGTGGCCATCTCCCGTCCCCACTCCAAAACTCCGCCTACTTCTTACTAAGTGGGGTCGGTGGGGTCGCTCGCTGGCTGACTGGCTCGCTTGTTTGTTTGTTTTGTTTGTTGGTTTGCTTCCTTGCTTGCTTTGCTTGGGTGACGGAAAGTGGGAACTTTTCTTTTTCCCCCCATCTCAATAGAATTTAGAATTTAAAGAGTCCTTTTTTACCAGGGTTTGGTCTTTGTCTCTAGTGGTGTTTTTTAAGGATTTTTTTAAATGTTGCCTAAGTGGCTATCATCCATAGGACAACGTAAAAAAACATAGTGATCATCCCTATGAAGATTTGCCACATCTGGCTATAAACCAAATATGAAATACAAATTTTAAAATAAACCTGCCATATTCAAGGCTACAGGCTACGCACTGAAAACCAACTGTAGAAATCTGGTGGTTATTAGTATTTTTTTCCCACTTTTGGGCAATTGAAACCCTCCAAAATCACTTCATTTTCAATTATTTTAATTTTTAAATTCACTTTTGGCGAAATATTGGCAGTAGAAAAAAACACTGATCTCGATTCCCTAGAGGGTGATTTTATTTGGATATAATTACTTTGGCCTGTGTAGATGAGCATTTATTGTAACCACGGTTGTTTGTTTGTTTGTTTTTTCTTTGTTTCTTTCAATTTTGCGATATCTAAATTTTGGAAAAAAAATTCCAAAGAAAAAAAGGAAAAATTTACAATGGAGCAATCAAAATTTTGAGAAATTTTGGGATAATTCCCGATAAATTCTTAAAATCCAAAAAAATCTTGAAATTTTCCATGTTTTTGTACATGGTTCAAGAGGTAGCCAAAAATATGTAAAGGATGTTTATATTTTTCCTTCCATATTCTTTTAATAGCCAAATTTTGCTAAATCACCTCATGGATGATTGCCATGTTGCCATTATCACAAATGTTTTTGAAAGACAGGGAGCAGAACCCCCAATTTCCCTAAGAATTTAATTTTTGACTAAATTGAAATTATAAAAATGAAAATACTCAAAGTTGAACAACTCTTGGATTGCTGATCTAAATACTAGGAAATTCACCTCAATTCATCCTTTCTCATGGAGAATTGTAGTAGCCCCAGGCCCCCATGGTTTGGGAGAGATCTCAATGTAACAAACAAACAAACAAACAAGCAAGCTTCCTTCATAGCCATTAGGATGGCCCCACTAGTTATTTAGATTTAAGGAAGGGAAGAGTCCTCTAGTTTGAAGGGAAGAGCTTTGTTTTGATTGGAAGAGTATTCTTTGTGTGAACACAAGAGTTTCATTTTCTAATGGAAGAGTATTTTTGTTTTGTTTCGTTTGAGAAGAGGTTTTGTTTGCTTGTTTGTTTGTTTATTTATTTGTTCGTACTGCATCAACTGGCATTTGGACTTCGTCTTTTTTTTCTTTTTTTTTTTTTTTTTTTTGGTTTTTTTTTTTTTTTTTTTTTTTCTCTTTTTCGGATTTGGTCAACTAGCCCCACCCCAACCCCCCAACCCCCCCTATTGAAAACTTTCTTATGTGGTCAACTTCAGCAAACTTGAGCCTGACCAGTAGGTGTAGTAGAAAAATGCAAGAAAGAAGAATTCTGGCCTTGTTTGCAGGCTTCAATGAATTTTACAAAAATAATAAAGTGCTACAAATGAATGATTTTGTGTCATTTAAAAAACCAGCTTTTCTGAGGTTTCTTTTAATGGAAAATCTTCATTTTCGTTTGCATTAGGTAATAAAAAAGAAGAAGATGGATATTGTGAATTGTTATTTTATGAATTGTGTGCCAATTTGTTTTTCCTACACTTTGTTATTGGCCTTGCCTACCAAGGCAAGGATATTGTGTTTAGATTCACTATAGAGTATAGACGTAGCTTAAGGGATTTTAGCCCCTATGTATGTAATAGATCTATTTTTATATGAGGATTTTTGAAAGATGATGTTTTGGCTTGTGTTGAAACTTGAGATTAGTTATAGAGTTATAACAATATCTTGAAGGATTTTGGTTTCTTTTAGGGGACTTTTTTGAAGATTATGTTTTTGCATGGTGAAATAGTTGAGTTTTCATCATTCTTTTTCTGCCTGGCTAACCCCTTGTTGATGGTAGCCTTTCTTTCTCCATCTTGCTCTGTGGTGATGGCCACTTGGGCTACATTAAGAAATTGGAGGAAAAAACTCACACTCACTAGTTGTAGTTCAAAGCTATTTTTTGGGCTTAGGTATACATGATTCCAGTACTTGCCAAGTTCCAGCTGGTGGTACCTAATAGCTACCTAATATACCATCATTGCACCCAAAAGAAAGAGGCTTCATTACTTGTGTTTGTACACTAAACATCCAGCTAATGTAATGGGTTGGTTGCTAGGGCTTATGACCACTTCATGAGTGGTTGTGAAAGGGGCTTAGGGTTGTAGGGGGTAAAGGTTTTGATGGAACTTGCTCTTACCCATTGTAGGGCAACATAGGTATTTGGGGCTATCATCATGCCATACAAAGTTAAGGGAACAACTATCTAGAGCTTTTAATGTGTATACTCCCAATACAAAGCAACCTAGTTAGAACGGGCTATAAGGTTGTCGAAACTTGTGTGATTCATGGACAGCTTCAAAGCCTAATAGTGGTTGTTCATGAACTAATAACAATGTTGGACAATAGTTGTAAAAACTAGGTTCATTTAGATCCATCAATTCTTGACATTCATCTATTGATGTTCATCCAATGGCCTGCTAGAGTTGGTTTCAAATATTACATGTTATATAATCTATTAATTCAATATTACAAATTAAAATTTATAATTGCATAAAGTTGTGGTTAACTTTGTGGGTGTCATCTTAAAAAAAAATTCTTTCATTGGATCCAATCATGGGGCTCAAAACATTTTAATTTTTTAATAATAATGCATTGACTCTGGCTAGCAATAGCATGAATAAAAATTTATTCCTTATATAGCATGTATAAGTTTTGCCACCTCTCATATGTGAGAGCTCTTATATATGTGATAGTGCATTGGGCTCCATCAATGGCATGCTTACTAATGTTATTTTCCACCTATAGACTTAGTTTCACAAAAATGTCATCCTCACCCACAATACCAAAAAAAAAAAAGATTATAAAACTTGTTGGCAAACTATAAGTTTATCCTCACATTTCAGTTTTTCCCCCTTAAAAATAGTTCTTTGGACCTAGGTATTTGTCTACCTAGTGTTCCATAAGTCTAGCAAATTATATTACAACATTTACAACTATTGTACTGTCCTTTGTGAGTTGTTGGAAGGTAAAGTATATGTCTTTCCTATATGTCTTCTTCTTGTTGTTTCAGAATACTCACACCAAACAAATTCTAACATTATTATGCTCATTCACATCTTGCACTAAGAGTGGCTTCCCTTTATGCCACAAATGCAATTTAGGTTTATGAACAGTTTTTGCGAAAAAAATTCCACAAGAAAAGACTGAGAAATTTTTGTTTTGAACTATTTCTTTCTTTCTCATGGAATTTTTTTTCCAATTTTGTGATATCTCAAAATTGAAAAAAATAAAAAAATAAAAAAATAAAAAAAATCTGTTCAGGAGTTGGAGCTTGGAAACATGGTTTTGTGTGCCAACATTTGTGTTATCAACCTATTATCTTCAGTAGCACACACAAAGTGTGATTTTGGGTATGGAAATGGAAAAGGCTAGGTTTGTTTCTTGCTTTTCATCCATTTGACTTTTACTTGTGGATAAGTGGCTTGGCTCAATTGATAACTCCTCTAAACAAGTGCTTCCCAAATCTGCCACCCATTCGAATAGTTTTCAAGAATTTTCTTTTTAAAAGTGAGTACCTAGTCCTTCAAGACACAGAATTTGAGAAACCTTCAACAAACACTAATGGGTGTCACCCACCCGTTCCTTGTTTTGGTGATGTTCTCTATAAAGGAAAAAGAAGAAACAAGAACTCTCTTTGATACATCATCAATGTCAGGTGCAACAATGCTGATGCTTGTAAGAACCACCATGTACTCGAGTGGATTACCATTTCAATACCTAATTGGAGTAAGCATAGAGAGAGAGAGAGAGAGCGCTCCGATTTTAAACCTGAAAAAAATGTATTCATACCTCCATGGAATCTTAGCAAGGGTCCACATAGCATTTTAAAAATTTTAACTCCATTAAGAACTGGTAACAAAGTTATCCATAAAGGCACCCTTTCTTTTGGCCCTAGTTCGACCCACTAAATCCCTATTTCATCTCCAATTTGATTGTAGCTGAAAATTGAGCAAAATTGTTGCATGCCCCAGAAGCCTTGTGGTTTAGAAATTTTGATGAAACATAGACCACAACTCCAAAAGTAAGGGTGAGGTTTGCTCTGAAACTCCAACCCCCAATAGAACCAATTTGATAATTCGAACTTCAAAATGATACTGATTTCAAAGTTTGGGTGCTGGCCATGATCTCTCGCTCTCTCTCTCTCAGAGAAAATTGGAGAATCTCAAGAACATGCAAAGGTTAGCTTGGCAATTGTGTAACCAAATGTGATCATTGGGACCTTCATTGGGGCTCTCCCCCAACATGAAATACATGGCTGCCACCTTGCAGCATCTTGGTGTCATGCCAAACACAAATATAGAGGTAGTCATATACTTTAAGAGAGATAGGGTGAGTACTACAACACGTAGAAATCCATGGCAAAAGATGTAGCCCTTGGGCGGGGGCATTCTCAAAATAAGGAGCCTAGGATAAGGTGCCAGTTGAGTTTGGGCTTGCATTCTTGAAATGTCCCTGAGAAATATCCCCTACCCCTTAACTTTACCCAATGTAAAGCAAGAGGCTAATCTTATCATGAGCCCAAACATATGTAGATCATAAGGCATAGGAGTGGAGGGTTCTTGCACCTACTCCTTAAAGAGTGGGAGGGGTCTTACTCCCACAAATAGGCTTAAGATCCCTCCCATACTATTAAATAGTAGATATCCCTCCTCTTTGCCCTCAAAATACACAACAAGTCACCAATGTTGGTTGGTTGGTTTTGGTCTGGTTCTTGAGTAACTCAGATGACAGATCCACCATCCCCATGGCATTGGAACATGAACTGGACTATGCCACCAGCCTTGTGTGTTGCAACTGGACCACAAACCAGCCTTGTGCTGGAATGGGAACTTGAAATTGGAATATTGTTGTAGTTCTTCTTGACACAAAAGTTCCCCTTTCTTTTCTTGGTGAGCAAATTGGTACATTTTCTTA
>Ga0209208_10007764_pt1 | contig 14461 bp, 16 predicted proteins | sample S1TSphfallax_3_FD_187694 | JGI IMG/M metagenome (GOLD analysis project Ga0209208, IMG submission 187694) | Host-associated microbial communities from peat moss isolated from Minnesota, USA - S1T2_Fd - Sphagnum fallax MG (SPAdes) (version 2) | ecosystem: Host-associated > Plants > Peat moss >...
TGGGGTGGAGTACAGTAGCTTGTAAAACAAAACAAAGAGTGTGGGATCATGGCGGGGTTCTTCAATTGGGCATCATGGGTGGCAGTGGGGGACATAGCAAATGTGGGGCAGTTGACAGGAGTGAATGCAATCCAGCTGATAGCCATGGTCATCAAAGCTGCCAACAATGCTCGCATGCACAAAAAGAATTGCCGTCAATTTGCACAGCATTTGAAGCTCATCAGTGGTTTGTTGGAGCAGCTCAACCTGACAGACCTCAAGAGGCGGCCTGAGTGTCGAGAGCCTCTGGAGCTTCTGGAGCAGGCTCTGCGCAAAGCTGTCATCCTTGTGGAGAGCTGCAGGGACAAGAGCTACTTGTACTTGGTGGCTATGGGCTGGGTTTATGTGACCAAGTTCAGAGATTATCAGGATGAGATTGACCGATACCTGAAGCTCATTCCCCTCATCTCCCTTGTAGAAACCAGCAGGGTGAGCACAACATTCATCTTTTCCACTTTTCTCCTTTCATCATCTCCTACCCACCCATCATCTTGGACACCCAATCTTTGAAAGCTCTCAGATTTACTCCAGAAATCTCAAAATCTCCTTGCATTACTATGATCAAAGCTCTAGTGAGTGCATGCATGCATCCCTTAGATCAGCTCTTCTATCCATGCACAAATTCTTTCAAAGCACTACAGTAAAACATGGTTTTTACAACTAGTTCAATTTCCCTTTTGATTGTAGTTGAATTGGACCTATCACTTATGCCATTTTTTAGTCAATTTTTTTGTTGTTTATGCCAGGTGTAGTTGTTATATAGGACTAGTCATGGATGCCATGTTTTGATATACTGGTGGTGTTTTGTGAACCAAGTGTAGAAACTTGATCTGCATATTATTTGCAAACTAGTACTGCTAATGTTTTTGCATTGAATTCACAAAGATAAAGATTTTCCATCTATTTGTCATCTATTTGCCTATGATTGTTGTGTACAGGATCGACTGAGGGCGATAGAGAGAGACCGGCGGCTTTACACACTAGAGGAGGATGAGATGAAGGTGCAAGAAACTTTGCTGAAATCTGAGCGCTCTAGAAGCGACTCAATGCGTGTATCCCATCAGTTGTCAAGACGGTATCCAGGCTACTCCATTGATCAAGCATTGCGAGAAGAAAATTCCAAATTACGAAAAGAGCTTGATTACATGCGGGTGAGGGAATAAAAAATCTTTCTTTCCCATGACCCTTCAACAACCAACCCTCCACCAGATTTTTCATGACCACCCATCCACCACATATGTAACAAGCGAGTGCATTACATCATACATGATGCATTTGAATTACTAGGGACACAAAATCTTTAATGATTCAGACCATGTTGTTTGTTCTTATTAGCTTGAAACTACTGCAAAACCCTTCAATTTCAAGAGATTTTTGCAGTTGGCAGCTCAATTGATAATGTTTTGAGTTCAAAGTTGGGTTGGTTGGTTTCTGTGCCAGGCATGTATGGAACTTGAGCAGTGTGATGTAATTGAGCACCTCATTGATTTTACGGAAACTGCTGCTGTGGATCCTGCAATACTCGAGGCAGCTGGTGCATCACCAAAATCAACAGACGCAGCAGCAGCTGACAGGAGAGGTGAGAGGAGGCACAAAGTCGTGAAGGAAACAAAACTGCGCAACATGTCACATCCTAACAATTCTTTGTATGCAGCATTGAACCTTATGATCCCCATCAAATCTCTTTTTTGTGTCTGTGTTTTGTTGAATTTTTCAGTTTGAAGAAAAATGGTGTGATGGTCATGTTAATGGAGTATGAGATTCTACTAAACCCATCCAGAGGTGTGTGTTCCACTTTTCATCACTAGATTTTACAGTAACCAATCCCATGTGAATATTGATCTGTCTTCCTAGGATGAAAACCCACAGCCCACATAAAATTTGTTGAGCATTGCCATTAGAGGAGTGGTGTCCTCTTTTGTCATGTAGTGGATGATGGGAAATGGAAAAGCCAGCATGTTAAACTTTGCAAGTTTACACCCCAAAACAATTTGCAGGAAAGGAGAGCAATTGCACCCATCTCAACAAAGGATGTTGGATGGGAAGAACCTGGGTTCATACCCATCGTCACCGTTGGGTAGTGTGACTAGTCATTACAACAATGAGATTGAAGATTGGGACCAAAACCTGTTTGCATGCTGCTTCCAGCCTTGCCTCTGTATGTTTGTTTCCCCTTCACTTTTGGGTTGGTTCTTTTCTTCTTCATGTTCTCTCCCTATGTTTGCAAACTCTGCTAACTACCAGATACAACAAGGAGATTTATATATATATATATAGTTTTGAAATTCTGTGATGCTTAGGAAAAGAGATGACATGAGAAACTCTCAACCCTAAAATGTGAGTGATGATTTGTTCATTTAGGGGAGTTTGTATGCCATGAAGCTTCTAGGATGCGTCCATCACTTTGTGTTTAGAATACATTATGATCGCCATTGAATCATGCATGGGGTGGTGGGTGGTGGTGCAATAGGTATAAAAGTTTTTTGTTCCCCATGTGACACATTCACCCTCATTGCTACTTCTGTTTCTGATGGAGAAATTTGTGAGTCTCATTCATTACTACTCACTGTAAATTGCTCTCAATTGATTGTCAATTTTGCATTCTGAATGTAGACTTGGCTACTTGTTACATGATCTTACTTTTCCTTTTGAAACAAATGATCCATTTTGCCCCCGTTCTTTTTCTTCCCAAATGTGTGGGGTTTATTTCAATGTTTTGAAGAAAAATCTATTATGGGTTGCAGTAGCTCACTGTGAAACCAATCACTCACAATTCGGGACCAAGGCTTTTCATGCACCAATTTGATTAGCTTCCAAATTGGTGTATTGATGGGACAAAGGGGGGATGGGAGGTTTTGGGGGGTGTAGCTCAGGCTCGGGCATGCAATGATTTGGCATTTCATGCCTTGTATGGGGGTTGCTATTGCTACACATGTTGCATCCGCCGCAAAGTACGGAAGCGCTTCAACATTGAGGTGAGTTTTGATCATCCCTCTTTTTTTTCCAGGAGCTGCATTTACTTATATGTGTATTCATCTGAGTTCTAGACTGAGCTCTGAGAAAGAAGCACTATGCCATGCAGGAAATGTAACACAAAAGAGTGGGTTTTGGGGGATATATAGGGTGATGCATGTGGAGACTATTGTGCACATGTATACTGTTGCTGTTGTTCAATAATGCAAGAGTGGCATGAGCTGCAAGTTCAAGAGAAAAGGGGTACTTACCCAGCCCCAAATCACCAAGTTTCTAGGTCATTATAAGTTTGTTGGGGCTTGTAAATTCTCTTAAAAAAATATTGCTGCAGTCTCAATTGGGTTCCTTCCTATCCTTTTTAGGTGATGATGAGTTTGCCATTGGGGCTTGTAAAATTCCCTTGAAATATTTAGTGGGTTTTGGTGGTGCAGCCCGCGAGATGGATCCACCATTGGAGCAAGCCATGGATGAGTACTAAATGAGATGCTTATGTTACAGGCTTGCTATTAGAGAAAGGTAATGACAGGAAGGAGACTGCTTCATCCTGTCAACATGATTTGAGAACGAGATTCAGCTCAACAATCACACATGCCCAAATAGGTCCAAATCTTTTCATTTTAAACCAATCCATTAGCATTGAAAACTGTATGTACTGTAAAATTGGATGAAACCAACAAACATATCAAAAAAGAAAAAAATAGTTTAAATCTGGGTGAAGGAATTTTCAATACAACTAGATTGTGATTAATGCTTCAATGGGACTTGCAGTAGTAGAAGCAGCAGTAAGGCATGGGTGTAAAAAACCCTAAACCACTATTGAACTAGTTTTTGGAGGGAGGGTGGTGTTAATTACAACCAGGATGGCATGACTAACATGCTGAGCCTCCAAACAAATCAAATGAAATTTCCATTGTGCATTTGCTATTTTCTTCACTGTGCAAATAGGGATGTACAAGAAGGAAAAGTGAAAATATTGTAAAGCACTGAAACCTTTAATCAAAACTGTCACTTTTTCCCATTTGAGAGCTCTGGGACTAATAATACCTTGAGCATTTGATTCTAAGATTAGTCATCCTGGATCACAGTTTCGATCTTAGAAAGCAGCACTCTTAATGCACTTTTTTCAAGCTCTTGTTGACTCTACTAAGGACAAGTATACAACTTACATGGATGGTGGGTAATGGACGAAACACAGAGGTGAAAACATCAGGAGCAACATCTTCTACACAACTAAAATTCCCAACCCTAAACCCTAAAACATAAAATTGGTATCAACAATGGACTTTAAATGCTACATCTTTCACTTCCATGTGGTAAGGGAACTGGGTCTAGTACTTGGCCTAGGGTTAGCTTCAGCAGTGCCTAATCCCAAAAATGCAGGTCTCACTGGGATCTCAGCAGCTTCCATATCCCCAGCGGAGAGTATGGATACGACTCGCATCATATTTGGACGTGATGCTGGTGTATCTTGTGAACACAACAACGCCACTTGGATGAGTAACAAAACTTGGTCCTCATCACAGTTGTCCTTGACCTTTGGATCCACCAGCTCCAGTATCCTATTTTCCTCCCACAATTGCCAGGCCTGCAGTCATCATTATTATCAATGTCAATGCTTTTGAGTTCTTCAAAATGCTGCATACTGAATAATTACAGCACCCTAAAACTCAGGAATAATCAGGAAACCCCAAACCCTAATGCAAGCTCTTTCTTAATGCTAGTTGTTTTGAAAGAAAGAGTTTTCCCACAAATCTCAGTTTGCCATATATACATCAAAGTGAATATTACAGCAAGAGAAATGTGAGTCAGGCAAGAAGAAACTGCAAAAAATTCTCAGCAACGTCAATCAAAAGCTTCATATATCCATGAAAATACATAAGGTAGTATACAAAATTACAATACCCATGAAAGAAGGTATTGTTGGTTTTGAGGAAGCTTGGGGTTCATGTTTTGCCGGCCACTAACTAGCTCCAAAGCAACAATCCCAAAACTAAAGACATCTGCTTTTGCTGTCAGTTGTCCATGTAATGCATACTCTGGTGCAACGTAGCCCCTTTCACAAAGCAAACAACAAAAAGGTCCCATTAAGTACAACACACATAAGCTTCATTTCATTCTATAGTAGAGATTCCAGATGCAATGAGATATCTGCAACTGGGAAAAATAAAATCAGGAGACCCAAACCAACCAGTCCAAAACTGTTGGAAAAGCACAACAAACCAATTATTTAGTTTACTGCAACTTTTGAGCCCAGGTAAAAGCTGTGTTGCCATACCGCTTGCCTTCAATTCGGGTGTGGACCTTTTTCTCATCAGTTTGACAAATCTTTGCCCAGCCAAAGTCAGCAATTTTAGGCTCAAGGTACTTGTCTACAACAACAGTACTTGCTTTGATATCACCATGGACAAGGTATGAATGCAACTTTCCATGTAGATACGCCAGCCCGTTTGCAATCCCGACTGCTATATTGTACCGGATTGGCCACTCCAATACAATCGACCTTATTGGACCTGCATCCACAACAGTTTGGCAACATGCTACAACCTGTTGCATAAATATGGCAACTTCAAAAAATATATGTCCTGATAATGCAGCAGCAAAGGGTCAAAAAGCCTTTGTGCTTGTTGCAAGGCCCATTTTTTAGTTGCCATGTTGCAAAATTTTGCCAAAAAATTAATAAATCACTGAGGAAATCGTTAAAAACACAAATTTGACGATTTTGCATCTTCCTGTGTTTTTTGACAACCATGCAAAAACTTTAATTAGTGATGAGTGGCAAATATACTCTTTAGCCAAACTGATAAAATTATAATTTAAAAAAAAAAATCTTCAAACCAAAATGGTTTCAGGAGAGATGGATGCACTACTACCAAATAGGACTTGATCGAGGTTTCTGTTCTCCAGATACTCATACACCAAAAGCCGATGTTTACCACTCAAAGCACAGCCTTGTAATCTCACAAGGTTCTTATGCTGCATTCTTGCAATCAGCTGAACTTCATCCAAAAAATGTTCATCATCTTGAGATGATTTTGAGGGCAGTTGTGTAATTGCTACTTCAGTGCCATCTCGTAACATTCCCTGCAAGGATCCATCCAACTTTGATTAAAGGATTGAGTGACAGTGGAAAAAAACCATGTTACTAAAATTTGGATAAATACCATGGTACCTAGACAGCTTCAACACATGTTTGTTGAATAATTAATTAATTTTGAAATTTTCATTTCAACAAATACAATTTTTTCCTTCACAAGTTTTTTTATTTGAAAACTTTTTTTGGTGAAAATTTCAACATTTCTGAAAATAATAAATCAGTGTTGTATCTGCCAAGGTAGTAGGGTATTGCATTGTTGTGGATCACCACAATTTTTTTCCTTGGCAAATGTACCTTATATACAGTGCCAAAAATCCCTTCTCCAATCTTGTTTCCATGATGGAAATTTTTGGTCGCAGCCTTAAGTTCCTCATAGGATATAAGGACACATGGTGGTGGTTGTTGTTGTTGATGACAGTTTAGGTCAAACATTTCTGGCACAACAAAGAACAGCACAGTCCCAAAATCAACCAAACATCCGAACATTGTTGACAAAAAACAGCAAACAGAACAACAACAATAGGGGAATCTGGGTTGCTACCAGGATGGACACTTCTGTGAATTTTTTAAATTTCCGAGAAACTGGAACCAGGGGGTTATGAACAAAATCAAATACCCATACACACAGTACTGGTTTAGACTCATCTGGAAACCCCATTTGGGTCATCTCCAGGAAGCTTTGTAACTCACTCAAAATTATTGCAGTTGAACTTGTCTGCAATCTAACACTAGAAAAAACCACACATAAGTTTAGGGTACTGTGAAGGGAAAGGCTTGGTACCTGATGCATGGTCCAGTGAAGGAAGACGTGGAGTCCTCCACTTACGACAACAGTACACAGTTAAGCACATAAAGATCATGAACACTAGCAGTGCAGCTGCGACAGCTCCCACAACCACCGCTGCTGTAATTCTCTCCCGGTACAACTTTTTTCCATTTGCTGCATCTGGACCTCCTCCTGACGGTGAAAATTGTACTGAAGATACAAGTCCATATGGCTCATATGATCCAGTGAGAGAGATGTTCCTGTTCTGTAGTCTAATCTGGATGGATGTGATCTGTGAAGCTGGCCATGAAGATGTGTGTGCAGGTGGAAAAAACAGTACTGTCACCAGTACCTGAGTTCGGCCTGCATTTCTGAAAGTACTATGGGTGACCCAAACTTGGTCCAGATTCAGACTGAACTGGGTTGCGAATTCCATTCTCAACTGGCCAAACCGAGGAGCAGTCATACTGAACACCAGAGACCAGTGGATGTACATGTCACAGAGCAGAGGATAAGAACAATTGCATGTTGCAGGATCCACTGTCTTGTTCTGTTGACAGACTATTTCAGCAGTGCATACATTTGGCTGATTCCAACTCAATGGTCCAGCTATGTCAGGTGAGGAGAAGTCACACAGTTCTACCAGTGGGAAGGATTGATTTTCACACACAGGGTTCCCTGCCAACCTGCACAACAATGATACCAACTGGATGAATCGGATGGATCACAGTAAGAGAATTTCAGATTGTAAGAACTAAACCCTAAACCCATCAACACTCTTCCAAGCAGAAGGAAATTCCAACCATGGATCCAGGGTTCAGACATCAATTAGAAAGCTTGTTGGTACAGATGGATGGGTTCAAGGCAGATAATGGTTCACTTTCAGGATCTCACTTGGCATTGAGAAACTCTGATGGAAAGTTCACCACACCAGTGATGTTGTTTCTCTCCAACAACATTTGAAGGTTGACAGAACATGTGACGTTGCCATCTAAGATTCCTGCAAACTGATTTGAGCTCAAATTTCTGCACATTCATCCTCCAAAAGAACTCATAATTAGAATCACTAATAATTGGGAAAATTGATAAAATAAATACAAATCTGAGAGAGAGAAAAAAAGTGGTGCCATTAAAAAATGTAGGAGAGAGATTACTCACAGCATACTAAGAATGGGCAGGCTGAATAGAAATTCTGGTACTGATCCACTCAAAAAATTGTTACTTGCATCCCTGCAGGTCCTCTCAAATTGTGAGGCAACAAACATGGTATCAATTATAGAACAACCCATCTGAGAAGAACAAACGAAAGTTTTGTGCCAAAAGACAGGTACAGGTCAATATACATCCTTTGTCACAGCATTAGAGCATCTCCACTGGTGCTCAGTATGTAGCCCTGCACTAGAAATCTGGGATGAGATGCAGCAGTCATATCCAGTGGATCCACTGAAAGATTAATCTGACCTGGAAAAATGCGCATCTTCCAGGGCCTTGGAGAAGCCCTGGAAGAGTCTAATAAATATATTCAAATTGTGTTTATTGACTGCTCCCCATTTCTGATTGGCTAGATAGTTTGATTAGTCCAGGTTGGCTATTAGTAGTCTCTCATCTATTTGCAGTCCCAGGTTTAGTTTTAATGGGTGGGGTTGGAAAAAAGTAAATAACTAAAGCTTGGATATGAAAATATTTTTTCAGGGTCACATACTGAGCATTTCTGGAGATGCTCTTACATGGTCAAGCACAAGTCAGAAAAAAAACTACCCTCCGAAGTTTGACATGGTGGGTCTTACAGATGTGTGATTGCTGTGAGGTTGTCAAGGCCAAGCTTCCCTCCTGGCTGTGAGATTGAGCAGGGAATGCACCCAGTCAACACATTTTGGGAAAGAAGAAGAGTTGAAAGTTTGGACAATTGGCCAAGTGCTGCAGGGATATCTCCAATCAGTTGATTGGAACTGAGATCTCTGGTATGGTGATGTCAAACAAGTACCTCCCACTAAGTAACATGAAATCAGCATTCTAGTACTGATCACCTAGCCTGTATCAACACATGGGAAGTTCTAAAGTTACAAATCTGATGATTGGAAAGAAAAGAAAAAAAACACCATAACTGCTTCAAGAAGCACCCAATTACACTAATCCTGTGACATTTAGGTGTAAATCTTCACCAAAAAAGCTTCTGTAAAACGCCCATATAGATAATCACAAAGTGTCCATACACAGAGTTTTATGGGTGTACTCATCACACTCAACATAAAACTACCTATAAGTGATGAAAGAACCAAATTTGACTGTGGCTGTGTGTGTTGAGAATTAAAAACTTACAAGATTAGCAAGGATGTGAGATTGTTGAGACCAACAGTGTAATTACCACCAGGCACCGATACTGGAATGTTGCCTGAGAGCTGATTATTTGCCAGAGAAAGCTGCAAAAGCTTGTCCAGTAGGCCAACTGTATAAGGAATCTCACCACTCAACTGATTGTGGGCCAGATATCTGAAACAAAAATTCCATCCACCAACAGTACCATATGTTGAGACTTTTCTTTCAAATTAGCCAGAATAACCTTATCCAACTCAGTAGCCAACTCACACAACCTACACAAAACTTGGAATTATAAGCACTGTAAGCATGCCTGCCTGCAGCCACACACACAAAACAGTACTGTTCCAGGACTGAAAATGGTAAAATCTTCCATTGAGTTTGGGTCATCACATACATGAGTTTCACATTGACAAGGTTGCCAAGACATGATGGGATCCATCCAGAAAAGCTACAGTTTGACAAATCCCTGCACAAGAAAATACTATGTCACTTTAAAATGTCTGATGACTGGCAGCCAATATATAGCCTGGAACAGCAATTCTTGTCATGCTCTACAATCATGGTCAGCTAAAATTCAAGCAAAAACTGTGAGCAACTTACTCACTATAGGCAGCTTTCTGCATGCAGAAAAGCAGCACAGTTCATCCTTGAAGAATTGTTACAAACTGTAAAGAGGCTTCAAGAAACTCGTTTTCCAGATATATATAACACAGGCTTGATGAGGAGCTAATAAAACCACTTGTCTAGAGCATGGGTTGTGGTACTTACAGCTCAAACAGACTAGTGAGGTTCCCAATCTCCTCTGGGATTGCACCTCCTAGTTTTGGATTCCCTGCTAGTTCTCTGCAAACCCAGAAAAATGTACCTGGCTAAGAACATGGCTGTCTGTGTGCCAGTATTTGAATACTACTTACTAACTCCTCCTGTGATGAACCCACAACTTCTGAAAGATGGTGGCAAAGTATTTTGCAGGAAGCCAAAGTATCAAGATAGCATTTTGAGGTGGTACTATGAACAAAAGGCAATGAAATTCAAATGTCAACCAAAGCTCTCATCCCAAGCTCTTATTCACATTGTAAGCTCAAGATCTATAGCCTTTTGAGGCACTATGAACAAAAAGGAGCCCTATGAAATTCAAACATCAACCCAAACTCTCATTTGGCATTGTAAGGTCAAGGTAGCACTTTTGAGGTACTATGAACAAAAAAAACCCTATAAAATTCAAACATCATTCCAAGCTCTCAATTCACATTGTAAGCTCAAGATAGCCTTTTAAGGTACTATGGAAAAAAAAACACCCTATGAAATTCAAACATCAACCCAGGCTCTCAATTTGCATTGTAAGGTCAAGATAGCCCTTCTGAGGTACTATGAATAAAATTCAAACATTGACCCAAGCTATCAATTCACATTTGCAGTAGATCTATTATTTTTAGGCATAATGTCAGCTCTTTTGGAACTTACAAGTATTGAAGGTTGACAAAGCTCCCAATAACTGGAGGCAGACTCCCAACAATACCAGAATTGCTCAACCGCCTGGCCACCATGGATTAAATTGTGAAGTGTTCAATGAGAACAGAAATGAGCATGACCTTGCCAAGCATGACTCTCTTATATAAACCCTAAACCTAATCCGCATTCCAACACTAGACAATAAAAATGGCGTTATGTGATGATCCCAGCTAAGTAAAGTGTGGATCTTATATTATACATACAGTGCCACAACTGAATCCTGGAGGCATGATACACCATGCCATTGTGACCAACAAGGGTCGGATTGCAGTGACCAGTTTCCAGCCAGAGCCTCTGTTGTATTCCAAGCATTTAGTAACCCTTGCAAGGCAGCAACTGCACAAAACACCATAATTTTTGTGGTCCATTATCAGCATTTCTCTAGACTGTTTTCTCCTCTCCTCTTATACATTAAATTCCCAACTTCACTGGCAACGGCAGCTCATACTAAGCTTAGTCAAGCTCAGCAGTGCACTAATAAAGTATGCACATAACCCACAAATGCCATTAGGGTTGGTTGGTTCGTGGATGAAAAAAAAGAAAATTCTGCAAAAAGGACTCGTTTGTTCTTTCTCTGAACCCTAATTTTTATTTTTATTTTGGGTCTTGACAAAATTCTGAACATGTATACTCTCAAGTCATCTAAATAGTCATCTACAATATAGAAGACGCCATTGCAGCAGCTGCTGCTGCTTCTTCCCCCTAATCCTGCAATTTTTTCATTAGGCAACTTTGATCACAGATTCTGTTATCTTATTAGTACTCATGGATCTCAAGGTGTAACTGCATATTACCGTCAGACCACAACGTGGTGGCTTCTGTAACCGCAGGCACACGAACTAGGATGAGCAAGCTGATGATAATGCAACAATGTGCTGGTACTACTGTCTCCTCTGGCCGCCGCAGGCGCCACCTGCAGCAGCAAAACGGGGTGCCACCCATGGAGGTCATCATATAACTGGGGTAAGTATTGATGCAAACAATCTCTAAAACAATCTGAGGCGCTTCTTTCAAAAATCCTTCCTACGATATGAAGAAGGAACAGCAGCCCCCAACAATCTATCAGCTGCAACGTGATCAGGAACTCCTCCCAAGAATCTGCATGGCAGCAGCTAGCAGCAGGTGCATTGCCTGCACGACCACTACTACTGCCAATGTTCACGACACAGCTAAGATTCATCGACCCATTCTAGAAATTGTCGATCCTGAGGACGACGCCAATATTGCTGGTGCTGCTTCTTGTTGCCATCTTTCCATTAGGTTGTTGTGATCACATATTCTGTTATCTAAGTGGTACCCATGAATGGATACTACCTGGGCACACGAAATAAGCGCATCGTGACTAGCGACTTCTCGCTAGTCCTAAAGTACACACACCACCAGTTGATGTCACAGCTATCCGTTCACCCCCAAAAAAAAAAAAAATCTTCCAAAAACCCAAAAGGAAAAAAAAAGGTTCGCAACAAACAAAACCAACAAACCCAAGGACATAGCAACAAGATCAGAATCTCAAGATTGCAGACAACAAATCTAGTGGAAACTGGCAAACAAAAAGCAAAAGCCAACATTATGTTCCCACTAATACCGCCCAAACTTTTTTTAAACAGCGTTCTTTATTATTATTACTATTTTCTGGCGCGAAATTTCGTCACTTGGCGAATTTTTTTTTAAAAATGGCAGTGGGAATCCTTCAAAGGATTTTTCTGGAAAAATTACCTACAACGTCGCCATGTTTAGATAACAAGTTCCAGGATGTCACCAACACAATTCGCAAGAATCCTAATTTTTTTCTAATGTCATTTCTGACCTGTAGCCAAATTTGGCTGACACTTCTTGTTAAAGATAATCACCGACCCACTTACCTCACAAAACTCCCAAAAAACTAAAATTTGAAAAGGAAGTTTTTTTTTGGGGGGGGTGGGGGGGGAGGGGGTTCAGGCAGAAAAAAGAAATATCATCAGACTGCTATAATACGGTCTAGTAAGTAGCCAGCAATATAGAAGGATGATTGAAAATTTTGCGCTTCTTAACTGGCTTATAGCCAGATTTGGCTAAATCTTAATAGGGATAATCACCACTTTTTTTACATCTACTTCCATTTACAATCCATCATCACTTACACTGCAGTAAGAAATCCCCTTTTAAAAAAGCACTGATGAGAAGCAGCAATATTTTTTTCAATATTCTGATATTGCATCACTAGCTAGTAGTATCCAAAGACGGATTTAGCATTAAATGGCTACAGGGTTCTAGAACTTGTCTATATAGGCTTTTTAAATGTTACCGAACTGAACATCATAGTTCAAATCTGGCGAGAATTTTTTTTGAAGAAATATTTTCGACCTTTGACAAGATTTTAACCAAAAAATGGGAATGTTGTGACAAAATATTCTTTTTTTTTCTACTTTTCTCATTTTGGCGAAACTTCGCAGCCCAAAGAAACGCTGATGAGAAAATATTAAAGCACTGATTTCTTTCTCAAAACATTCGTCACTTTTTCGACAATTTTTTTGAGAAAACTTTTGGAATTTCTTTAATTCTAGTGTAAATTCCTTTATTTTTTCTATTATTTTGGAAAAATTCGCTAAATTTTTAATATCTTAAAAGTGTGAGGAAAAAGAAAGAAAGGAACATTATAGTGTTCAGGATTTATTTTTATTTTTCAAATTTGTCCCCTTAGTCCACTGGCAAGGATCCTTACATTAGTTACCATTAAATGGCGACTGTCCTAGGTGAGCTGTAATATATTTTTACAAAATTGCTGCAACAAGTGGCGACCTAGGAAGTGCCTAGATCCAGATGTGGCTAATTTAACTAATTGCATTACGAAAAATCCGGAAAAATCCGTAACAATCACAAAATTTTCACGTTTTTTTTCTAAAATAAAATTCTGAAAAACAATTCGCCAAAAAAAAGAAAAGTGGCTGTATTGGAGAGTAGAGCGAGGAGCTGCTGGTGCCGATGATTTTGACATAAGACAGCTTTGGCTTCTGACACAGATTCTTGAATACACAAGCGAGTACGTGGGTACAGCGGAAGAATGTAGGCACGCAGCAACGTCCGTGGGAAGTGCGGATGTCAGTTGGCGGCAGCACTAACAAAAGCTAGCAACCACGTTCCATAACACCCACCGTCCTCCTACTCTATCCAACCCACTGTGTAGTAATGGCGGCCGGCCCGGCCATTTAAGCCATCCATCACACCCCAGAGCCAGCTCACACCCCACCGTGCCCATTTCCCACTCTGTCAGAGCAACTCCACCGGTGCTCAATATGTGACGTCACCCTGCAAATTAAAATTGGATCAAGAAAACTCAAGACATGCCGGTTTCGCTCCAGCAATATGGTCTTGGCCCAGCATTCTTGCGCAGTTTGTCACTGATACCTCGGCACTCAGGTATATCCTAACAACAGCTGCCAGAGAAGAGGAGTGTCATTGTTATGATCTCAGTGAGTGTTGCTCCCTGTTTAATTACCTGGTCCAGGTGGTTTGCTACTAGATGTCTCCCACCTATTTGCAATCCCAGTTTTAGTTTTATGGGTGCGATTGGCCAAACTAAACTTGGATGTGAGAAATATTTTTGCAAGGTCACATACTGAGCAGTGAGCAGCTCTGTAGACGCTGTCAGCCATATTTTACCAGCTATATTTGCATAAGTTTGTGGCCAGATTGAACCAACACCCACCCATGCACCATGAAGGATGGGTGGTGAGTGATCAGGGAACAGTCTTCTGTTGGGTTCCAGAATTTCCCTAGCT
>Ga0209208_10007765_pt1 | contig 14458 bp, 11 predicted proteins | sample S1TSphfallax_3_FD_187694 | JGI IMG/M metagenome (GOLD analysis project Ga0209208, IMG submission 187694) | Host-associated microbial communities from peat moss isolated from Minnesota, USA - S1T2_Fd - Sphagnum fallax MG (SPAdes) (version 2) | ecosystem: Host-associated > Plants > Peat moss >...
ATATCCTTGATGCAACTTTCAAAAATTGAAACTACTACACATAGTTGTGTCGATATGGCTCACACACCTCCATGGTATAAAATTTTATGACATCCAGATGATTAGTGGAACAAGTCAATGCTTGCACAAAAAGTTAGCACCAGGCCTTGTAATTATCTTTAGTTTTTAATTTTTGCCAACAAACTTAATGTATGAAAGCACCTGATCAAAGTTCTCAATCCACATTTTATGAGTTTTGCCATCTCCACCTTGCAAACTTGGACCATTCAAAGTAAACACAATGGTGGTAGATGATGGCACCCAAATGACCCCTTGTCCTTGTGTTTGGTTCAAGTTTGCCTTCTACCACTTCTTTGCACATGAAGGTAATCATGTTTTACTTTTGGTAATTTTCTTAGACCAACCCATCCACCATTTCACCTTCTCATGTAACAAATGGAATTTTGGGGGAGGAATCCTCCTTCAATGGGTAATATATTAACACCTATTGGACCAAGTTGAAAGTAACATCCCTTAGCTTCAAATCCTCCCATCTCGAATAGTCCTTGTGATTACGATGCTCTTCAAGCCCGGGGGCTTCCAAAGCTTCCCAATTTTTTTCTTGCATGGTCATCCTTTATAGATCAACCTTTTCAAATTGAAGATTAACATACAACACCGTCAAGGTAGCTATATCATTCTCTAAAAAAAGTCCATCATAGCTTTCTTCACTGCCATAATGGCTTTTGGATTGGGCCAATTTTCCTTTACAATCTTTTACTTCTTATGAAAAGATTTTTCAAAAGTCAACCTAGTTCAATATTCTCTCTCCTTGAATCTTCAAAGGTGGTTGGATGTGTGGTCTTAAGAAAAATCATGGGCATGACATTTAGACATTGAATCAAACATGTTGCCCATACACCTTGATTCCCTTCACCCATAATCCTTGCTTCCCAGGTAGTAATTGCTAGAAGAAATCATAGTCTTGCAAGGGCAAAGGAACACTATAATATTTAGCATCCTCATTTTTCTTTTTCACCTTTCGTGCTACACCAAAGTTCCTCGCATTGATTTCAAAGAACAACCAAAGACTAAGAACCCATCACGGCAAACAAAGATAACTGGAAGAGTTGACACAATAAGATGGAAATGGCCAATTTATATTTAGGTTCGATTATGTTGAAGAATTAGAGTTAAAGTTGATTGTGATAGCACTTTTCGATCATTTTAGTACGATCGAATTTTAGTCACAACTTGTTCAAAGAACAACCAAAATTTGGCCAACATGACTTGGACACACATAGTCATTCAAAAGGCTAACCAAAATATGGTCATAGGGTAAATATACAACATAATGAGCCACTACAAGTGTAACCACTCGTGAATAACACACTTGTTAATTTTTAGTTTCACCTAGGACTAAATGTTTTTCATATAAACTACATAGAGTGATGTAATATACATCCAAAAATAACATATAAAAATATGAGTCAATTATATCAACATTTGATGGTGAAAAAAGACTAATTAAACACTTGTAATCTAGATTTGGTCCATCCATGGACAAGGTTAAGTATATTACGATTGAACAATTGTAATTTGGACATTTGAGATTAATTACATGATGTAACGAACCATTGAGATCAATGTAGTTGATTAAATGGAGGGTTAAGATTTTTCTCTTTATAAAAAAATCCAAATTTTTTTTCTTGTTGTGGCATTTAATGGTTTTATCATTTAATGTTCTCTTAATTTTTCAACCAAAAGTGCACATATTGGCTTTGCATAGTAATTTTTCAACATAGTGCACATTATATTTGCAAGGTAACTATTTTACCCCTAATACAAATATTATTGTATTCAATATAGCTTGATCATGGTTTAACCTAAACCAATGTGATGTAGGGTTACATCAATGTTTAAATAGATGTGACTAACCTAGTGTGACAAAGTTGATGTTGATAACCTTGCCCATAATGGAGCAGTTGTTGAATAATGAACAAATTTTTGACTGAAAATTCATTTGTTTCAAAACAAAAAATTATAGGGAAATTTGGGTGAGCTCAAGTGGTATTATTGGAAAAGCCCTTGATGATTGGATTTTAAAAAAGTGATTCCATAAGTTTTAGACCTATGGTTTGTTGAAGAATTTAGTTACAACACTTCTTCTTTTTCGGTTCCTTCTTTGCAGCCCTAATTGTCACGTTTTTTTTCTGCTAGCTTGTTCACCTGCAAAGTTGGCATACCTTCAAGTAGTTTCCATGATTTCATCAACAGAGAGATTTCTTTTGCTTAAGCCCCCGCCTATGAATGTTAGAAAGAGAGCTGTATACAAAAAAAATCTATGAGAGGAAAAATAAATTGCATCAAATATATATACATTAAGTAAAACAATTTCATTTTCCCAAAATGAAATCCAAGGCCACGTGCCTTTGGATTTCTGTCTCTAGTCAAGCAAGTCGTTTGATGAGCTCCATTGCTCAGCATCTTGCAGAGATTTCAAAATCCAGCAAGAAATCCAAATGCTTTTTCCAAGCTGCGCATTCCTCCACAATTCGTGCTGCAGGCACAATTTAACCAATCTACTGCAGTATTCGGTCACAGGAGATCAGTTTCTACACTTGATATTGTTAATTTGTTACGCAAACTTGCTGACCGAATTAGCAAGCTTATACGTTGAGTACTAATGAGGCGGTCGTCAACTACAGTATAATTCTCGTGTATGAGTCTCGGAACAAGGTATAAATATCGGAATTGGATAATATCGACTTTTACAGCTAAAGCAGAAGAGAAATCTTACTGAACTGAGCAGAAGAGGTACCCGGTAACTTTACTAGATTATATACAAGAAAATAGTATCACATTGAGGCGTCCAATTACGACATAGCTGGTAGCTTGGACCACTAGCTTTTCAGATCTTTTGAGTGCTACACATTAAGACACAGTTATCAAAACTCTGGACCGAACTGAAGTTCCGGCGTTCTGGCGAGCCACGGTAAATCATTAAGTCCATGGAGGCAGATTGCAGTACATTTTTTGAAACTTCTAGCTGATATCCAACAAAATGATGAACGTAAAACTAAACGACCATATCATTGCAAGAGAATATCGTGCGATCAATTGATCTCAAAACAGTAACGGACCAAACATTAGGAGTGAGACTACCATGCAGAATTGGCCGGTGGCTGCACTTGCTTGCTGAAAACGTAACCCGGGCGCAAAGCCTATCATGCTTACGAGGGGAATTGTCCCGTTTTTATCAGCCCCAGCCGATTCAGGTGTTCCTGTAGGAGCCGCTTCAGTGGTTGCTGTCGTTGGTGCTGAGCGTGGTCCTGATGATACCGTGTAATTTGTGCCACGTGGAATCGGTACGGAAGCTGCAGCTCCGCTGTTATAATATGTAGTGTTGAGCACCGCATTGATCCCATGAACTGCAATTGTGCTGTCCGTATATAGATCAGGATCTTCGATTATGGCATTGTCCACTCCATATCGGGTGGATACGGTATCCGTGACCAAGACGGTGATGCCAGTGGCAGCCGTGGGCAGCTTAGTACCCACCGTCAACCGAAGAAGATCTGAAAACGGAAGCTCTTGCGTGACGATGTGAAAATTGATCATGCTAGCCATAGCCACTGGATCATTTTGCTGAATCGTCGACTGCGAAGCGAAAGCGCTGTCAGCAGGAGCGAACAGCGTGATGTCTGCCCGTACCAAAACCGAGTCCGCAGGATTGTCCAGCGCTGCAGCGATTGTGTTGTAGCGTCCTGCTGCTCTTAAAGCGCCTATCACCAGATCATGCAGGGTTGGCTTAGGGGCAGCCGCAGCTGCAGGAGGTGGGGCTGCTGTAGCTGCAAGCGGAGCCGCTGCAGGTGTACCTTGTGCCACTCCCGAGCTGAATTGTCCGGCAGAGAGGAATATGCAGAAAATCGCTAAGAAAAAGAACGTTTGGATAACTCTCCGTGCAGACATTTTCCGAGTCTTGATTAGCCCTGAGATGCCATGTGACAGAAATATACGTCAGGGCTGATCTTACATTCTAATCCATCTCCATTGCAACAATTCGAGAATGAATCAAAGAGGCTTAGAAACTTCACTTCAGAAAATACGTTTCGCGGCCTGCTGTCGTAACGAAAGGCATGCAACGACGTCTAACTGCAACCTCTGAGTACGTTATAACCGGGGCACTCTGAGCACGCATAGGGATGGTCTGCGCAAGTTTTTGGCCGTAGACTCTATACATTACTATAAACAGGGGTTTTTGCGAAGAGAAATAAGATCCAAGAAAATGTAGCAGGATTCAAATGGACCTATGATACAGGCAAGGCTTGAAAGTTGCTTGAGTATACGAACGGAATTTTGAAAGACATATACAACTCTGCGACTCAGAGGCGTTAGTACATCATGTCACGAAAATGGTTGAATGCGAGCAGCGATCTTCAATGTACATATCAAAAAAGTCTGAAGAAAGAAAAAGAAAGGTGTAGGAACTTAATTTCGTCACGTGCGGACGGAATCAAGCAGAAGAAACACGTAATTGTTGTCATACCATCTCCAAACAAATTACAACAGGACTTACAACCTTTGTATCAATTGAGAAAGAATGACACACAAGGTATGATTGCGGCCACGCTTACTCTGCAACAGCATAAAAATAAAAGAAAAGAAACTCCTATTTTAACTCATCTAGAGCAGCAACTGTTCCTGATCCGGCCATTAAACTCGGAAAAGAAAATAACGTGCAAAAGGCGCAGAACCGCTTTGCTCACCTTGGCAACAGAAGTTGGATCGATGCTGGGCAGGAAGTATCGTAAAATTGTGGACAAAGAGCCAGAATAGATGACGGCAGAGAGCGGAGAACGAAGCACTGAAATCGAGAAAAAACACAGTACGTGACGGCACGGAAGCGTTTGACACTCTCGAGGTCAGTTGTAAGCCAGGCTGTCACCACGCCTTCCAAATTTTGAAATTTACTTTTTTCCCCTTTTCCCTTTATCTTTTCTTTTCTTTTACCTTCTTTTGAGCATTTCCTTCACATTTTATTTTTCTTGTTACTTTTAATTGCACGATTCAAAATGTGATAAAAACAAAATCTTAATCCTATACCTACATACACAAAAAATTTACTCCCAAATTTTAAAACACAACACTGGAATTTTATTTTATTTTATTGTTAGTAATATTAAATGAGAAAGGTATTTGCAAAATCAAAGTTCAAACTAAATCCCAAAAATTCAAGCAAGAGTTTACTTCAATGCCATGCCAACAGCTGCAATGACATCAAAACAGTAGAATGAAACTTCAAAAAAATCTGTCAATCTATGTCATCTCCAAGTCAAATAAAAGACCAACAAAAGATTTTTTTTAAAAAAATCACACTACCTTGTGGACTCAATGTGCTAGTAGAATCAAATTCTCCATGAGGCCTGCAAACCTTTCTAATACAATTTACATCTCCATCCCAAGAAGCTCCTACTATTCCTGTTGCCAGAATGAAGAAGAAGATGAGTCTCTTGATTGTTTCTTCTTATAAACAAACAAAAAGAAAGAAAGCAAGCAAAGATTTTCTTCTTCCTCAAACAACAATCAGAGTGGCTCCACTATTACTCATTGACCCTAGATACTGAAAAAAATTGTTGTTCGTTCATGAATAACCACATTTCTTTGTTGACCCAAAATGCAAATCAATCAATCTTATAGATTATCAAGTTTTATGAAGTTTTTAAAAAACTTTCATAGATCATTATTATAGATGTGTCCTTTGTTCACTAGGAGTTTCATTAATCATTTAAGTGAAATCATCAATTCATTATATTGAAAATCTAGTGAATTTTTCACATTTCTTGGTGATTGACAAGTTAGTTCAAACAAGCAAATTCATTAGGAATTCATCAAACAGAAATTGCCACATCAAGTTTTTAAATAAATTAAAATTTGAATTATTTTATATTATTATTTAATATTCGTTCAAAATTTTAATTTGATAGCATTAGTAACAATATGATTTTATGCACATGATATGATCGTTTTTAATTGACCACCTTGAAATTTTACCAAGGTTTAAGTTTGATCACTTGGCAAAAGTTGGATCAATGTTTAAGTTAAATGGTTACCCTTTGTACTTCAAAGTGATAACCTAGTGCCTTCGCCATCCAACCACTTGAATTGACATGAAATAAGTGGGGTAATGATAGATTTATTATGTTGCTTATTCCAAATGTTTTGCAAAAGTCAACTTTAACTATTATTTTCTTTTTCATATTATGTCCAAATGGAAATTTGAAATTTCATTTTAAAATTTTTTTTCAAGATTTTCACATCTTAATTTTTTTTTCATAATTATTTAATTTGATTGAAAATTCATTTGAATTTTGTAATTTAATACATTTCAACGATGTCTTGAAGATTTTTTCTGTATTTAACCATTATTATCTTTTTCATACTATGTCCAAATGAGAAACATTTAAGTTCATTTGAGAAAAAAAATTCCAAGATGTACACATCTTTAAAAGTTTTTAGTGACTGAAAATACATTTGAAACTTGCAATTTAATACATTTTAATAATGGTGACTTAAGATCTTTTTAAAAAAATACATTATTATCTTTTTCATACTTTGTCCAAATCAAAACAATTTAAGTTGCTTTTTATGTTTTTTTCCAAGATTTTGACACACACAATTTTTTTCAGAAAAGAAAAATCAACTACTTTGACTAAAAGTGCATTTAAATTTGTTATTTAATCCATTTTAGTAATATGTTTTGAAGAAAAATAATCATTCAAATAATATAATTTGTGAATAAAACTAATTAAAAGGAACATTGATTTTTTTGTTTCAAAACATATATTATTTTTTATAATATTATATTATATTACATTATATCCCCCCACATTTTAAACATGTGTTTGATCAATAAGAATTTTGTAGAAATTTAATTATATTAATTATAATTTTTTTAAATAAAATATGTTAATTTTAAAAATCCTTTATAATGTTATATAATAAACTCTAACATTATGTAAAATATTAACATTATATGTAAGCTTCTTAATTATTAGCTTATACACATATAATATATTGGGTATTGTAACTATATTGAAGTTTATGTTGAACAATATTTTCATTTATTTTTGTTAACATTTTTCTCATTTATGAAAATAAATTTGATACAAATTATAACATGTTTTAAAAATTGAACGAACAAAAAACGTTTTAATAAATTTATAAATAAACACATTTAATACATATTTATATTTAATAAATATCTATTTGTATTAATTTATAAATCATTTGAATAACAAAAAAATGAACCTTAATGAATCAAGTGTCCATGATTGCAATGGGTGAAAACATTAATTATCAAACCCCTTTCATTTTTAAAGCATTACAATGAAACTAGTTAGTGAATGGGACCCATGTTTCCTAGTAGAAGATGGATCTTTTATAGATATATAAGAAAAAAAAATTGGTGGTTCCTTTTGAGTTTTAAGGCAATACACACAAATGTGAAAGTAGGGTCAATAAAACAAGATCCGTAGTGCTTGTGCCAAATTCCAACCTCCATCAACAAGGAAAAAACAACAAATTGTCAAACAATAAAAGAAAACTAGAAGCCAAAGAAAACGTCATATAATCTTTGAGAACAAAAGAAGTTTAAAGCACTTGATTTTGGCCTTGATTTCCCCACCCAAAGGGTCAAAACATGTAACTAGGATCCAAAAAGGGTGTTGGCATCACAAATTTAACATGCAACGAATTAGTAATGAAAATCATGCAAGGTTCATACATTTTACACATGAATATCATGCATTGAAAACACGTTTGACACACAAATAAATCTATTAACAAATGAAGTACGAACCTACGAATGAACGAATATCACACAGATACCACATCTTTTTATAAATCCATGTGTCAAATGTGTTTTCAATGCATAATATCAATGCATGAAATGTACAAATTATGAATGAACTAATGTTACACAATTTCCATTTCTAGGTCATGAGATGTTAAGTTTGTGATAAGGTCTATGTCAAAATTCCAATCTTTTTTACATATGTTTATGTGGTAGCATTGCATATCATGTTAATCATGGAAACTTGTACTTTATGATTAATTTGGATGTTGAGGAATGTAAATTGAATTATAAATGAGCTTAATTTGAGGTTTTGTTTAAGGTTAAGGATTGTTAAAGTTGGGTAGGTATAACATCAAATAATTTTCATTTCAGAAAGGGTTTTTGATTTGCAAAATTTTAATTTTTTACATTTTGTTTTCTAGTGATAAGGAACTATGACAAACACTTGAAAAGTACTCAAAATATTAAAAAAATACAACTTGATTTTTTCAAAATTTAAAACGTATTTGAATTTCAAAAGTCCTTTGTGGCATGAAAATGTGATCCAATGTACATGGTTTATGAAGTAAAGTTGTAGACTAAAATATTAAAAACTCAACCATGAAATCACCAATTTATTTGAGCATGAATTGACATATTTTAAAATGCTTCAAAAAATTATGTGCAATTTTGAAAATAAATAAAATCAAGGATTTGAAATACACAAGTCCTTTAAAGCATTTATGGCAATTCCCAATATAGTTGAAAAAAATTTGCAAAAAATCTCGTGGGAAAATTCCATCTATGTTAAACACAACATTGAATCAAATGCAAAGAGGTGTTGTTTGAAGCATCCAACAAATAATCAAATTATTTTCATCTTAAGAATGTGGATGCTTTGTGATTAATGTCCATTCTCTTCTCATTCATCATCAAAGACCTTAAATGGCCATCTACACCATTCAGTTTGATCCAATGGTTCAAATAACCCATATTCAAAACATATTTCTTTCCTTCACACGATCATTGTGGTGTTGCAACCTTAACATTGGGTTTGCAACTAAATGTGGAGTGCAAGGGCCCATGAGGCCAAGAGAATGTGTTTAGTTATGAAACACACTCTCACAAATGAGGGAAAGTGCAAAGGATGGAACCCAATGAGTCCCAAATGCACTCCCACTTTGAAAGTTGCACTCGCATGGGAGTCATGAACGTTTAGATCCTTGATTGGAAAGGAAAGTAAGCACCAAATTATGCCTCAAAGACACCATTAGAAAGGTCTTGAAACGTAGATGCTTAAAATGCCTTCATATTATTCATTTAGACCTAATTTGAATTAGTTATGATCAAAAAAAGGGGTGGGAGTCAAATTGGGAATTTAACTCCCAATCACAAACCTTTTGAAAGCAAGGGTCAAATGAACTCTAATTGGGGTGTACTATACATTGTTGAAAAGATCATTTTGAGGGTTATAAGATATTGCATTCACATTTCCAAAGACAATTTGATTTGAAAAAGATATGAACGTCCAAAGTTTTGGGATAACAAGAGTTCAAGTTTTGAGACTCCCACTTTGGACAAGAAGGGTGTGGATTTGAACTTCCTTGATGTGCTCATAATAGTAAGTTTCACTCGCTTGCTAAAAGAGAATGTGTGCATCAAAATTAAACTATGATCAAATTGCACATTGTAGATCATTTTCAATACTCATTTACAAAAAAAAAATGTGTGCATTAGAGCTAACCCTTGATGAAATCACATGTTGTGCAAAAAGGGATCTAACATCTAGCTAATGACAAGCTTGCAAGGAAGAGCTTGCAAGCAAGACCTACAAAACATATGCAGTTTGAATGTGTCACCTTTTTTCCCATATTTTACACCAAAGGCTTAATGTATAGAACTAAAATGCATTAACATTGTATTTGACCTTGAAAACATGACGTTTTGACCTTTGACACTAATGCACAAAATTTCAATATTTGATCTAATTTAGATGAGCATAGTTATCACAACCTTAACATTAGGTTCACAATTAAATGTAGAGTGCAAGGGCCCATGAGGCCAAGAAAGTGTGTAGGGGTGAAACACACACTCTCGCACAAATGGGGGAGAATGGAAGGGATGGAGTTCAATGACTCACAAATGCACTCCCTATTAAATTCACCGTAGCACTTCCATTCAACTTGCACTAACTACCCTATTTTCTTGGTTGTGTAGGTTGATTTCATCTTTGACTCTCATTTGTGAATTCAACTTAGTCCCATCTTGAAGCTCTAACATGCCCTCCTACCCCCAAAGTGCTACAACTTAAGGAGCATGCCCCAACTATTTTTTCCATTGTTTCACTTTGGGACCCACATTTAGGTCTCTTCAAGAGTTTGGGGGCACGTCACCAATAAAAATAATAGATGATTCACTTCCCCTCAAAATCTTTTATAAACATGGTGGGGATGATCACAACCCATACCAATAAAATGAACACACATTCATAACAACAAACAAAATGCAACAAAATTCCAATGCAAGTTTATCCAAACGTGTTGATCAAATTTGATTTTGTCATTTCCAAAGGTGTGGAGAGAAAGGCACAATTGTTTTGAAATATCAATTTAAAGAACTTTCAAAACTTGAAAGACGTTTACAAAAATAAAAATAAAAATTATCATTAATGATCATTATTTTCATGAAAAGATTTCATAGGATTGAGTTTTTAAAATCATCTAATAAAATTTATATTTACTATGATCATTGGATTAACTAATTAAAATTTCATACCACTTCATGGGCAAAAGCACACTAGGGTGTCACATTTTCAATAGATTAGAATCCCTTTTCAAAATCCTTTTCTAGTGTAATTGAAAACTAATTTAAAATATGAATATTTAGATGATATTGAAATTTTATTTTTTTTCCATTTCCAATTTCAAATCATGATGTTATAAGACATATAAAAAATATTTCAAAAGAAATTATTTTTAAATAATTATTTTTAAATGCTTAACAAAGCTTTTAAAATAATTACAATTTTTGGAATTAAAAAAAAGTCCATAACATAATAAATTAAAATCACATTCCATTTATTCAATGGATCTTTAGTTTTTTAAACATAATTCATCGAATGTCTTAAAGTTTTAAACACATAAGATTAACACATTGTAAAATAAAAATCCATATCCATGAATTTTGCAAGTGTGACAAAAAATGTGGGCAAAATTCAAAAGTCCATGACTTATTAGTTATCCACAATTCTAATTTCATTTTTTCATTTTTGAAAGGTTGATTATGATAGCTTTAAATAAATGAATCTTTTTTAATTATTTTAATGGATCATATCTTTTTTTTTTGTACCTAAGGAATACAAGAAAAAATGCCATTGTGATGTCCATTTAAGGTCACCGTAATGTGCAGACACCTTCATTGAGATCATCGGACATGGATAAAAATAGGATATTATTTGATTTGAGTTTAGGGATTTGGATTTGGCAACCAATATTGAACCAATTCTATTTTTATGAAAGATTAATAGTTTGAGGCACGTATCTAAATGAAAGACATAAATGTTATGAATGTGAAAAAGGAACCAATTTTGATTTATTAATGTAAATAAAAGATATAAATGTTAGAACAAAATCAAATTAACATTATCATTTATGGATTAGTAAATTACATTTACTTGGGTGGAACAAATTACAGACGTATTACAAATTTATGAAATCAGGGTGAAAAAAAAACGTTTATTTAAAAAATAGAATGGTTTAAAATTTCTATGAAATGTAATTTTTGACTACTGTAATTATGTAAACAACATTATGTGTCGCAACCCTAGCCTTGGGGTTGCGAACCAAGAATGAACCCAAGTGTCACATTTTGTCATAACTTTAGCCTTAGGCTCGCGACCAAACAAAGGCTTGCAAGAGTGTGGGACAAGAAGGAAGCCTGAAAGGCACATCTTATACCCTCAAGAGTGCAAGAGAATGTGAAAGAATGAACTTTCACACTCCCAAGTGAACTCCCACTTTGGGAATTAGCATCCAGATAGACTCCCAAATGTTCAAGGAACGATTGTAGGGGTAAAAACCCATTGGATTGAAGAGTTATTTATATCATTAGAAATCTATTGAAACTTAAATGTCTAACATGGGCTCGCATGACCCATTTGGACACTTAAAACACACATTATGGCCAAGAAAGGTCGAGAATCAAATTGGCAATTTGACTCCCAACCATTAAAAGTTAGGAATCGACCTGATTTCCTTGCGTGCAAATGGCATGTGACATACCATTGGAAAGCTCTTGAAGAGGGCTAAAACTTTGTTTTAGACCTCATCTCAATTGAAGTTCTTCACACAAAGTTATGGGGCCCCAAAGTCACGAAAGTCCCAACTTTGGGAATTTCGGGACTCCCAGGACAAAATGCCATTTAGATGTGGGCCTAGTGGAGAGGCACAGAGTATACTATAAGGGGGAAAGTGATGCCTTCCCCCAAGTCCGGGCCATGGTGAATCTTATGAGTTCAAATTTGCCTGTGGCTCGTCTTAACACCAAAAATGTTCTAACTATGCATTAACCAACTTGTTGTTTGGTTTTGTGCAGGCCCATGTGAGTGATTGGTTGCTTGTCATTCTTCCTAATCCCATCTCGAAGCTCCAGCACGCCCTTCTACCCCCAAAGTGCTACGAACCAGGGAGCATGTCCCTAACTCCTTGCTCTTCCACTATTTTCATTTCAGACTTACACTTGAATTTATCAAGGATCTTAGGAGCACATCACATTTCATGTCGTAACCCCACTTTGGCCAAGTGTGGGGGTGAAGCCCAACACTCCCAAAGTTGGGGATTTAGAGTCCTTCGGGACTCCCGAATGTTTAGTGCTCGACAGCAAGGCTCAAAACACCTTGCATTGGGGTGTTCTTGGTGCCGTTGGAAATCTCTTGAAGCGTAGATATCAAAAATGGCCTTGCATTGGCCATTTGAACATGTTTCGCCCAAGTTATGGGCAAAAGAAGGGCCAGGAGTCAAACTGGCAGTTTGACTCCCGACCACTAAAAGTCGGGAATCGACCTCTTCCCGACCTCCGAATTGAAAGTGCAATGCGGCGTTGGAAAGATCACAACGAGGGCTATAACTTTGGTTTAGACCTTGTTGCGATCAAACTCTGCAGTTGGGAGTTATGAGCTCCCAAAGTCCTAGGATTCCAACCGGGACAATTTCGCGACTCCAACTTGGGAGTCCCGGGAAAAAGAGCCATTTGGATGTAGCCTCGGCGGAGCATTGCAGAGAATACTATATGGGGGAAGGTGGTGGCTTCCCCGGAGTCTGGGCCGTGGTGAGTCTTGTGGTCCAAAGTGCCCGTGGCTTGTCCCAACACCCAAGGGTGTCCCGGAATGTGAACTAACCCCCGTGTGGTTGGTTTTGGATGCAGATTCAAGCTTGATCTACTAGTCCCTCTTCCTAGTCTAATCTCGGGACTTCTAGCATGCCCCTCTACCCCTCTATAGTGCTGGAAGTCGGGAGCGCCTTAATAGTCCGAACTTTCTGTAACTTTACATAGTTGAGCCCTTAAGTGGGTTCAACCCGGGACTTGGGAGTGCGTCATTTCATGCTCCCGAGAATGTAAGAAAACATGAGGGAATGAACCCCCACACTCCCAAATGAGCTCACTTTGGGAGTTGTAGTCCTAATCGATTCCCAAATCTTTAGAAGGTGATCATAAAGGTCAAAACTCATTGGATTGAACAATTTCTTATATCATTCAAAATCTTTTAGAACGTAAATGTCCAAAGTGTGTTCGCTTAACCCATTTGGGTAGTTAAAACATAAGTTATGGCTAAAAGAAAGGCCAGGAGTCAAATTGGCAATTTGACTCCTAACCACTAAAGGTCAATAATCGCCCAATTCCCTTACGTGCAAATAACGTGCAACATACCATTGGAAAACTCTCAACAAGGGCTATAATTTTGTTTTAAACCTCACTTCAATCAAAGGTTACGCACAAAGTTATAATGTCGCAACCCTAACTTTAGGCTTACGACCAAGGCAAAAAGGGTTGCAAGGTTGCGACCCAAGAGGAAGCCCGGGAGTCACATCACATACTCCCAGGAGTGTAAGAAAGTGTGAGGGAGTGAACCCTCACACTCCCAAAGTAACTCCCACTTTGGGAGATGGAGTCCCAATGGACTCTCAAAACTTCAAAGAGCAATTTTAGGGGTCAAAACTCAATGGCTTGTGATGTTATTTATATCATTGAAAAGCTCTTGAAACTTAGATGTCTAAAATGGGCTTACATTACTCATTTGGACATTTGAAACACAAGTTATGGCCAAAAGAAGGGTTGGGAGTCAAATTGTTAATTTGACTCCCGACCAGAAAAAGTCAAGAATCGACCCAATTTACTTAGCTACAGACAACGTGCAACATACCATTGGAACGCTCTTAATGAGTGCAACTTTGCTTCAGAACGTACCTCGATCCGAGGTCTGCTCGCAAAGTTATGGCGCTCTAAAGTCGCAAGAGTCCTAGTTGGCGCAATTTTGGGACTCCCACTCAAGAGTCCCGAGAGAGAAAAGCCATTTGAATGTGAGCCCCATGGAGAGGTGTAGAGTATACTATAAGGGGGAAGGTGGTGGCTTCCCCCAAGTCCGGG
>Ga0209208_10007766_pt1 | contig 14458 bp, 9 predicted proteins | sample S1TSphfallax_3_FD_187694 | JGI IMG/M metagenome (GOLD analysis project Ga0209208, IMG submission 187694) | Host-associated microbial communities from peat moss isolated from Minnesota, USA - S1T2_Fd - Sphagnum fallax MG (SPAdes) (version 2) | ecosystem: Host-associated > Plants > Peat moss >...
TTATCCAAAACCATGCTCATTGTTAAACCTTCAAGGAAAGTTGGGCAATCATGTTGGCACCCTATGGTGATGGTTCAAAAGGTGAACAAAATCAATAACCCAAGATGGTAGAAACTTGATCAATCACCCACAATTGAAGAACAAGATGTCTTCTTGTTCATGTTCATAGTACCTTGGTGGATATTATTTTCAAAAGATATCATATAAAAAATTATTCTCTCAAAAAGAGAATTTGTGTGAAGAAAAATTAAGATTATTTTGAAATATTATGAAATATTCTTTTTTCGAAATGGAAATTTCAAAATTAAGTGATTACTTAATAAACATGTGCCAAAGCCCCCAAGGTATTATGGTACTTTATTTTGAGATTTATTCAATGATCAAAATATTAAAAAAATTATGCACAAAAGATGACGACAAATTATTGATTACCCTTTTGTTAAAATATTAATGTTTCGAGAATGTATCCAAAAACAAATTGTAACTTGACAAATTTGAAAAAATAAACCTTGATTACATTAGTTCAAAAATGAATCCCAAAAATGAAAATATGATTTTTTATAATAATTTAATTAGGGAAATATGCAATTGTGTAATGAATTTAATTAAGGTAGTTAACTCAATGTAATTTTATAATTTCATAATGAAAATTGGGAAATACATAATTATAATTTCTAGTGATGATAATTCATTGTAATTGGTTTAAGTAGGATGACTATAGGGTCCCATAATATTTCATCCTACCAAATTCCAACCCAAAATATGATTAACCCATTCCCAAATAAAGGAATGAAAAGGTGTATTTTCAAATTTTTGTCTTTATATTTAGGTTTTTTTCCCCAATTTCACCATACTCGTGAGTAGATTTTCCATACCTTTTCCACCAATTTGTGTCCCATTTTTTTAAATTAAATTTTAGTCCAATCAAATTGAGTTTTAACCTAATTTTTAAATTGAATTTCATTGAATTGGAATTCAAATCAATTCAAATCAAATCAAATTCCAATCAACGTATTTGAATTCAACTCAATTTAATCTTAATTCAATTCAAGTCAAGGTGCATGCAATCTCATCCAATGGAACTTAATTTTCATAAAATCAATCCATTTTTTTCATCAATTATTGTCATTGGTAATACATAGCAATGTGGAGCCCAAGTTGATTTTCGATTTTCATAGGTCTTCAAAATTAATTTTTGGATGTATAAGAATATAATAATATGATATACCGTATTATGTAAAGTAAAAAATTCCAATTTAAACCTTTAGGGTGATGTTTTGTTTGGTTTGAAGTTACATGACTTCTATTAGATTTCAAAAAAATTAATGAAGTAAGGTTTCTACTATATGTATAGGTCAAATTTCATAGGTACATTAATTACAATCTATTGTATGTAATGAATGTACAAAACTTTAGTATAATGATTCATTTTTACTTTTCATTTTGTTATATTTCACATTAATGTGTAGCACCAAAAGTAACATTACAATCATAGGAAACAAAGTTTCAAGATGATTAATTCTAGTCACATTAGTCAAAATTTTATAAATTTCCACATAGGCAACACATCCACCACACATGTATATCATTTTGTTTGATTTGACTAAATATTAAAATTGATAGGTTTTGCAAGTCATAAGAGACGTACCTAGTTTTAATATTGGTCAAAATAGACATAGTCATTTTAAACTAGTAGGTCAAAATAGACATAGTCATTTTAAACTAGTAGCCTTGATTATATAATCAATTTCGTTGTGATGTTACTAGCATGTTAAGACCATGACATTGGTGTAGTGTATTCTAACATAAATCAAACTTGTTGTCTAATGTACCATGCATTCAAACCATAATAATTTTATATGAACATTGTTGTATGTGTCCAATTTGAAACCTATATTGTTTGCATGTGAATTTTTGATTTGATCCAATATATATGAACCCAACATGGTTTAACAACTTTAATTTGTTTCAAAATATCTTAAGTGTTTTAATTATAATTATATTGGATTAATTTATGTCATACCAATTTTGATTTTAATAGTGTACTTTTAAAAAAAATATGATTCTATCATTGATGTTCACAATAAGAATTGGGCCCTATGTGCCTTTTTTCATTCCTTTTGCTTGTTACAAAGTAAATTAAATATAACATTCCCTAAACATGCACATGTTCATTTGTTGAAAATAATGTTCTTTGCACATTTGTGATTTTGCATATAAAAAATCCAACTGCTCCTTCTATAGATGTAAGCCAATTATTGAATTACTAACTTGAATTTCTAATTATCCATATAGTATAATTAAAATCATATCTTGTTTTTCAACTATTTACATATGTTAGAACTATGAATACAAAAATATTTTTCAAATTTATTTTCTTACACTCTAATAAATGGAGATTCATAAATTATCAATGATCCAAAGGGTATACATCTTGATATTTTTATGGTGTCATAAGATTTCACATTTTAGAAGAAATTGTTGAATTTGTACATTAAATGTTGGCATACAATAAAACTAACATAATCTATAAAATTGATTCATGGGATTGGGTTCACATTAGGGAAACAATCTTCATAAGTTACAAAGCATAAATGTATTCTTTCATTATCTTATATGTAACTTTAGATTCATTATAATGGTTGGATGTGATGCAATGATTCAAAATTGTGGTTAAAACAAGTGAGCCAACTTTTAAAGGGTCCATTCAAGGTTGGGGTACACAAAAGGAATGTCTCACCCCAAAATCATTCTCAAAACACTAAGTTTTGAATGGCCATTATATTTATGAAATAATTTTTTTTTATTCATTAGATACTCACATACTTTTTGATTAAAATGGTGGTGATTTTATGTCATTTGGATGATTAAAACATGTCCTTAAATGTCATAAAAGATGGCTTAAAAATTGTGTTTCACCACACAATTTGTTCAAATTGCTCCATATTTTAACCACAAATAGAATAAAATGTATTCTATATGATGGCATAAATTTTTAATATGATAAATGACCAAGTTTTGTGGAATTGATGTTAGAATCTTTGTGTTTTTTTTAAGAAAAAAATTACGTTAGTAAAAACAATCAAATTAATTTTTTTAATTATAAAATTACATTCCAAAGGTTTGGAAAGAAGGAGACATGAGTGAAAAAATAAGGACATTATTTGATATTTTTAATAGGGTTTTGGCACTCAAAATAAAAGTATGTCATTCTAGAAATATCCTATAGTCCTACATTCCTCTTTGGTTTATACTTGCATAGGAAATTCAAAATTTGTTCAATTGATTTGAATCATTCATTATAACACTTATTGGTTGAAAGCCTGAACATACATATCCCCCTTTCATTGTTTAACAACTCAAAACATGTTCATTTTGCTTTAGGAGTCAGACATAGGACAAAAGGGTGTCATGGTTCCAATTGTGATATCTAACCTTGAATGCACTCTAAAGGTAGCAGTAAGCCTTTTGTTACAATAAAACATTATTGCAATTTGTATAAATATATGATGTAATCACATAGTAGAAAAAAAACCAAATTCCTTGAAAAGTATATATTTAATCCATGTCCAAGAATGGGTTTCAAGAATAAGGTGAAAACATGTTAAGGGTTGCAAACCCAAGAAAATTTGGGTTGAATAAATTATAATATACAAGTTCATTCAAGTTTGAAATAACACTTTCAAGAATAAAGACTTTAAGGTTTTTTTTCACTATTCATTATATATATAAATACAAAATATTTAAAGGGGGGAAAATGAATAATCCAAATTAAAATAATTCATATGGTGGTGGTGATTTTTCACATCGGAAAATTGTTTTGCATCAATAATTTAGTTCAAAGTTTAAAATGTAGAACAAATTTAAATAATTTTGTATGGACAACTTCAAATTTTTTTGCACATGTGGCTTGGACCAGGGTTATAATTTCTAAATCTAATGAATATAACTAATCAACCAAATGGCCAAAAAAGTCATTTTCCTTACATTCCTAGGATTATTTTAGAATGATCAATCATATTATGTCATTTCACCTTGATTAAAATATCCACTATTTATAAAGACTCACCCCAAATGGGCATCGTTGGCTCATTTTGGCAAAAACACACCATGTATGCATAGAATAATCCACCATACAAATTCATTTTTGTAATTTGAGCCTTATAATTTTGATTAAAAAAATTAATAATGATTAAACTTCATTTTCCAACTTTGCATTAGTAATTGGTTTCATTAACATCCAAAATGAATGAATTTTAACAATATATAATCCACCTTACAATTTTTGTTTCCTTCCATGTGAATGTGATTGTATGTTCAAAAGTTCAATTCATCACACTTTTATGGGCCAACCAATTCAAATATAAATTTCATAAAGGTTATTATTATTTCAAATATTTTTTTAGTATATTTTCATTTTTCAATAAACTATGACATATATCATAAACCACACACACATCTTCTAACATCCATATGACATGGAAAACAAAATTTGCTTCTTCCCCAATTCACTTCTTTGTGTTTTGGACTAGAATAATATCCAAAAATATTTTGAAAATTAGGCTTTTAATATTGACATTATTAAAGTTCACACAACACCTTGAAGAATAATATTTGTGACTAGACATTTCCTTTCATCATAGTGTGCTTTCATGTCCCAACATTGAAAATTATCAAATTTAATTAGATTTTAAATCCTTGAATGGGTGCACACACACTCCACACATATTATACATATTCAAGTATATTAAACAACAATGTTCCATTGTGTGCCACTTATGGACTTATGGAACTTGGTGAAATTTAATGTATGCCCAAGAGAACTTAATATATCTTAATTTCAATTGTTCATTTGTGCATGAACCCCATATTGACCATGTTAACATGTATATTCATGGAGCTACAAAATGATGCCCATATGTCTCAATGCTTCACATTAATCCGTTCAATTGTTCATAAATATTTTTTTAAACCAATGTGATTTTGATGGTTCATGTCAAATTCAACAAATTGTCATTGAACTTTATGATTTTTTTTACATATTATTTTAAACCATTTTTTGTTGGACCTTTAGCATGATATTTTGAAAACCTAAATATTGCAACCATGTATTTCATTGCAATAACAAACTCAATATAATGAGGTTGACTTTCAATTGACTACTACCATGAAATGTGGTCAAGTTCATTCTATGTATTAACAAATTAATTGTAATTAAAGTCATTAGCCCTTTAATGAATTGGGACCCCTTGCTACAAAGATAATGATTTCACTAACACTTGGTTGAATAAAAAATTTACACATGAAAATAAACTTAGATATATGGTATTTGAAGATTGAAAAATTAATTATTTAAAAATCATATGGCTTATATAAGGTAAATGTATGACCTATATACAATCAACATACAAAATGTATATGGTTGCTGGTATAAGGTTTAAACCTTAGTATCCTTGAAAAGGATCCATTGTCTTAATGGAACATTAAAGAGCATCTAAAAGAAAGAAAGGGCAAATCAAACATTCAACAAAAATGAATCCTTTTAGGTGGAAATGCAAAAAAAATGTTTTGAGGGGTTGAATTCCTTTTAGGTTGCCAAGTGGTGTAAAAGGTATGGGGCTATTAAATATTTTGCAATATGGGGAAATTTTCCCACCCAATCAATTTTCCAAAAAAAATCAACCAAGGGTTTATCCCCTTTATTGGACAATGTTAAATTCCACATAACCCCTCCATCATAAGGCCTTCAACTAAACAAGACCTTAGGCCCTAGTTCAGTAGGTCCTTCAAATGCTCCCCCCTCTCCTAATCCATGGTAGTTTTTACTATGCTTTTAGCTAGATTTATTTCTTTTTCTTTTTCTTTCTTGGTTAATGTCTTGCCCCTTTTTAACTTCATGTCATTTTGTATTCTATTGGCAACCAATTACCAAATTTCATATTGTGGTGAATTGGGGGAAATATTTGACAACATTCCATGTCAAAGATTACATATATCACAACATAAATATATGTGATTATTTTACAAATCAAACTTATATATATATAATTTTTATTTTTGAAGGTTTTTCAAATTTTAACATATTTATTATGTAGACCATTTATTATCTATCTATGAAGGAAGGTAGTTTATTTGTGGGTGAAAATCCTTTCAGGTGTACCACACATGACAAAAAAAGGCCTAGTCCTTACTACAGTCCTTTTTTACCCTATATTTTGATCCCCATAAAGAATAATGAATCAAAAGTTGTCAAAAAATTTAAAAGGACTATATTTTAGACCATTACAATTTTAGATTCCATCACAATCATCCATAAATGTGTTTTTACATGGTAAAAAGGGACTAGGTAAAAAAGATAGAAAAGGGTGACACTATGACAAGATTTTGGTACACCTTAAAAAATTTCAACCCTTGTTTTGGTTTGTTTTGTTGGTACTGATGAGATCAACCAAACCAAGATGCTTCAAATCATGTTCTTGGTCTCTTTGGAATGCCTTCAAGGAAGAGGGGTGCATCAACTTGGTTTCATGGCATTTGGACTTGTGGTGTAGAAGTTCTTGAATATTGAATGATTTTTCATTGACAATTAAATTAAATCATAGCTGAAAATTTCGGAAGGATTGTGCCTTTGGTGATGCTGGAAAGATCTTGATGAGCAGGATTTAGTGGAATTTATTTGGTAAGGTTTGGAGTCAAAATGTGGGAAATATTGATTTTGAAGTGATTTCTAGCGTTGAAAATTCAAATAAATTCCAAAAAACCAGGTTTTGGAAGGAAAAATTAGTTGAGGACGTGGTAACACTTGGGTCAATGGCATAGGCCACACTAGTGTTTATAATAAAAAGATGTACAAAATTCCAAGCCATTTTTATTAAAAAAAATGTTAAAAAACGTTTCATGAAAAAAAATGTTTTGACAAATTGAAACTTTAATTGTTTATGCAAAATATTATGTTGTTAACATATAGAAAATTTATAAGTATTCATTTATTTTATAATTAATAATCTGTTAAATTGATATTATCATTTCATATGACATTATATTGCCAATATTATATTATATTATATTTATATGAATTTGTAATATATTGTATATGTGTAATATTATAGTTACATTTTATTTTAACATACATACATATAATAATTTTATAAATAATCACAATAAAATATATAAATTTAAGGAATATTATAAAAATATATGACCATTTTAACGTTTAACTTGGGGAACTTCCAAATAAAGGGTTTTAAAGTTTTTATGTAAATTAATTTTGCAAATGGACTAATAAATCTTGAAATACTAGATTGACTTATATATTATAATTTGATCGAAATGAACTTGCTTATAACAATTTTATTCAAGGTCTCATTACAAATAAAAGTAAACAAATTAAATGTACTTTTTGGATGAATTTTGTAAAGTTCTTATCAATTCAAAAATATGAAATTTGATTAAAGTAACTTTAGTCAAAGAATTGTATAGTTTATCAAGGAGGGAATCCAAATATAGTTCCTACAAATAATTGATATTTTGATAGATACATTACATTGTGGAATTGGTGGTCCTTGAAACCTATCACTACACCAAAATGTGGTTTTCATGACTATGGGAATTGGTAACTATTATCTTAATGTAATCATGTAATGTGTTTCAAGTTGTTCCCATTTTTACAACTACAATCAAAATATGATTATATTGCAAATATGACTATAGATATTTATGATTGTAACTATGAATAATGATTAATAATCATGTGCACTTAGAATTGACCTTATTTGTAGGGCACCTTCATCAGAATTAACACATTTTCATGCATGTGTCATTGATGTAAATGAGGTCTTCGATTCTTCTAGAGTTTTTGTGAATTAATTGCATGCATATGACTTTCAAACTTTTTCCATCAACATGTAGACAAATTTAGTTCAATCTAAATAACATAGTTGAACCTAGATTGATATAATTTAATTTTTTTTGACGTATTTTAGCTAATTTTAGTTTAGTTTAATGTAATGTAATTTAATTTTGTTTAATTTATCTTATTTTTTAATTTACTCCAAATTACCCTAGTTTATTTAAATTCAACCATGTTTAATTTCTTAAATTTAAATATGATCTATTTAAGCCAAATGTAATTTATTTAATCCTTGTTTATCTTAATTTATCTTATAAAGTTCAATTTAACCTAATTTATATTATTTAAACTTAATTTAACATCATTACCCTAATTTAACCAAGTTAGCCAAACTTAATTAAATCTAACCAAGTGTAACCTTTTTTGGCCTAAATAACTCAATTTAACTTAATTTAAGTAGATTAATTTAACCTATTTATCCTAATTTAACCAAATTCATCATACTTTAGCCTACATAATTATGATTAGCCTAATTTAATTTATTTTTTCAATTTTAGCCTAAATGAACTTAAATTAGTTTATTTTAACCTAGCTAGTCTAAATCTAATTTAGTTTAGTATAAGTAACCTTAAGTTACTTAGGTTTAACTTACAAAGGTCTAGGTTAACTTATATTAACCTAGGCTAAAGTACTAGGTAGCCTAGGTTACCCTAGGTCAAAATAAGTCAGCCTATGGTGACCTAGGTTAATTTAGGTTAAAACTTTAGTGTTTAAAATTTTGTGATAATTAGATTCGTTACAAAAAAATAGTTGTGGTGTAATGGTTGAAGACTTGAACCCCCAAAATGGAGGTGTGAAATGTTCAAATCTTCTCATTTGCAACCTAGATGCAACTTAGGTGTCTAGCCTATATGGCTAACCATAGGTTTGAATTTCTTTTACCTACCCTAAACATCACTTACCTTACTTGATTAACCTTTGATTGCCACATGGCACAACATTATTGGGTTTTTAAATGTTATTTTTTTGTTTCTTAATGCCATGTGGCATGTTATGGGTCATTGGATGTGTTTCCATGGTTGTGTCCATTATGATTTTAGTTATAAAAAAAAAGTCACAAATGGTGTTTACAAATAAACCACATATATGACTCATTGTAAATATGACATGGATGTTTGAACTATCAGGGATGTTATTTGGTGAACATATGAATGTGAACATGAATAAATCTTTTTTGGAATATTTTGCTAATGTCAAAAGAATATTAAGAAGATATTATTTGACACATGGCATATATTATTTAATCACATGGAAAAATATTATGCCATGTGTTCATGGATGAATGATATTTATGGATGAAAATTGGGAGTTGGAATCCCAATGGACTCCTAAATTTTCAAAGAGTGATTGTAAGGGTCAAAACCCATTGGATTGAAGAATTTCTTATATCATTGGAAAGCCTTTAGACCTTAAATGTCTTAAAAGAATTCGCATGACCTATTTGAGTACTTAAACCACAAGTTATGGCCAAAAGAAGGGTCACAAATCGTTAAAAGTCGCAATTCGCCCCAATTTCCTTACGTGTAGGTGGTGTGTCACATATCGTTGGAAAACTTTCGACGAGGGCTACAATGTTTCTTTAGATCTCACCTCAATCGAAGGTCTACAAACAAAGTTATGGGCCTCCAAAATTGCAAAAATCTTAATTTCGAGAAATTTGGGACTCCCACTTCAAGGTCTCAGAACAAAATGACATTTGGGTGTTGGCCTTATGGCTCCAATAGTCATATTTTTACCATGTTTTGGCATAGTGTATGGGTGAAAGCATGGTAAAGTATACATAAAAAATTACCAAAAAACTATCAAGTTATCAACTTTGTGATCATTTAAATGTATTAATTTTTTTTAATGTTTTGATTTTAGTTGAAATGTTTTGCATTGAATTTGGTTTCAAATTATGTAATAGCAACATGACAATTAGGGTATTAAATCCAATTTTAGAATTTTTAAAAAAAAATCCTTTCAAAGCCTACAATAACTTTCAAGTAGGTGCATTAGAAGGAATTATGTCCTTTGCAACTAACAAATTAATGACTAGATGTCCTAAATGACTATATAATTGATTTTAATTATAGGATATTACTTCAAATCCTATGTGGAAAAAAATTGTGGTCATATATTAATGATGCATTTGATTAGTAAATGATAACATGGTAATATGAAGGATGAGATTTTTTTCATTGCAAATTTTCATCCAGATGGCACATGATTGACGACAAAGTGACATGAATGTCCAAAATATCATTTGAAAATGTGACTAGGATAAAATACTTCAAATATGACTAAAAAATAACTATGCAAATGATGTGAACAAAAGTTTTTCAATTGACAATTCTATGATAATTGTAGCAAAGAATGAAAGGGGAGAATAATGAGAATGAATCAAGAATAGTAATGATTTGAAAGGGTGGACAAATGGCAAATACTTGAAGGTGGTGACAACGAAAGCAAAGTGCAAAACACTTGTAGTCACATAACACACCTTGAACTTATTAATAAAATTTTATTAAAAAATACACACTATAAGGAATTTGCAAATAAACAATTTGATTAATGATTAAATTATAATTATAATTACCACATGTGATTTACTATACGACCTAATCACCTTAGACAAGTTACATAATATTCTAGTAACAAAACACAATATATGGCACCAAGTTGCAATGGCAGTTGAATAAAAATGCAACTTACATGAACTTTTCATTGATCCAAACAAGCTTATGTAGCATTGTCATTTTGTAATTGATTTTATGACTAAGCAATGTAATTGCATTATTTGTATTTATTTAATATTTAATATTTAAACATTATCATTAGGTGTAAACAAGATATTTTGTACATATTTGTTACCTTGTTTCTTATTTGAAAACACGAAAAAAATAGTCTTTTAAACTTCTAACCTTGCTTTAACATTTCAAAACAAATGAATTTTTTCATTTTTTTCATGGGCATCTTTAGCCTCCTTACTTCTCAAAACAATTTGTGTTGTATCATTTGGACTAGAAAAAATCCCCCATAAGTATCCCCAACAATTATGTCATTTTTCAAAGGTTGGGATGATTTTAGTTATGAAAACAAACTCCATCAAACAAAAAACTTATATGAGGTGCTTGTAAAAACATTTCACCTACTTTCAAATACTTGGATTTCATTTTACAAACTACCACAAATTCTAAGTCCAATTCAAATACATGTAAGTAGTTAAAATAAACACGATTATAACAATTTAGTTTTTGAAGTTCATGCACACGAGAATTAAGAAATAATGTACCCAAAAAATTATTATTATCCCAATAAAATCATTTACTTGTTAGTTTTTTTATTTAAATACCCCACTATTTTGACATTTACACTACTTTTTGAATATACTTTACCATGATTTCACCTTATTATTATGTGTATATATATATATATATATATATATATATATATATATATATATATATTTAGGTAGGCTAGCTATTGTGCCTACTTAAACTCACCTGATATGCATTTAACCTAAGTTGACTATGTAGGTAAGGAATATTCAATCAACATCACACCATGAATCACAACCCATGTCATTTGTGAAAATTGATTCTTGAACCCCAAGGATGGAAATCAATTTTTTTACCACCAAGCCACCCCACTTGTGACAAAATAATAATGTGCATTCTATTTAGGATATTTCATTTAAAACATTGTATAATACATCATTTTTTATCATGATATTGTATTCAAATTTTTTCCAAATGACAATACTAAAGCTTAAACTTAAAATCATTTCAATAATGTACACAAATATATTTATTTCCTCTTTAAAATAAAAAAATATTTTAATTTTATTATCAAATATAATTTCCACGACCATTTTGTGGTAAAAATAAATATTATAATTTTTTTTGACACATAATAATTTTACTAATATAATATAATTTATATGTGTGAAATATAAAGTATGTGTGAAATATAAAGTATTCACATATAATATTTATAAATGGATCATATATATATAATAAAAGTTTTTATATTAGCCATATTATTTCTAATGTAAAAAATTAATCTAGATAATCTTTTAATTTTAAACTATTAATTAGTGCCATATAATTAATTGATTTTATGGAATTTTAAATCTTACTATCTTTACAAATATCATATATTTAGTTAATTTTGAACTTTTGAAAATCCAAAACTAACAATTGACTATTTGGAAATTGCAAAATTAAAACGAGACTTTCATTATGGGGCCATCAAATGATGCAACAATAAATATTCATAATGTTTTGCCTCACTAAATGATACAACAAATAGATGTTACCAATGTTTTGTTTCAAATTTGATCGAAACCACTAGGTTAAATTTTTAAAAAATTGACAACTTAGTTTAAAGTTAATTAAATACACATTATATAATATCTTAAGTTTCACTTTAAAATATGATAAAATACATATGTAAAAATAAATTGTGTTTTTTCACATTTCAAACCTTTATTTGATTTTAAAATTTATATTATAAAATTTTGGTTATAATAAATCATAATTGTACCAACAAAATATAATTTGTGCTATGATATATAACTTATTCATAATTTGTATAAATAGGTCATAAATTACTTTTAGTTTGTAGCATATTCAATAACTAAATTATATGTTTACTTAATTAATTAACTACACCTATTACTTAAACCCAACCTAGTTAATAAACAATTATATGGACTAATTAATTAAATAATTAATATAAAAAAATTATCACATATCAACATGATGGAATATCACTACTTAACCAGATATATATTACCTAGTACCTAATCCTATGTTTACCATTATTTGCCATGGGACCCTTGAAATTTTCACAAACCCACCAAACATTACCACACATCTAATGGTTAGTTCATTGAAGAAAGTTAAAGAAAAATAATTAGACCACTAAATCCAACAATTTCATTAACCAACTTTTTTTTCACATTTAATTACTTGTGCATTTGCACCTAGGATTTACGGTCATAAATCAAGTTGAAAAGATGCCACATTGTGTCCAATGGCCTATGAACCATTTTCCAAGTCGCATAAATAACTACATTTTCATATAATTTGGGATGCCATTATAAATGGATGATATAAGTGTTATTTTTCATCTTCGTATTCATTTAAATCACCATTAGTCGCAAGTATAAGTTGCATATGAAACTACAAACCACTTTGTAGTTGTTTATGCAATTACAAGTTATTTTTACCAAGTGACATGAAAAACAATTGCATCTGTAGTCGCAAAAATGATTATTTAAAAAAAACATGAAACCAAAAACTCAAAAACCTTACACAAAAACACAAAACGAATCAAGTGTCTTTGAAATAATCTCATGAAAAACTATGTGGTTTTCATGTTTTGTGAAAGTTAGGTTTTTTTGAAAAAACCATTCAAAAAATGCAAGCAGATTTTATATTTTCAAAAAATGCAAGCAGATTTTATATTTCATAAAGTTGGGTTTCTTTGAAAGAATTTCAAAAAGTATGAAAGTGGTTTTCATAGTTTGTAAAGTCACGTTTTTTAAAAGAATGTAAGGGTAGATGTAAATTAAGGTGGCTCAAAAGTGGCAAAAATCCCAATCCCAAAGTCCATATTTTAACACTATAATGGAAAAAATAGTTAAAAATCAATTTTGAGTGGACCTCATGTCGTGATTAATCAATTGATAAAATCCATATGAAAGGCTACCCATCTACACAATTCTTTGACATACATGTTAGGGGGGGGGGAGGGAACAATCCAACAAAAAATGACCAAGATAAGGACTTAAGAAAATAAGGTCCAAATTTGGTCATTCAAAAGTCCATAGTTATCTGTTGGTTAAAGTTTTTGTTGCAATTTTTTTGAATCCATTTTTTTTTCCTGATATTTAGTTTCAGTAAAAACATATTGAGATAAAATCATAACAAAAAATGCATTTGAATGTTAATGCAAAATCCAAAACATAGTCCATATGCTCACTTTAAAAGTCCATTACTATATGATTAGTGTATGTTTATTGAATTTTACCCTTCAATAAATATTCTTATTCAAGTTAGCAATTTTAATCCATAAATATTTTTGTCAAATTGATGTTTTTACAATGTGTTTGTGGCATTTGAATAAACTAGACTTTGCATAAAGTCTATAAAGGGACAAAAAGTGAACCACTTTAGTGTGCATTCATTCATATAAAAAAATTTAGGGAAAATTTTAAACTTCTTACACATTAAGTTTTTTATAAAGAATTTCAAGAATTTTCAGTTACCAAAATGATCTTGAAGCTGAATTTTAGAAATGTGAAAACGCTAGTTCAAAATAGGGGGTGGGTATATGGGGTTCCCAGAAACTACTAGGTTGAACATGGAGGAGGGGGTTTTAGCACAATGGGAATTAATAATCCATTTCTTTTTAAAAACTAAGTGTGTTAGGGGTGCAAACTAATGTTCGGTGGATTTTAAATCTAATCCCAATTATTTGCAAGTTTTTAATACCTTTCTAGTTTGCCTACTGACTTTGTGACAAGTCCTTCACAATCCAAAAGGGCCATAAGATAACTTA
>Ga0209208_10007767_pt1 | contig 14457 bp, 16 predicted proteins | sample S1TSphfallax_3_FD_187694 | JGI IMG/M metagenome (GOLD analysis project Ga0209208, IMG submission 187694) | Host-associated microbial communities from peat moss isolated from Minnesota, USA - S1T2_Fd - Sphagnum fallax MG (SPAdes) (version 2) | ecosystem: Host-associated > Plants > Peat moss >...
AGTCCTGTCTTTTGCCATTTGCACAGCACCTTGCAGAAACTTAACATGCCAAGGCAAATCCTAATGTTTACAAAAAATTTGTGAAAGCCAAGTGCCAAGGAGATTTTGGATTTTGTTCAAAAGATATTATGGACAGCACAGTTTGAGATTGAATTGCCTGTGTTTTTTGGTATTCTTGAAAGTTGGTTTATTTACTTTTTTTTCCTTCACTGTGTTATTTGCTTCAACTTTTCTAAAAGGCTTGTGTGGTGGGGTTGGCTTCTAATGCAGGCAATATTTTGTCGAAAGCACAGATGTTGTTGCAAAAGATGTATGTCAACCTTGTTTTTTCCTAATATGTGCTTGCAGATTTTAAAGCTGCTTTTTCTGGCCAATAGTCATCATCTTCATCATCATTTCATCCTTGTTAGTTTTCAGAGCTGTGATCTGTTAATAGAGGAATGGGAATGTTGAACACCAGAGGAAGCAGCAGTAGAAGGACCAGTGTTGTTTGTTGCAAGGCTATACTTTCATGTTTGTCAGAATGTTGCTTATTGGGGTCATGTCTACAACAGGTGGTTGTCAACTTGAACACAGCTGGAGATGGTATTCACTTTCGACGAGCAGGACCACGAGACAAGGTTCTCTCTCTGTCCCTGTCTTAGGGTAGGTTCCTACACTATATTGTGCAGAGAAGAAAAGCAGATCCGCACCACTGCTTTCTGGGCACAAATGGAGCGTCTGCAAGAAGCTACAGTGCTTGCTCATAGCTTTTAGCTAGAAATTGTTGATTTCAGAATCTAAAGGTAGAATCTCGATGTGTGGAATAGTGAGCTGAGTTGACATCCATGGGAAGTTTTGCAATAGCTGTGTCTTGGGTAAGTCATCTCTCCTTCTGACTCTCCTACTGACAAACACTTGCAGATATATTTCCGTCCAGAAGAAGTGAAGGCATGCATTGTAACCTGTGGAGGCTTGTGTCCTGGTCTAAACACTGTCATTCGTGAGATAGTTTGTGGGCTTTGGACTCAGTATGGCGTTCGTGAAATCTATGGCATTCATGTGAGCAATATCCTCCACCTGAAGTCCTTTCAAATCTGATGTAAGAATAACTTATTTGGATTAATGCGGGCATGACATGTTTTGAGAGACTAAACATCTACACAATGTGAGATCTGGAGCTCTGGTATTCTATATGTATTCTCTTGTGGGTGATTTTGATAGATTTTTTACACATATATTGTCCCACATTGATGTGAGAGCTATACTGTGGTGTTTCTTTCTGAGTTTTCCTATATCCATGACGGGTCATAACCAAGGCAACACATGGAGAAAGCAGCAATGAGTGATGTTTGGACTCTGTGCAGGGAGGCTACAGGGGTTTCTATTCACGGAACACTACTGATTTGACCCCCAAGGTTGTGAATGATATTCACAAGCGGGGAGGCACTGTTTTGGGCACCTCTCGTGGTGGCCATGACACTTCTAAGATTGTTGACTCCATTCAAGACCGTGGTATCAACCAGGTGAGAAGCAGAACCTTGCTGTAAATCAACATACAGCAGTCATTTTCTCATTCCAAGTTCAGCCATTTCTATGTTGCATTGCTGGTGGATACCTACAATCCAGCACTTTGGAGAAACTAACTAAGGATGTCTGTGTTCTGTCAATATGAAGGTCTACATAATTGGGGGTGATGGCACTCAGAAAGGAGCAAATGTGATTCATGAGGCATGCAACTTTTCCCCTCCATGTTGTGGTTTATTTTCGAGCTTTTGCTTTCAATTAAGTGGTTTAATCTTAGTCAAGGTTGTGTGGGACACTTTGCATCCCAGCTTCATGAGCAGCTTAGCAATCTGTTTGGAAGTGCTTCCATAGGAAGGTGATATCATCATGAAGCCACCAACAACCAGATTGAAATTTCATGTAGTTGTCCTGTGGCTGTTTCTTCACTCAGAAATTCTTCCATGTCAAGCATCTGAATGGAAAAACTCAGAAAGTCATCACAAAACATTGGTGGGATATTTGGTGCATTTTCAAACTGCAGGAATGTAAGAAGAGGGGTCTAAAGGTGGTTGTTGCTGGTATTCCAAAGACAATTGATAATGACATTGAAGTAAGTGGCACACACTTTTGCACACTCTAAGACTCAGCACTTAATGATTTTGGCTTTTGAGTTGGCAGATCTGTTTTAAGATTCTAAATACTGAGTCTTAAACAACATGTGCTTGAATTGTGGGGTAAATTCATTGAGATTTGCTGCAGAATAATAAAGGACAGCTAATTTGATTAGGTGATGGCATGATTTCAAACTGCTGAGAACTTGGAACATATGTCACCATCTCTTCAAGAATAGTAGACTGTTTTATATTGTATTTACAAAGTCCACCCTGAATCAAGTGGAGAGATAGGTCAAGCTTGTACATTTTTCTGTGGAGTTTCTGTCTGCAATCACAGTCATCCTTTGAATTGTGGATGCCAAGTATCTGTATGTGTGCAGGCCTCCATAGACTTTTGTACTGGATAACCTGACAATTCAAGAACATTTCTTGTCTGTGAAGCTCCACTCGCATTCCTATTTCTCACTTTGGTTTTTGGCATGGGTTGAATGTAACAGATTATAGACAAGTCATTTGGGTTTGACACAGCAGTGGAAGAAGCTCAACGTGCGATCAATGCAGCACACGTTGAAGCAGAGAGCATCCAGAATGGTGTTGGCTTGGTAAAGCTTATGGGACGTTACAGTGGTGGGTGCCTTTCCTTAAGTAGGAAATGCTTTTTCCTTGGTGAAAAGTCTGTGTCGTTTAAATGCTGGCACACTTTTGTAAAATGAACTGTAAGGGATTACTCCCTATTGTATCAATGCTAAGTGGGGAAAGTGTTTGGTGCAGGGTATATTGCTATGCATGCCACTCTTGCTAGTCGTGATGTGGTAGGTTTCACTCTCTCTTGTATGAATGTGGTTTGACTGTTCTATATCTCTACTCCTGATTGCAGTACTGTCAGTTTTAATATTGTCCTACTAGATCTTCAAGTTTCTTTAGGATGATTTCCTCCCTCAGTCTTGCAGTGGACAACATGATTGTCTGGTCCTCCTAAGTTTTTGTCTATCCTGTCATCTCCTCTTTTAGCCTGGATACACATTTGTTCTCTCTCTTTTCCTGTCTTCAAAGATCAATTGTTGCAAATCTTGTGGATATTGCAAAATAGTGAACACACTTTCTTCCACCAACCTAGCAGATCTGTTTGGGAAATGGTCTGCCTTACATTCCTACCTTACCTGGGGACTTGGATTCCACAAGTGCAGGATTTATGCTTGATACCAGAAGTGCCATTTTACTTGGATGGACCTGGTGGGCTAAAAGAGTTTGCAAAGCAAAGGTTGCGTGAAAATGGACACATGGTAATTGTTGTCGCAGAAGGTGCTGGCCAAGAGTTGATAGCAGAGACCATGGGTTCTTTGGACAAGCTCAGTGATGCCTCTGGAAATCGCTTGCTTCTTGATGTTGGTCTTTGGCTCTCCCAAAATCTGAAAGTATGTACACTTGACCGCCCAGTAATTTCTTTGCTAGCAAGTAAACTTTCACATCCATCAGTCATGGACAAAACAAATATTCATTAAATGCAAATGTAGCCTGTTTCATGCATATATTTACATAATCATTGTTGCAATATCAGGTTTGATCAGTTTTTGACTTACTGATTTTGTCTTTTGCTGCAGGATCATTTTGTTAAGGAGTTTAAAGAGCCCCTCAACTTAAAGTATATAGGTAATATGAGCTGCTCAAATCTTCTGTTCACCAAGTTGCTTGCTAGCTGTAAGCAATGATGTATTTAGAGCCTTGCTTGAGGAGTTCTTTGTATGTTGTTACAGATCCAACATACATGATTCGAGCGATCCCTAGTAATGCATCAGACAATGTCTACAGCACCCTACTGGCCCACAGTGCCATCCATGGTGCAATGGCAGGGTACTGTGGTTTTACAGTTGGCCCTGTCAATAACCGTCATTGCTACATTCCTATCAGTGTAAGTTCCTTACAAGAATTTCTGTGATGGTTACTATGTGTGTTTAATGCTGTGAAGAAGAGTACTCAGAGGATCCTGCAGGGTACATCTGTGCATTCAGAGATTTTTTGGACATCAAGTGGCTCTTACTTGTGTGATGATTTTTGACCACAGATGCACAAATTTTTTGCAGAGGCTTTACCTTTTGAGATTCCCCTTATACCTCCTTCCCAACTGATTCTTTACATGGCTTTTTTTCCCCATCTGGCAGAGAGTGACAGCAACACAGCGACAGGTGAATATTGCAGACCGCATGTGGGCTCGTCTCCTATCATCAACAAACCAGCCTAACTTTTTGCGCTATAATAAGTATATGCAGCAACTACGTAAGCAAAATGCTTTGAAGCAAGCTTTGGAATCAGAGCAACATGTCACTGTTGCAAACTCCAACTCTGTACCATCTTCTCCATCATCCTCAACTGTAAGCACCCATCAGCTATTTCCTCAAAGCTTTTTCCAGCATGAAGATAAATGGTCAAAGACATAGATTGCTATCCCTGGTCATTTGGCAAAAAGTAACATTAAAAGGGTTCTCTCCATAAAAAGTTCTGGTTTGCTGCAATGAATTCTGTATTCTACTCTTCACGAGCATCTTGGTGATAACTTCTCTAGAATGTGATGTAGATCCACATGATACTATTACTAACATGCAATCTTCAGTCAATCTTAGCTATGTATTGCTTTCCTGGGTTGCAAATGGATAGGATGGTGCAGTCTAACCCCCAGAAAACACTGCTGGTCACATTCTCATGTGCAATTGTACTCACAGGATGGGAATGGAAATGGAAGGTTTAAGAGAGTAGATGAGGAAACACCACGGATGGAGACAGGTGACAGGCAGTACGTGCCATTGGATAAAGGGGAGGCATCATTATTGACAACACCAGTACCTGGTGACCCGACTCAAATTCACAACCACACAGCTCCTTGATCACTTCTCTGAGGAAGTTGTACCCTACTGCAATTCCCTCATCAGTGAAGATATAGAGTGCAATGCAGTTGATCTCATGATTGAAGCTCTGGGCACTAGAACCTATAGACTTAAACCCCAGAACAAGAAAAGGGCTCTAGTCTATTCATAGATTCTCTACATTTTAGAACATTATGACATTTCCAAGAAGTGCAGGAGGGTGTTAAATCATTGGAGCGTAGAAGAACTAACACCAGATAGAAAATATCCTCATTGGTTACCTGTGGGATTCTACTGGGCGCATTTTGAATTATGCTTATTAGAAGATAGCAGTTTAGCTAGCTAGGGAAACTTCGTCTTGTGGAGTTACTCTATTATGTTAGTACATCAGATTTCTAATTTCCTACTTAGTTCCAGGTATAGTCTTATCTATTGTCATCATTACAGGATGGTAGACCTGCATCTGATGATTCATTGCAGAACAGTAGTTTGGGTAAGAAGATGCTAGTTTTGGTAAAAAGATGATTTTTTAGTGCACACCCTTTCTGTGGGGTTTGCTTGTACTAATACTATCTGGTAAATGGAATTAGTGGTTGGTTAAGAGTTTTGTTGGTGTCCTGAAAGTATTGGATCCTCTTTTATGGGTTTGATTTACTAAAACTAAGTGGTGCAATGATAATGAAGTCGGTTTGATGTTTTGTGATGTCTGAGGTATTTTGACAGAGCTTTCAAGGGCAAAGGAGGAAGAAGAAGGAAAGAAGAGGAAGTGTTGGAGGGAAAGGCCAGCAATGTGTGTTGCATTCCTGCTAGATGCCTTCTGTCCCAGGCTGCATTTATGATTTTCTCAGAAGGCCAGAGGGAATGGTAAGCACTGAACTTCCTCAAAGGATTGTTATATGTGCTTTGTACCCTGTAAATGCTGACAGTTGAGTTGGGTTTCCAATGCTTTGGATGAACAAATTAGTTGAATGAAGGAATGAGTTGCATTAGCAGCCACCACAGAAGTGGTATACTTTGTTGGTAATGAACACATCACTCGTTGATCAGTGTGCACTCCTAGTGCACTTGTTTAAAATAGCTAGTTCCTCTTGAGCTCTTCCTCACTAGAAGAGGAGGAAAATGTGAAACTAGACTTTCACATAATCACAGTCACAATAAAATGGCAACTTGTGATCCAATGTCAATCCCTGCTCATGAAACCCCTTTTGATAGTAATGTGGGAGAAAATTGGATGTCTCCCAGGCATTGCTCTTCCTGCATATGGTTTGATGGGTGCAAAATGTTTTGCCAAGTTTTGAATAAGTGGGAAATGCTTTGATGCTGGCTTTGTATCTTTGGACACAAACAGCATGTTCTATGTCTGAAGAAACTGGACTGGAAGCACTGGAACAAGAGGCTCATCTTTTGTAACCTTATGGCAAGTTCCAACTTCAAACTAGCGAAGGAAAATGTTCCATGAAGTTTAAGAAAAAAGAGTTAATCCAACAAAAAAAACTGTTCCATAAGGTTTCCAAAAAATTATCTTCACTTTAGAGCATCACACACCTGATGAACATTCCTCAATATGAAAACTACATTGTTTGGTAGTCTCTCTCTGTTATGGGAAAAGCTCATAACTGTGCAGGTTCTTGCAATTTGCTGGACTTCAATTTGAGCATCATTCTTAGGTATCTTCTCAATGAGCACCTGTTGTATTTGTGTTCTAATTGTGTCCAATTGCATTTTGCCCTGCTTCAATTTGAGCACCATTCTTAAGTCTCTTTCAATCAGCAGTTTCCTCGTAGCACTGCTGCACCTCTTGGAATTAAAAAAAAGCTCCAACTTAATTGGTGGCCAAAAAGTAATTTATCTTCAACATGGCTATTCAACTCTCTAACAGCAGAGATTAAGATGTCACTGAGCCCTTCGTGAAATAAGGGACCTAGGACAAGGTGATAATTATAGACAACTAAAGTTACATTCACAAATACATGTAAAGGCAATGGTAACAACATTGTAAGTTAAATCTGTTCATATTATATGTTCGCAAATCAATAAGTAGATTATGCAGCATGATTACCCGGTTCACTAAAAATTTGTGATGGTAATTAGTGATAAAGTTTTGCTCCTAATTTCAAAATCTTCAAAATGTGAAGATTCCCATTACTAACATTGATGGCAAGTTATTGTTATAATCAAAGCATTACTAGTAAGTTCCTAATCTCTAGTGACAATCGTTGGATCCCCTCCTTCACACTTCACATAGCACTTTTGTCCAACACTTTCGCACAAAACTTTTGCACAATGCCTTTATATAGAACTTACACAATGTTTTTTCAAAAAACTTTTACACAACACCTTAGAATTTTTGCATAGCACTTTCACATGTGTCCCTTCTACAATCACAATAGCAAAGCATAAATTCATCTGCAATAGGTGCATTCAATCTAAGTTCAACAAGAAAAGATAGAGGATCAAAAGCTGAAGGTTTAAAAGATGGATCCAATAGCACCAATGCAACTTGTTAACACTACGACAATTGGGATCACAACAAAATCCTCACACTCATCAAGTGCAAACAAGTTCAACATGCTACATAGAAGGAGATTGTGGATCCAAGAGTCCATATGATTTCTATTACATGGCATTGGACCAAGATGGCAAACAAACTCCAAAAAGTGATCAATGTTCAACTAACATGGAATGGCAAGATATGTAAAGATCAATGAAATGGGATGAATTCATAGTACAAGAAAATAATCAATTACCATAAAAGAACCAACTACAACACAAGTTTTTTGGATCTAATCATCGAAGAATGGGACTAGGTCCATTTGCATCAACAATTCAACTAAGAATATTATGGAATGATTGAGGCATTTTAGGGTGAAATAACCAACATGCCATTCGATATCAACAATACCTCTATATGTTTGCAAGCATATAAAGGTGGAAATTACATGGCACCAACATCATAAAGAACAAGATTTGGTACAACCATAGCATACTTTCATGCAAAAGCTTTGAGATGATGATTGTGTTACAAAAAATCAAGTTGCAAATGAAGGAAATGTGCATGTTTGGGTGAATGTGATTAACATGGAGGATTTTTCAAAAAGTAATCAACTATCCTTTCATCAACTTGTTGGATGCTTCCACTCTATCATTAACAAAATAGCTTCTACCAATGCTAGTTGCACTTGAAAGCATTGGGATCAAAAGAAAATGCAAAAATATTTTCTCCTTGGTCATCGAAGCCATGAACAAAAACAATGAAATCATGGTCAAAGGCTATGCATCACCTCGATGCTATGCAAATCAAGATTGAAGATTGTCACAACATAGTTCGAGAACACCACCTCAAGTATTTGAAACATCAAGATACAAAAAATACAAAAAACAAATGAAAATATTATGGTGAACATTCTCTTTGATTTGAACACTATTATGTGCACCTTCATACATGATCAAAATTTGATGCCACACCCATTGAATTTCAAGTGAATATTGTTAGAGGAAGAATGATTGAACAAAATAAACAAAGGAAATAACTATGTACAAAATAGTACAATTCAATTTTGATTCAAGCTTTAATTTATAATAAAACAAAACAATTGATCAAAACAATTTTGTTTTGATTAGATTCAAAAACACCTTTTCAAACCTATTTGAACTTTGAATTTTAGAATGTTAATGTAATCTTATATGAAATCTATTTGTAATAAATTATTTTGGAAGGAAACATTGTGTTGTTTTTGAAACTTTGAACCTTATAACTTGGTTTTAATTTCAATTGCAAAATTCCCCTATTAATTAATGTTTGAACACCAAAATGTTTGTTGTTGCCAATGTTTTTCAGTTCTAAATGAATCATTAGATTGTATATGTCTAAGTCTTTCCATCTAAAATCATGTTGTATGAGATACAACAACAAATCACATCATGCAAGAAAAACACATGTAAATTAATTTTCATTAACAATTTTTTAAAGATTTCTTTTAAGATTATGAAACAATTTACAATTATGCTTCTACCTTTACAAAAATGTCTATTGAATAGAACTTCCAACATAACATGGCAATTTTTTCCTTATTTGTGAGGGATGATTAACCAATAACCTTTACCACCTATAAGGTATGGTTTAATGTCACCTAAGTCACCATAATAAATTTGAAATAGGTCCCCATGCTTAATTTTTTTATGCAAAGCTAAGATGTGCATAATTTAAACATCATTCATTAACCTTAGCATTCCAATGAAGACATCTCCAAACTTCTTCTTATAGTTGTCGTGGGCATAAGAACTATGAAGATGAACAATGGAAAAAAAACCTAAATTTAAATCCAAACATAGAACATAAAACTAAAACTAAAATTTTATTGTGATACAACATGAAAACATAAACACAAAAATTATATAAGAAGGCTATGGAACAAGATCGTACTTTTGACTAATGTTGAATAGATTGAAAGTAAGAAAGGTCCTACCTCTATTTATACCTCTTGGGGAACCTAACTCAAAAAAGTTTCCATATGCCCATCAACTAAGTAAGCTTCTTAAGAAGCTTCCTAATTATAATTAGGAGTTAATTAGGATCTAAGTAAAAGTGAATTATAAATTAATTGTGAATCAACTAGAAATTATTTAATAATGAACTAGGAATTAATTACAAGTTATTTAGGAATGGACTACGAATTAATTATAAATGTTTTACAAGTTAAAAATATTTCAATAAAACAATGTGCAAAAGTCAAAAGTTGAAGCAAAAAGAAAGTCAAATATTTTAAATGGAAATTAAGCAATGAATGATTTCGAAAGAAATCAAGCAATGATTCAAAGTGGCAATGTACAAGGAGCACAAGTAACAAGTTGATAAAAAAATACACATGATCTATAAACACAAGATTGAAAGATAAAAAAATTCAAAAAGGAGAACAAAAGAGAAAATGGGAGAGGAAACGATTGAACATACCTTTAGCATCTTGAATTTTGTGCAACATTGAAAGGTGCATCAACTATAAAAAAATAACACATTTGAATTCATCATGAACTTCAAAAAGGTTTGATTTTTTTTTTAAATGTATAGAGTTCAAAGTTTAGTAAAGGTAGTTCTTATCATAATATGATGTATCTTCATGAACAAAATTAGTATTTAATGTTAACAGGCGTGATGATAAGGGCTAAGTACCCTAATTTACGAATGGCAATAAGTTGGGTAAGTAGGGTTAGGTTAGTTATTAATAATTAAATTAGGTAACTAAAAGTTATAATTAAGATATATGTACATACTCATATGTGTGGACAACCTTGAGTAACCCCACAATTCAACAAATGCATTTAGTTTTGGAGCACTCACATTTTTATTTGGCGGATAATGTGGTTACATCTAAATGATTAAATTAAATGCTAGTGATTATTTCCATTCTCAAGGTGTGACCTCATACAACTTGATTGTTTTCATTTTGATGACACATGACATCACTCACTTAGTTATTGATAATTATAATTTCTAACTAAAGTAGAACTTCTAGAGTGTGGTTTTTTGTTCTTTACACAAACCAATTTTTTTAATCAAGGTCCCAAACCTATTCTCCCTACATGATTTTTTAATTCTACCACTTACTACTCTAGACACAACAAGGAATAACTATATTATTTACAAGGGACAAAAAAGGGTGAAAATTGTTTCCATTGCATCTTTATTCAAATTTGGATGTACAACAATAGTTCTTGCAACAAATCCCCTCATTAAATGTCCAATGAAAATCACACTTATGAGCATGATTTTTCCTTTGTCCTCATTATGATATGACATCATTCCCAAGGAGTTTTTGTATTTGTCCAAAATTTATCACAACGAGAGTCTAATTATCTCGAACAAGACTTGAATCTCTTATTATTTTGTATTTGTTGTTGGATGCAATCATGACAAAGGTTATTGAAAAACTTTACATAGATTCAATATGAAATAGTTGGAAAGAAAAACACATAGGTATGCAAAGAATTATTCAATGGATAACTCGCATTACATAGTTTGCATGCTTTTTGAGAATTTGACCATTTGTGCTAGAATGTTTAGCTTTTAAATCTAAAGAAAATTAATAAGATGGTTGGCATTTTGCCTTTCCATTTTTAAACTTGCCAAGATGCTAGTGATAATCAACCCATTAAAGATTGTTTCATGAGGTGTGAAAGAAGACTATTGATAAAAAAAATGTTGGGATGTAATCCTTCATTTTAAGCCTAATCCGATTTTTCTACTATGGACATCATTTGCAATGAAAAGGAAAACAATATAAAGAACATCTATTCATTAAAAATAATTCAAATAGTAGCAAAAAAAATTATGATTTGTGAAAATTGGGAGCAAAAAATGGTCCAACTTATTCAAGGTGTAAAACCCCAATCATATGCATGAAATCCTAACAAAAATTCCAAAGTGTCCAATTAAAGGAGTTGGAGATAAGATCAATTCAAAACTCCAACCTACTTGTAGGAACCATCACTACATGGAATAAAGAAACTTGACACCTTCAAAAGCTTGGTAAGATGAAGCTAATAATCAATTTTCTTATAACCTTCATTATACAAATACAAAACATGCCTATTGTTTATGGAATCATGAAAGGTAGCAAGAACATGAATATAAGAGGGATACATGCAAATCATGGTACATCCATTCATGAATGGCTTGTGCAAACCCAAAAAACATGTGATGACAATGTAAATTGCAAAAGTAAAAAAAAGGCATTTAGAAATTCCACATCATGTCAAAGACCTCATCCCCTCCATGCTTCCCTTCACCATCATCATCCACTCCACTTATATTTCCAACAAGTTGTCTCTTTAAACCCTCAAAGAAATGTCTATCAAAACTTTCTTCTCCTATTATAACGACATCGACCATCTTATAGCAAGCAAGCAAACACATTTTTTGAACTCTTTGCATGAAAGAAAAGCATGGAAATGAAAGGATTTGTCAAATAAATAACCCTAATTCAACAATCACTCCATTTTCCATAAGTTTCCATCATCCTTGTTAACTCATTCCTTTTCACAAGCTTTGAGAAGAGTTTTGACCAATCATGTATAACTTCACCCAAAAGGTTCAAGAAGTTCAAAGCAAGAAGAGGTTTTCCATCCATCCACACATGTTTTATTGTTTTTCCTTAAGTGTGGGGGTGGGGGAGGTTAGGAAGGGGGAATAAAAGTGTTGAAACTCTTATTGTATGTGGTTTTCATATGTGTCTTCCCCACTCTACCAATTTAGAATGCAAAATTGTCAAGTTGATAGCCATGTTATTAAACCCTTTACACATTTCACTTAAAATTAATTTCAATTATCAATGTCATTTAAATCAAAAATTTAAATAATCATATATATATAAACATTTGCGTATCCCTTTAAACATAACATTATTTTTTCCTTTTCTCACATGTGTCTTTTCATATCGTTCTTTTATAGCCTACCTCTCAATTTTTTGAAAGTCAAAAAATCCCAAAAAATGAGTTATTCTTTCAATTCTCATTTTTGAAAATGGGTAGTTAAAATGCTTAAAGGCCAAAGCAAGGTCATGAGTTGTGATCTCCATCAAGTCTTATTCATAATAAATGGGGATTTGAAGTTGAAATCATCTTCAAATCAATAGAATTCCGAAGGCATGAATGGGAGTATTTGATTAAATAGAAAGAATATCATGACATAAAACTTTTTGGGTGAAAAAATCTTAATGGATCATGATAAGAAGTCATTGATGTCTTCCATAATGCCTTCGAATGTGTGTAAATTTAGATTTAAACACATTTCATACATAAAAACAATATATATACATTGTTCAACTCAAGAAATTTCAATGGATAGTGGCATGTTTAGTGTGTTTATTACAATTAAGCATATTACATGATCAACAAGGCTTATTGTCTTATTTTCTTTCACCTTGTGACTACTAGAACCATAAATATGGTACAATGGTCAAAATATATTATTTCAGCTTTCATTTCTTCATAATATTTATTTTAAAAATTCCATAATAATTAGTTGGTGTTTTTAGAAATGCACTCCAATACAAAGCATAAGATTATATAAATGTGTGATTTATGTTTTTATATTGTATTGAAACTAAACTAATTATTGAAAATCTGCAATTAGAAAAGTGAAAACTGATATATGATATTTGATGGAAGACTAAAAAGTTACTACATGTGACCAAATGAAAATAATAATAATCTAATGTCATTGTGATATTGGTATTTATTTATTTAGAAATTAGATTTTAGTGTGTAGTTTTCAAATGCATATTTTCAATATATATTTCATGTATTTAGTTCATTGTGAACTTATGAAAAGATGAGGAAGTTAAAAAAAAATTGATAATTTTTTTTGTTGTTGTTGTATTGTTTGGTGGTTTCAAATCATTTATAAACTAGATGATCCAACAAATAAATATTAACAATGGTTTGTTTCAAGTTTGTTAAATACACTTATCATAACCACTAGGTGAGAAAAAGTCTAGAATTAAAGTTAATATCAATTAAATAACCCATAAATGATTTTTTTCTAATCCCTTATATGTAGTTTTGCTTGCATGTTTTTAATTAATTTTTATTTCACTGACTTTATATGTTGTTTTCAATGAGATTAAATTATTTTGTTAATTCCATTATTTTCAGTTGGTCCCTTTGCAATTTTTGGTAACAATATTATTTTTTAATAAAAAAACTCAGTTGCTTGAATATAATTCTCAAAGTTGCACATTTTCAATTCAGTTTTTATTTAATTATTTATTTTTCAGATCACTTGTATTTTTAAAAATCTTCATCATTGGATACATACCATCAGCAAAAAGTTTTTCCAATTTTTTGAGTTCATATCATTGGCTTCCAAGAGGGATGTAGCAATAAATAGTTTTAAAAAAAAAAAACCAGTTAAAAAATGCTACCAAACCAAAATCAAACTCCAAATGTGATGAAATTTTCCCAAAAAGAAAATTCTTTCAAATTTTGACAATACTTTTCAAAAGAAAAAGGGATATTGCGACAAAATATTCCCTTTATTTTTCGGTTTTTTTGGGGGCATAGTCACAAATTTTCACACACACACAAAAAAAAAAAAAAAGGTTACGAGAATCCAGTCCATTTTATTAGTCTATTAGTGGTGTTACGATTGTTATGTTCTTTTGTGCCATGTGTTCTCATGCTTTTATTTGCCTTGTACTTCTTGTGGATGGGTTCCCATGCTAGCCTTTGTTTTATAACCACATATACAGGGTTTTTCTTCTTTGAAGTGTGAAAGGAGGGAAAGGGGAGGTTCATCACATCCACAAGCCAGGTGGAAGAGAAGAAGGATAGGAACATAAAGAGGGCAAGCAGCTGAACCAAAGAAGTCATCACAATTGAGTTAGCCTAATTAAGTCAGGATGAAGATTTTTTGGATCCTTAAAACTTTAGTGTAAAGCAGCCCTAAAGTTCCATACAACTGGTTGTTTTCTGCTTTTTTATCCTTTTGTTTTTTTTTTTTTTTG